>Ga0208905_1000122_pt1 | contig 37717 bp, 30 predicted proteins | sample AntAceMetag02UKS_FD_184776 | JGI IMG/M metagenome (GOLD analysis project Ga0208905, IMG submission 184776) | Saline lake microbial communities from Ace Lake, Antarctica - Antarctic Ace Lake Metagenome 02UKS (SPAdes) (version 2) | ecosystem: Environmental > Aquatic > Non-marine Saline and... | reverse complement strand
AAATGCCTGGCCCTGGATCAATTCCAGCGTCTGCTCCGGGTCTCTCACCCCCGGCAACTGGATCAGCAGTTCATTCCTACCCTGCTTCTGGATCTCCGGTTCGGAGACACCGAACTTATCCACCCGGTTCCGCAGAATCTCGAGGGACCCCAGGTTGGCGGCCTGGATCTCCCGGCCGAAGTTGTCGAAGACCTGATCATTGGTCTTGATCTTCTCATCTTTCAGGTCGTACTTATTCTGATAGTGCTCCCGGTAATATTTGACCAGGTCTATCCCCCCCTTCCCCACCTCCTCCTTTAAAGTTTCCATGGGGTCCCGGAGAGAAGCAAGAGAGCGGGTTTTGACGTTCGCCATCAACTCCCGGTAATCATCATCGACATTATCGGCCCCTTTCTTGATCAACTCCAGTTCGTCCACCGCCAGAATGACATGCATCCCCCCCTGCAGATCCAGCCCCAGGTTTAAACGCCCTTTCGTCTCCCCTTCGATATATTTTATTGCCTCTTTATTATCTTCCTGCCCGGGGAAGTAACGCGTCAGGTCGATCCCAGACTCCTCCACTTTCCGCTTCAGCAACTCGATCCCGGAGATGGGGACCTTGCGATCCGCCATGTCATAATCCCGATCCATGCCGGAGAGCAACCGCTGAAACGCCTCGTCCTGATTAACCGCTTCCTTTTTCAGGTACTCCTGTACGTTCTTCTCGGTCAGCGGGTAGGAAGCCAGCGCCAGCAGCGCGACAACCGCCAGAATAATCAATATCTTCCATCTCAAGCCCTTCGACATCTCTCCATCCTCTATCTATTCTTCGCTCTTCCTGGCTACCGTGGTTATATTTCCCCGGCTGATCTCCAGTTTAACGTTATCGGCCGCCTTCACGATAATCGTAGTCTCCTTCACATTGCTGATCACTCCGTGAATCCCGCCCGTGGTCACTACCCGGTCCCCTTTCTGAAGTTCCGAGACCAGCTTCTTGTGATCTTTCTGCCGCTTCTGCTGGGGCCGGATCAGGAGAAAATAAAAGACGCCGAACATCAATATCAGGGGAATAAGCATCCCCCCCATCCCTCCCTTGCCTTCGCCCTGCTGGCATCCCATGCCGCCGCCGCCTTCACCGCCACCGGGCGGTGCCATCGCGATTGGTATATACTGCATCATCATTACCTCCTTTAAAATTATTGAAATTCCGAACCGGAATAATTATTCAGAAACTCCTTTTTAAATTTCTCGTACTCTCCTTCCGCGATCGCCTGCCGGGCGCCCTTCATCAGCTTGAGATAAAAATGAAGGTTGTGCAATGTCCCCAGCCGGTTTCCCAGTATCTCACCGGTATTGAATAAATGCCTGATATAGGCCCGGGTATAATGCCGGCAGGCATAGCATCCGCACTCTTCATCGATCGGCCGGTGATCGTCTCTATAACGCGCGTTCCGGACAACCATCTTCCCGTAAGGTGTAAAGACCGTGCCGTTCCGCCCGTACCGGGTCGGGACGGTGCAGTCAAACATATCCACCCCGAAGGCAATCTGAGTGATCAGATCATCCGGTGTTCCCGTCCCCATTAAATAACGCGGTTTCTCAGAGGGCAAGAGCCCGGCGGTATATTCCGCGATCTCGAACATCAGGGACTTCGGCTCACCCACACTCAAACCACCGATTCCGTACCCGGCAAAGCCGATCCCCTCCAACTCCTCCACGCTTTTCCGCCGGAGGTCCGGGAAGATACTCCCCTGGACGATTCCGAAGAGAATCTGGGGGCCGTCGGTATGGCTTTCCCGAGATTGAAGCGCCCATTGTAGGGTCAGGTCCAGGGATTTGCAAGTATAATCATACTCGCTCGGATAGGGCGGGCATTCGTCGAAGGCCATGATGATATCCGCGCCCAGGGCCTGCTGAATCCGGATCGACTTCTCGGGGGTGAGCGTGTGAAGCGTCCCCTCGATATGGTCCCGGAAGGTGACACCCTCTTTTGAGATATTCCGCAGATCGGCCAGGCTGAAGACCTGGTACCCCCCGCTGTCGGTCAGGATCGGCCCGTCCCAGTGCATGAAGGCGTGGAGGCCGCCGGCCTTTTCAATGATCTCGATCCCGGGCCGGAGCCCCAGGTGATATGTATTGGAGAGGATGATCTGCGCCCCCAGGCTCTTCAGCTCTTCCGGAGTGATCGTCTTCACCGCCCCCTGGGTCCCCACCGGCATGAAGCAAGGAGTATCCACTTCCCCGTGGGCCAGTACGAGCTTTCCCTTCCGGGCATTGGTATTTTTATCTTTTCTGATGACCGAAAATATCATTTTTTAAATCAGATAATTTAATTTACTTTGCCAGGCGATAAGCTCATTTCACCATACCTTCTTTTTTTCGTGGATAATTGAATTCCGGAATAGTTTTGAACCGGCTCTTGAATCCACATAGCTGACTATACTCGCAATAATAAATACTACATGTCAACGGGCGAAATTTTAATCGATATCAAACCGCAGATTTGATAATCTATTTAGTTAGCGCCGAAGGCGCTAACTAAGGAATCATTATGACAAACAGTCAGCTGATCAAATTATCTGCTCGTCTGGCGGCTTTGCTCCTGATCCTGACGGCCTGCAGCGAACAAACTGAAACAGGAACATCTCATTCCCCTTCCCCCGGCCGGGAAGAGATCATCCAACCCCCGATTTCCATACTCGATCATCCGGGCCTGGCCCGGCGGATCGGCACCGAAATCGCCGACGCGGTGGAAAAAGCCCTCCCTTCCGTAGTGGTGGTGCGGACCGAATCCATCCGCTCTCAACCGGCCCGGGACAGCCTCTGGGGATATCTCTTATCAGTTCCCCGGCGGGAATTAGGACAGGGATCCGGGGTGATCATCACCCCGGAGGGATATATCCTGACCTGTAATCATGTTGTTCTCGATGCCCGGGAGATCGAGGTGATTCTCCATGATGGGACTGCATATCCGGCTGAATTAATCGGACGGGACATTAAGTCGGACCTGGCGGTCTTAAAGATTGAAGGTACTGGAGAAGAATTCATCCCCCTCCCCCCGGCCGATTCCGACCGGGTCCGGGTGGGAGAATTCGCGGTGGCCATCGGATCACCCTTCGCTCTATCCGGGAGTGTGACGATCGGAATCATCAGCCAGAAAGGCCGTTCGGTCGGCCTCCTCCCTTACGAGGATTTCATTCAGACCGATGCCTCAATCAATCCCGGAAACTCCGGAGGCCCTCTGATCGACGTAGACGGGAGATTAATCGGCATCAACGACGCGATCACCACCGCCGGCCCGCTTTCCCGAGGCAATCTGGGAATCGGCTTCGCGGTCCCCTCTAACCTGGCGATGGATATCGCCCATGCGATTATTAAAGAAGGAGCCTACCGGCGCCCCCGAATCGGTATCATGCTGGGACAGTTAAGCCCGGCTAGAGCCCGAAAATTCCTGGACCGGAATTCCGGAGTCTTCATCGACTTCGTTTTTATTAACTCTCCCGCGGAAAAGGCCCGGTTAATGCCGGGGGATATCATCATCAAGGTGGATGATAATCCGGTCAATACCATCCGGGAAGTCCAGCGGGCGGTTATCAAGCATCAGCTCAATGAACCAGTCATATTGACTATCAACCGGGAAGGTGAGGAAAAGGCCGTCACTGTATACACCGGCCAAGGCTCAGAATACGAATAATCCGGGTTAAACTATGAACTTCATTTTTCTCCGATTAATTGCTCCAATGGTCTATGGTGAAAATATTGTTCTATTTTACTATTTCCCTCGTTAAAAGCACATACTAACCATTTACTGTTTTTAAATATAAATTTTTTAAATCCGATTCCTTCTAATACAGGATCTCCATCTATATATGCGACATAAAATATTATACTTCGCTTAAAACTATCAGATTTATAATCCATCCGATATAAAAGTTTGTCGTAATTGCCAGACTTAATCGGACTTTCGTACGGTTTTCCTTTTTTAAATTCCTCTAAATACTTGCCATTCGATTTTTTATTGCCTTTTATTATCCACTCGGCCGCCATTTTGGTATGTAAACTTAAAAACCATTTTTTGTTTCTATTCAATGATGAATACAACGCATTAATAACATCTTCGGGCTCTGAGAGATTCGCTTCCTTTTCTGATTCATAAAAATGATTAGGCATACTTATTGGCGGCTGGTATATTTTTAATTCATATTGAATTACTTCTTCTCCGATTTTCACTTCTTTTTTGTATACCTTTCCAGGATAATTGAATTTCAAATCTCCACTAAAACCTCCAGTAATGCCTGATAAACAGATAACTCCAATTCCAACAATACTGTAAATAATTGACAACGTTTTGTGATTTTTCATTTCTAATTTTCTCCCTGATAAAAAATATAATTAGCTAAACTTCAATCACATGTATATTAAATATTGAGACCCCGCACATAAATTATGCGCGGGGTCTCAATGACAATTCGGATTTGTTTATTTTCATTCAGAGACTAATTATCAGACTGGGAAGAATCAGCTTCGGGAAGTTCGCTCTGCCACTTCTCAACCATCTCCGGAATAAGACTGACGGCTATATCAAGCGCTCCTTCCTGAAGGGCGGTCTTGGCGGCGATCTGCTCGGCCAGGTCCACCGCGGTAGTCGTCGTCCGGTCGATCGCCAGGATGCGGGAGTTATGGGCGTCGATGGCCCTAACCTCGACTCGGGCCTTGCTGGAAACCAGATCACCCGTCCGGGCGGCGAACTGACTGAATGCTTCTCCGACCAGCACAATATCAACAGTCTGGAGCAATTCCGGCAGCTCGGTGCCGGAATCTTTCAAGTAGGCTTTCGCCCAGTTGCTCAAAACTTCGTCGCTTTGATCCACCACCTCAAAACCGCATTTCCGGAGGAGATAGATAAACTCGGTCTCGGCGGCCGGATCGATTGGTCTGGAGCCGATATGTGTCTCCTCAATCTTAACCGCTACCCGGGGCAATTTTTTTCCCTTTAATTTTTCCTGAATGATCGCGACCTTATCCACTTCCTGCTCGGACGCTGGCAGAAGTTCCGTACCTTTATCTTTGATGGTTTTAGCTACTTTAACCGCAATATCATTGATCAGGGAAATCAATTTACCGGATAGAGATCCTTTGGCGACATCCCCATAGACACGGGTAGTCTCGGTGCCGATGATCTTAGCCACGATCACCAACTCACCATCAACCGGGAAAGCCCGTCCCGTAACCAGGATCTTCGCTCCTACCACATGTCCGACTTGAACCGCCTTAGCCTGATCTACTATCCCGGTCATGCTCAGGCCCATCTCCGAGAGAACTTTATCCAGTTCAGCCCGCTCTACCAGATTGAGGTCCGGGTTCTGGGAGAGATAGGCGGTGATCATGTCGGCGATCCGAGGACCTAATTTGCTTACCCCGGCTTCCTTGGTATCAAAATCAAAGACTGCCACGTTGATCGTTCCTCCCGAACCCGCGCCGGCGAAAGTCAATACTCCGCCTAACAATAAAATTGTCACCAGAATACAACTAACCATCTTTCTTTTCATCCTTTCACTCCTTCCCATCTAGGACGGGTTTTGTTTATTAAAATAGACAACCTATTTCTCGAATCCTTGGAGGAATTTCTCGTTTTTTTTCAAACGAAAACCGAGATTGGTAAGAAACTGACACAATATCCGGAGGCTTTCTCTGTCCTTCTCTTGCCGGAAGAACGGCCATTGGCAGATTATAATAGTTCCTTCCCGGGAACGGAGCTGATAAATAAACGGAGGAGTGGTGAGAGGACAGCCTTTTTCGCTGGAGACCGGGACAATTTCGTAAACGGGTTTATCTTCAAAGAACTCCTCCGTCTCCCCGACGCATTCAGTCCATTCGCAATCGGCAATCCCCCAGAAAAATGGAGAGTCTCTTTTTACAAATCCCCGCGTAACCGGCGCGATCACCTTATCCAATCTCAGGCCCTTCGGCAAAATCTTATCCAGGGATCTGATAGTATCCGGTTCAAGTCCCAGAATCAGGACCGTACCTCCCCTTCGAAGTATTTCTTCCAACCAGGTCGGAAGATTAACTCCCTCCCGGGAGATATATTCTTTCGACTCCTGGTTGTATATCAGGACGATACGATCGAATCGAGTGAGATCGACGGGATTCGATCGGGCGACCAAACCCAGCTTACGAAAAAAATCACCGATCGCACCTCCCGGGGGAGAGAGAAGCGCGGCTTCCCCCGTTTCATCAAGAGGCAATAGTGAATACCGGATCAGATTTTCAAATAAAATCGCGGCGACCGGTTCCTCCGGGATAGTATCGCAGACAGGAAGCTGACAGAAGATCATCTTCTTCCCGGCCAAAAATGCCTCCAGGAGCAGAGATCCTCTCTTCTCTTTTTCCTTCCCCACCAGACGAAGATCCATCAACGATCGGTAATTCCCCCAGAACGGCTTATTCATCGGCGGGGAGAATGAGGCGAAATCCCCCCTCCAGCCCCGGAAATCATCTTCGTCTAAACCGGAAAAGATGGGATGACCCGGCGCCATGATTATCCCTCCCCCTTTAACCGCCTCAACCCCGGTTAATAACTCCAGAGGAAACGGCATCTCCCGGGGCAATACAGTCTGGCGAAAGCAGACCACTTCTATCTCGGATTCCATCTTACCGACAATATCAAAAACAGCGCTATACGACGTGTTAATCGCCCCGGGGCCGATCAACAACAGGTCGCCATTGAAGTTTTTTAGAGCCAACTGCCCGGCAAGATCTTCGTAGTTAATCCCCCCGATTTGAAACATTTTTTTCAATTTTCCCCGGGGGTCATAGATACCCACCTTCTTCTTACGCAATATATCTTTGAGAGCCTCAGGGTTAGTCCGGGGAAATAGTTGGTATTGAATTACCTCTTTTTTTAATGTCTTTCCTTTACTGACCAATTCCACCAGCCAGGCCAAGCCGGTTCGCCTTTTCACCTCGGGAAAGTTGAGCCTTACCTCCGCTATTCCGGTATTGTCGTCTCCCCGCTTGACCTCAACCGCACCCTTCTCGATTACCGCCGGTCCGACCAGGGTCTTCCAATAGAGGATTACCCGTCCGGTCTCGGGCAAGCCCTCAACCTGAATTACCCGGCCGATAACTTCTTCCGAAAAAAAACGGATCGCGCCGTCTCCGGGGTCAAGGGTGATCGGCGGTTCGCCGAACCCGGAGATCTGAGGGAATAATACTATCGCGATTATTAAGCTATATTTTAACATAGCCTTCCTTCTCCCGGAGTGGAACGGGGAGAGAACCTTCCAAAGTTGCCATTATCTCCACCCGGTAGTGTTCATCACCCAGAAGCACCGACCCCAGAGTTACTGCCTCCCCCGCCTTAATAACGGCGATAGTGGAGAGTTGAAAAGCCCGGGATTCCTGGATACTTCCGGGGAAGGCACGGGAAAATTCCAGCTCGATCTCCAGGGATATCAGATCAGCTCCTTCCAGCAGTCGCGGACGGGACCGGACCCGGTAGACCAGTCCGCATTCCCAGGGAGTCTCGAATTTCGCGTTCAACTCCCGCCCGTTCCTGATAACGGCGCGGGGAGATGATACCATTGTCTCTTCTCGGCCGGATTCTTTCTGAAAGACTTTAATATTGAGATAAATCAGCGGCGCCGGGGCGAGCCCGGATTGCGTATCCTGCTCCTGCGAAAGGGAGAGATCGACCCGGTCGCCATCAATCACCACCCATTCCATATTATTAGCGAAGCTACCCTGAAGCCCCTGAAAGAGAGAGATGTCTTTCCGGATATTTCCCGCCGGGATAAAATTACCGGTGGGTCCATATCCACTATCAGATATTCCCCTTCTCTTTAACCTCATCACCAATTCATTTGTCCGTCGGAGTTTCGTTTGAAGTTGAGATTGGAGAAACGCCATCCTCCATAATAAGCCCCCTCCCCCCAGAAAAAGAAGCAGCACGGCCGCCACCGCGAGGACTGTTTGCCAGCGCCAATGAGTAAAAATAGACCCCGGGGGAGAAAGGAAATTCCGGCGCTCTTTTCCTTCTTCCTCCAGAATTTTTCCTTTCAGGCGAGGCCAGTAATCACTCCAATATTTCGGCGGCGGACTCTCTTCCAGATGATCCCGGATCAGGCGGTCGGTTTTCTTCATCTCTTCCAATATCTCCCGGCATTGGGGACAGCTATCTATATGCTCTTCCAGTTCACGGCTCTCCGCTTCATCAAGAGCGCCATTGATATAATCGGAAATCTGCTTTTCCCTGCCACTGCAGTTCATGAGTTATAACCTCCTGCTCCTATATATACGCGGCCAGCTGCTCTCTTAATTGTTGGCGGGCTTTAAAGATCCGCCATGATATCGTCCCTTCCGAACAGCCGGCCAGTTCCGCGGCTTCCCGATGAGAAAGCCCCTGAAAAACTACCAGATCCAATGCCATACGAAAGGAATCCTTAAGGGAACCAAGAGCCTTAAAAATTTCCGCCCGCGTTTCTTTTCCTTCTCCCGGAAGAGGATTCGATCCCGCCTTCCGGGAATCGGGATCGACGAATCGTTCATCAAATGAAGACTTGATTATTTTCATATTTTTCTTTCGATGATTGAGGCAGAGATTGGTCACAATTTTATAAATCCAGGTATAAAAGGATGATTCCCCGCGAAATTTCACTAAAGATCGATAGGCCCTGATAAAAGCCTCCTGTGATAAATCATCGGCGTCGGCGGGATTCCCCACTATCCGGAAAGCGACAGCGTAAACCCGGGATTTATATTCATTTACCAGCTCCCCGAACGCCTTCAGGTTCCCCTCCCGGCATCGTCTAATCAGTTCATTCTCTTCTTCGCTCTTCATCCCGCCTTTATATTAAATTAGACATTCTTTTCCGGTTTTCTTTGGTAATTACTGCCGAAATTAATCATACCTTTTCATCCGAGCCGGTTTCTTTTCAGCCTTTACCTGGTTTTCAAATAAGCTTGATTTTTTCGCCCGGTAAATGTAGTAGCCGGAAGAATACCAGAGGTCATCTCCATCCAGGGCCAAGGAGTCTATGTACTCATAAGGCCGGTCATATTTCAGGGAGAGGGGATGACGCCTGAGCTTCCCGGTCTCTTTCTCATAACTGTGTAATCCCATGTTGGTAGCCATCCAGACGTACCGGTCATCGGAAGCTATATCCCAGGTATAAAGATAGTCGAAGATCCGCTCCCATTTTTCGGTGGTCCTGTCGAAACGGGATAAACCGCCGGCCATCACCCAGATCGAATCCGGATCCACTTCAATGTCCCGCACCTGCCCATAGTTAAGGGAGACGATCCCCTGCCGGAAACCGGTTATCCCCTCGTCTCTTTCCAGATCCTCCGGGCCGTAATCCGGATTACAGAGAAAATCTTGATAATCATAATTTTTTATCGAACCGCTGTCTTTATCAAGCACGGCCAGGCCTTTTTCGGTCCCGATATAAAGTTTCTCCCCGGCGGCGGCCAGAGCGTGAATCCAATTCGAGGGCAAGCCTTCCTTTTCGGTTAAAACCTCGATAACTTTCTTTTCTTTACGGTCATACCGGGTCAGACCGGCGGCGGTGGCCAGCCAGAGGGTATTCCCGTCTACAGCCAGACATAAGCCCAGTTCACTCTTCAGACCATTCTCAATTCCGATATGTCCCCATTTACCGGTTTGCCGGTTGCGGTGATAAAACCCCGTGCTCCCGCTGGCGATCCAGACTCCCTCCGGCCCGCTCTTGATATCCCGGACGGGAAGAATAGCGGAAATGCTATCTTCGTGCTTGGTAGCATTATCCGGATATATCTTATTTTTGGGGACGCTACCCAAATTGCCGTAGGGGGAATATATCCATAATGTATCGCGATCGATAAAGACCGTATCCTCTCCGCTGATTAGATTTAAATGAAATAATTTATTTCTGGACCACATGTCACCGCCGGGTACTTTTTGAGAAAACGGATCGATAAATGGAATGAGCGGTGGAGATTGGAGTTTCCCCGGCCGGCAGATAACCGAGCGCAGATTCGGACTTCCGGACCACCGCCTATAGATCGGACTTAGACCAATATACCGGTCCCGGCTATCCTGAAGAATCGGGCCGCCGGCATCAAGCCACCTGATCCGCAACGGCTCGGACCAGTTTATCCCATCGGGAGAAGTTACATAAAATGCGGTTCCTCCTCTTTTGCCGCTGATTATATACTCACCGTTTTTATCTCTGATCGGCCAATAGCTGAACCGGGTAGAATATTGACTAAAACCGCCACCGGTGAACCGGTATACTTCTTTCGGGTCCACCTTATAGGGGAAGGTAATAGCCGGCCGGGGCTCACCCCAGTTGATCCCGTCAGTTGATTCGCGTATCTCCAATCGGTGTTCTTCCTTTTCTACCACCCAATTTAATAACCAGAACCTTCCCGGTTCAATCTCAACCGCGAAATCCGCTTCTCCGATTCCATATGGATAATTATCATTAGATTCTAATCTTATGGCTCTGGATTTCTCAATGTTTCTTATCGGGGGGCCGGAACTCCAGTTTTTACCATCGGGAGACCCTATCATCCTTATCTCTTTCTCATCATATTGCTCCCCCCCAATATAATAAAGTCGGTAGAATCCTTTTGAATCCTGGAAAAATGAAAAATAATCTTCTAAATACTTCCCTTTGATGGGAAGCATCTGGGGCGAATCCCAATTTAAGCCGTCCCGTGAAGATGAGTACCAGAGACGGCGATTATTGGAAAAAGAGCGTTGAGTTGGTTCCGCCCGATAAACCGGACGGTCGGACCACCAGGCCATTCTAAAGATGCCCTCTTCATCGATAAAGACCCGCGGATCTTGATCATTGAAAGACGAATTTGCCGAAAGGGGCCTCGGTTGGGACCAATGGATCAGGTCGGGAGAAGTAAGCGTATACAGGTTTACCCGCTCCGCTTCTCTCGTACTGTAAAATAGCCGGTACTCGCCTTTACTGTCCTGAAGCAATTTCTGAGCGCCGTAATCGGGAGCATCTTCGCTGATGTAGTACTCATATCCCCGGTCCCAGTTGCTTTCCAGATCGTAAATGAGATATAGCTCAGAATTCTCTTCCAGGATAACCTTATCGTTAAGTTCGGGAAGCCCTTCCCGTTCCAGCCGGAGCTGATGCTCCCCCGGATCCAACTCAAGGCGAATCTCTCCATCCTGTTCGGGAGGGATATCTTTGAGTTCCCCATCGACAAAAAGACGGAGATCAAAAGGGAGTGCCTGGATAATTAATTCCGCCTTTTTTTTCTCTTTCTTTTCTTCCTCTACCTTCTTGGCCGGGGGAATAAACGGTGAAAGTACTGCCCGTACCTCCCAATCCTTCAGTTCCGTGCTCGCTCCGTCGAAGACTCTCATCAGGATATACCTCGTTCCTTCCGGGAGTGTCACCTCCTCCGAACGCTCGGTGGAGATGGTGGCGGAGTGAGCATAATGATCGAGAGCGGGAGTTTGAAGGACATATTTCGGTGAATTTATATCGTCCATGATCTCCAGTGTAAAGAACCTCAACCCGTAAAATGCCGGAACACATTTTATCCCGGCTGAAGCCCTGGTGATGAGCTTATCAATCTGGAGACCGGGCGGGGCCTGCAAAAAGTACTTCCCATAGGGATACGCGTGTAACGGCTTGAGACCATACCGGTATCGTTCCTTGTCGGTGAACATACCCTTGATAACAGGTTCCTCAAGATTAAAGACAAGCGCCCAGGGCGGTGTGTCTTTCGGAGGATTGCCTTCTGTCAGGAGACTATCATAGAGAATTATTAATTCGGTCGCGGCGGCATCTTTATACTTAAAACCTTTAAGATTCAATTCCCGGTCTTCGTGGGCCAGCCATCGCAATAATTCAAAGTGCTTCTCTAATAGCAAAAACGCTTTATCCGCGTCCCCCAATCTCTGATAGCAACCCGCCGCCAGGAAGAGAGCGATCTCTAAACGAGCCTTTGCCTTGAAAAATCCGGTAATGATCTCCTTAAATTCCTTCTTCGCTTCCGGGGAAACTCTTTTACCGATTTTTTGCAATTGTATCATTCTTTTGACGCTGATCATCTCCCATAAGCTTTTAACTTTCTGGCTTAGGGGAAAATATTTTTCTACAAGTTGTGCCGGAGACAGTTTCATCTCCGGGTGTCGGTTGATCAATCTTTCATAATATGTCAGCGCCTTGCGATCGTCTTTCAGATCCTCTTCATGAATCCGCCCCGCTTCCACAAGAGCCCGCTCAATCTCTACCCGGCTATATGGCCCCGCAATAATTTTATCCAGCTCGACCAGAGCGTGGCGGGGCTCGTCCAGTTTGCGGTAAGTCTTTGCCATCTGAAACCTTGGTTCGAAATATCCGGAGTCTTTTTTCAGAGCATCCTGAAACTGAGTTAGGGCCTCGAGGTATTGTCCGTTATCAACTTCTTCCAGCCCCAGATAGTAATGACTAACCGCGTCCAGTGAATCAGTGGGGCAGTAGTACAGACTGGCTGCTTCTTCCGGAGTCAGGGTTATATTCAACCGCTTAACAATATCCACTGAGAGATCGTGGAGCAGAGTACAGAGTTCACTGGTTTTCCCGGTCACCCACTCAACACGTTCCAGCTTACCGGTCCGGATATCAACCAGATGGGCTTCAATCCTCAATTCTTTACCCTCTACCTCAAACCCGCCAAAGAGGGCTTTCTTAGCTTTAGCAGCCCGGCCGACCAGATCGGCCGATTTCTTGTCGATGATGGCGCTCTTTCTCAGGTCCAGCTCATCCAGGATTTCCTGCATCCGCTCCCGCTCAACGATCGTAATCCGCCCGGTTTGAGAAAGATTGGTAATCAACCTATCGGCGATCCCCCGCGAGAGACCTCTCCAGCGGGGGTCCTGGCTCCGGTTGGTGAAGTCCAGAATAGTGAGGGTGAACTTCTTCCCTCCCCGGCCGGAGCTGAGAGATCGCCCGGGGATTAAAAAGGGGATCAAGTTCAGACTGATGATAATACTCGCTAAATATAAGATGCGGCTTCGATGGTTCATCTATTCAGTTTTTCTCCTCGCTTAATAGCTTCTCACATTCCCGCGATAACTCTTGAGCCTCACTCTGTTTGGGATACGTCTCCCCCAATCTCATCAGTTTTTGAAGCTCAATAAGACAGTGCTGATACTCTTTGTCCCCGAGATAGGACCGGGCTCGGAAGAGCCGGGCATCGTGAAAGTCCGGGTTTAACTGGAGAGCCTCCATAAATTCCTTCCCGGCTCGGTTGAAACGGCCAACATAATAATATCCCAGGCCTCTGATATAATGAAGGGTCACCGATGGGTGATTATCAATCTCCCGATTTTTAATAGCGCTGCTTTTCATATCGATATCTTTAAGGAGTTTTCCCACCAGCTCTTCTTCGATAGCAACAATATTGACGATCTCTCCCTGCGCCCTTTCTGAAGTAACGAGTTGAGTGGTCGCGATATCGTAAATGTGGGCATCGATAATAAGCTTATCTTGATCAAGAAGGAAACCGCCGCTTAGAACCAGATTCGCGCCGGTCACCTGCCCGATTCTTAAGATATGTTTTCTATCGATTAGACCACTGAATTTTAAGCTGAGTTCCTTTGTTATAGCTTTAATCTTATCCCTATCCACAACGGTAATCCCCTCTTGTTGTGAGAGATCGGCCATAATGAGGTCCCGGAGCCCCTTCTCCAGCGGCTCGTATTTCAAAAGCCCGGTCGAATTCTCGAACGGAAGGACCAGGATAACCGGCTTCAGCTTCCCTTCCTCCAACCCCGCGTAAACCACCGAGCCGGATGCCAGGAGAAAGAATAAAAATATTGTCATCTTCATATTTCTCTTACGTGTCATCGATTATGGTCTCCTTTACCACCCGATAGATGGGACGATGCAGCACAGATCGCGCCTATCTTCTAAGTATGACAACTTCTTATCCGATTCCTTGGAACTTATTTTTTAAAGACCTTGAATTCCATGCTATTCAATCATCAAATAATCGCGCTTTAGACCGAAAATACAGTTGAATTGCATCCAGACAAAGTAGATCAGCAGTCCCTCTATCAAATATACTGACCACGAATATGTCCAGTTGAAATAGTACATTTTCATAATTAACATGACGTACAAACCAAAAATGATGAAGGCCACAATTCTGCCCAGAGTAGCGAAACAGATTATGAAAGCATACTTTTTAAATCCCGCTAAATAATTTCTCTTTGAGATTATCTCTCCCCACCATATCCCAACGAGAACTAACGGTGCTATTATAGCAACCGAAGTCCAGAGCAGCAGTGGTTTTAATCCCATTACATAAGCTTCCAAACCGTACGTAAAAATTTTGAGGGGATTGCTGTGAATAATAATAGCTATAAAAGATGATGCTATAATGAGAATTAAATATGACCGATGGAACCTTTTTTTAAAGATATACAGAGAGATAAGAGAAAGAACTAAAGCTAAAATCCAGATATTCAATATGCTATAGGCTAAACTCGATAAAATGCTACTATAGTACATAGTGGTTCTCGATTTGCTTTCTGGTTGACCATATGCCGCCCGGATCTCCTCTTCCTTGCTCCCCACTCTTAACCCCTCTTCTGTTGAAAAATCCTTTGACCGAATTGTTATTCTTTCCAGTTCCCCATACTGGAATTCCATAAACATATTTCTATCATTGTCCCAGATAGCAGCCATATTTTCATATTCATGCTTTCGGAACGAACCTCCCCACATTCTTTCAACATCTTCTATTGAATCTCCCAGGCGAATTGAACCTACTCCCTGCCCGGGAAATATTTCATTATTATTACTATCCACTACTTCGGATAAAGGTAGTTCTTCCTCTTCCGATCTGCTTATCATGATTGAACTTACAATATTATGACGATCAATTACAAAAATGATCCCCAGGTTTCTATAATCGAGTAGATGGGTTTTATAAAGTTTATTATGTAGATATCGAAGAGGCGGAACCATCCCGATGAGAATTAGTAAAACAATACCCGCTATTATCCTTTGCTTTTTCATTATCGAACCTCCCTATTTGCTTCGTATTCTTCGCGCTAAAAACCAATTATATAATTAACATCGCATCTCCGAAACTATAGCAACGGGTCATCCTTCAGCAACAACTCCAGCTTCTCCAGGAATTCCTTACTAAACATCGGGAAATTTTCTTCTCGTGATTTCATGTCTAAAATAAGGGGAGACTATTTTCAAGGCAACTGTGTTATCGTATCATAACCATCCGATAGAGGACAAGGATGCGGCTGTATTGGGGATATATGGATTCGAAATTTTTATAAATAAACAGTAGGACCTTTTCCCTCTATATTTCTGTCAGTAGTCGAGCTTGCCCGCCGAAGGAGGGATTTGAATCTGATTTTTCTTAAATTTCTTGAGAAGAAGGCTTTACTGTATTAACATTTTCACGAATGATCATCTTTTTCACGCCAATCTCTTAATTTTATCGTTCTCATGAACTTTGCGACCGTAAATTTCGGCGTTTTCTTTGCTATTGTCCTGGCGGTCTACTTCCTGCTCAACCACCGCTGGCAGAACCGTTTCCTGCTGGTCGCCAGCTACGTCTTCTACGGCTGGTGGGATTGGCGCTTCCTGGGTCTGATACTGCTGTCGAGCGTGGTGGATTACGTGTGCGCCCTGCTGGTGGACCGCACCCGGCACCCCGATTTTTCGGCCCGGAAGCGCAGGCTGGCTCTGACCGCCAGCATCGTCACCAACCTGACGATCCTGGGATTTTTCAAATACTTCGGCTTCTTCGCGGAATCACTGGTCGCGCTGGCCGGCGATGTGGGTATCCAACTGCACCTGCCGACCTGGAGGATTATCCTGCCGATCGGGATTTCCTTCTATACATTCCAGACCATGAGCTATACGATCGACGTGTACCGGGGGCGATTGCGCGCCACCACCAACCTGCCGGACTTGATGCTCTACGTCAGCTTCTTCACCCAGCTGGTGGCCGGACCGATCGAGCGGGGCGCGCATCTCATGCCCCAGATCCTCAACCCGCGACACGTGACTCCGGGGGGCTTCTACAGCGGGGCGCAGCTGGCGTTCGTGGGGCTCTTCAAGAAGCTGGTGATCGCCGATAACATGGCCGTGCTGGTCAATAGCGTCTATGGTCCAGGTGACCCCTGCGGGGCAGCGGTACTCCTGGGGACGTACGCCTTCGCGCTGCAGATCTATTGTGACTTCTCGGGCTACACGGACATCGCCCGGGGCACCGCCCGCATGCTGGGTTTCGATATCTGCGTGAATTTCCGGTTGCCTTACCTGGCGACCAATCCGAGCGATTTCTGGCAGCGATGGCACATCAGCCTCTCATCCTGGCTGCGCGACTACCTCTACATCCCGCTGGGGGGCAGCTGGCACGGACGCTTAAAGACCCTGCGCAACCTGGTGATCACCATGCTGCTCGGGGGCCTCTGGCACGGCGCCTCGTGGCACTTCGTCGCCTGGGGTGCCTTTCACGGCCTGCTGCTTATCGTCTATCGCCTGGGTGAGACACCGCGACAGGCCCGGGAACGCACATTCGAGACCCGCCGGGGCGTCCGCTTCTGGATGGCGGTCCTGGTCTTCTTTCACCTGGTCTGTTTCGGATGGGTGCTCTTTCGCGCCACGGACATGGCCCACGTGGGTCGCCTGCTGGCGACGCTGTGCGCCGGCACGTTCTGGGAGCCGGTCTGCGGCCCCATGCTGCTGATGGTGGCGGCCGCCGGACTTCCCCTGGCCGGGTTCCAGATCTACCAGTATTACCGGCGGTCCCCCGAGCCGTGGGTGACGTGGCCGGGCTGGCTCCGGGCGGGTTTTTACGTGGCTCTCTTCTACGGCGTTGTCCTCTTCGGGGCGCCGGGAAACAATGACTTCATCTACTTTCAATTCTAAAAAAGGGACTCCGGTCCCCGGACACTGGCGCCTGCCCGCCGCGCTGCTGGCGGCCGCGGGCATAATACTGGCCATCGAGCTTCTCGTGGCCCTCCTGCCGCACTCCATTCACAAGGACCTCGTCCGGCACCGGCTCTACCACCCGAACGTAACGCCCGGCATCGCCGAAAGTATCGTGCAGTGGCAGGTGGCGCACGCGACGCTGGTGGGGGAACAGCAGGATCTCCTGCTCCTGGGCGATAGTGCCTGCCTGGTCGGTCTGGAGTCCAATCTGATCATGGAGGAGACTGGCCTCAAGACCTGGAACCTGGGCACCTTCGGCTTCATCTACACCACTGGACAGGCCAACATTCTGGAGCTTTTCATCGATCGCAACGGTCCGCCCCGGTTTCTGATCTACCACACCTCGCACTATTCTTTTACGGCCCAACGGAGCAAAAAGGCGGTCAGGACCTGGGTCTCCCGCCTGCGGGAATGGCTGGCTCCGCCTGAAGCCGTGCGTTACCTGCTGCCCAGCATGCGTCACCGGCAGAAACTCCGGAACACCATTCTGGCGATGGGGAAGGAGAGCGTCTCTTACACGGGGCTGGATGTGCCCCGGGGAAGATTTGCGTCGGACAACGAGATCCGACAGCAGCTCTGGGAGAACCGCGGGGCACTGCCCGATCCACTGGAAGTCGACCTGGAGGAGGTGCTCGGGGAGAATCTCGTCTGGGAGCCCAGGTTCCATCCGAACTGTGTGGACGGGTTGAAGCGGATCTTCGAGATGGGACGAATGTACGGATTTCCGATCCTCATCCTCTTCAATCCTCTCCCCGAGCAGGGGGACAACGAGGTAGTACGGGCCGCGATGGACGAACTGGAAGCGGATCTGAGGGAGGCGATCAAACCGTATCCGTGGGTCAGCATCTACGAGCCGTTCACGCGCTTTTATCCCAACGACTTCTGTCTTGACATGCGCCATGTGAATATACACGGCAGCCGTTCCAACACCAAAGAGCTGGTGGAATGGATCCGCGCCAACTGGCTTTTCCCGGGTCGGACCTGCGTAACCTGTTTAATATCAATTAGTTAGATGCCAGAAATAGCTATTTTCAAGGCTTAGAGGCCATAAATATATGTTAGTTGTTTATTCCTAGTGTGTTACGCAGGTCCGACCCCAATAACATCGCGTCGCCGTAGCTGTAGAAGCGATAGTTCTCTTTTATTGCTTCCCGATAGGCTTTCATAATATTGTTTCTCCCCGCCAACGCCGAGACCAACATGATCAGGGTGGAACGGGGGAAATGGAAATTTGTTATCAGGTTAAATCTGGTCTTGAAACGGTATCCGGGATAGATAAAGATATCGGTGGGAGCGGTGGTCGGTTTTACTATCCCTTCTCCATCGGCGGCACTCTCCAGGGCCCGGACGGTCGTGGTTCCTACTACCCAGAGGCGGCCCTGGTTGGAGTTGATACGATCCGCGGTCTCCGGGCTGATCTCGAAGTACTCCTCGTGCATCCGGTGCTCTTCCACCGTCTCGGCCTTGACCGGCTGGAAGGTACCGTATCCCACATAGAGAGTGACGGAGGCGGTCTCCACACCTCTCTCCCGGATCGCGTTGAGCAGCTCTTCAGTAAAATGGAGACCAGCGGTGGGGGCGGCGACCGCCCCGGGCTTCTTCGCGAAGACGGTCTGGTATCGTTCCCGGTCCTGGGTCCGTAATTTCTCCGGATAGTTTTTCCGATCGCGCTTGATATAAGGCGGCAGCGGCGGAAATCCGATCTCTTCAATGGCTTCGAGGAGGTTGTCGGTCCCGGGGAAATCGATTATGACCTTACCTCCCAAACGTTCGCGGACGACACCGATGATCCTTTCTCCAAAGTCAATCTTTGTCCCCGGGCGAGCCCGGCGGGCGGGTCGGATAAGAGCGCTCCAGCCGCCTTTATCCGCCGGATGGAGGAGCAAGACCTCGGCCTTTCCTCCCGTGGCCGGACGCCGGCCGTACAACCGGGCCGGGATGACGCGGGCGTCATTGAGGAGGAGGAGATCCCCTTCCTGGAAAAAATCAAGGATATCCGGGAAACGCCGGTGCTCGATCTTCCCGGTCTCTCTATTCAGGATCAAGAGGCGAGCATCCTCCCTTTTCTCGGGTGGGTGCTGGGCGATCAGCTCAGGAGGGAGGTCATAATCAAAATTACTGGTCTTCATCATTCCATATTTTTAAATCTCTCATATTCGCTGTAGATACAGCCGCAGTATTGCTGCTTGTAGAGATGGTACTTTTCGGTCAGTTCCCAGTGCTCCTTCCAGCCGGGACGGAAATCACGGTAGAGAAAATCTATCCCCTCCTCTTTCGCGACTTCTTCAGCTACCTCCCGAGCCAGCCCGTGTTTCTGGTGTCTGCTGATCAGGAGCGTCGTCGTAAAGGCATCATACCTACCCTTCCGGGCGACCAGGGCCGTCTGCTTAAGCCGCTGATAATAGCAATGGCGGCAGCGGTTCGCTTCCCGGAAGACCACCCCCCGGAAGAACTCCTCAAAATCATACCGGGGGGAGATGATTATCCGTCGGCCGGTCTGCTTGCTGTACTTCTCAACCGCTTCCCGCCGTCTAAGATACTCCTGGAAAGGCTGAATATTGGGGTTATAAAAATAGCCGTCGACCTGATGGCCCTCTTCCAAGAGAGCCTTAAACGGGTAGGTAGCGCAGGGGGCACAGCAGGCATGGAGTAAAATTTTCACTTTTCAGGTCTAAAACAGTTCCTTCTGAGAAGCGGAGGGGAGGTCGATACCAAGATGATGGTACGCCAGGGGGGTGGCGCAGCGGCCGGCCCGGGTACGCTTGAGGTAGCCTTGCTGGATTAAATATGGTTCATAGACCTCGGCCAGGGTCTCTCCTTCCTCACCGATAGCGACGGCGATCGTCTCGATCCCAACCGGGCCGCCGTCAAACTTCCGGATGATCGTCTCCAGGATCCGCTTGTCCATCTCATCGAGACCCTTCTCGTCCACGTCCAGCATACTCAAGGCACGGTGAGCGATCTCCGGATCGATCTTGTTATCGGCCCTGACCTGGGCATAATCCCGCACTCTTTTAAGCAGTGAATTAGCGATCCGGGGGGTCCCCCGCGAGCGCTTAGCGATCTCCATGGCACCGGGTTCCGTGATCTCCACCTGCAGGATACCGGCCGAGCGGAGCACGATCTCTTTCAGCTCCTCCGGCTGGTAGAAATCCAGCCGGTTGACCAGACCAAAACGGCTTCGCAGCGGCGCCGTCAACAGGCCATACCGGGTCGTCGCCCCGATCAGTGTGAAGTGAGCTAGATTGAGGCGCACTGAACGAGCCGACGGGCCCTGGTCGATCATAATATCGATCACGAAATCTTCCAGCGCCGGGTAGAGATACTCCTCCACAACATGGGTCAGCCGGTGGATCTCGTCGATGAAGAGGATATCCCCTCCTTTCAGATTGGTCAAAAGTCCGGCCAGGTCGCCCGGTTTTTCAACCGTGGGGCCGGATGTGGGCTTGATGTTGCAGCCCATCTCGGAGGCGATGATATAAGCCAGAGTGGTCTTGCCGAGGCCGGGAGGTCCGAAGAAGAGGAGATGTTCCAGGGGTTCGTTGCGGCCCCGGGCAGCCTGAAGGGCGATCAGGAGCCGTTCTTTGATCTTAGCCTGACCGGTGAACTGATCAAAAGAACCGGGCCGCAACTTGCGATCGAAAGACAGGTCCTTCTCTTTCAGAGTTTTGTTGATAAAGCGCTTGGTCATCTATTAGATCTTCCTGTTGAACCAATCCCTATTCCCTAATCCCTATTCCCTAAATTAGCGCCGAAGGCGCTAATTTATTTATATGTATCTCAAACTCTCCTTCAGAAGCCGCTCCACCGGCCAATCCGGTTCGGCCGCGGCCAGCGCGCGGGTCAGGGCCTTATGGGCCACCATCTGCCGGTATCCCAGGGAGAGGAGGGCCCGCATCACGTCGGCGACCTTCTCCTCAGCCTCATCGAGATCGATCTTGCCCGCGTCTTTCCGGAGCCGGGGCAGAAGTGTGATCTTATCCTTCAGTTCAAGGATCAACCGTTCCGCGGTCTTCTTCCCGATGCCGTGGATAGCGGAGAGAAGATCGACGTTTCCGGAAGCGACGGCGCTCTTGAAGGCGGAGACCGGGAGTCCTCCCAGAACTCCGAGAGCAACCTTCGGGCCTATCCTTGAGACCCCCAGCAACATCAGGAAGAGACCTCTCTCTTCTTCAGTAGTAAAGCCATAGAGCGTCTGCTCGTCTTCGCGAACATAGAGATGAGTCAGAATGGTAATCTCCGGGCCGGGCGCGGGGAGCTTTTCAAACGTGCTCACGGGGATGAGCAGGCGGTAGCCGATGCCATTGACCTCGACAACGGCATAATCAGGGGCGCTTTTAATTAATCTACCTTTTAGATAATCAATCATCTGTGTCGTTTAGATCATTCTTATCCTGAAAATAGGTAATCCCCAATGCCAGCGCGTCCGAGATATCCAGGGAGGCCGGAGGTTCCTCCAGTTTCAGCAAGACCTGGACCATTTTCTGTACCTGGCTTTTATCCGCCGCGCCGTTCCCCACCACAGCCTTCTTGACCCGGCGCGCGGCGTAGGTAGAAACCGGGATATCCCGCTGGGCCGCGGCCAGGCTGCAGACCCCCCTCACCTCTCCCAAGGTCAATGTAGATCTGATGTTCTTGTGATAAAAGACATCTTCCAGGACCAGCCCCCGGGGCAGGTATCGATCGATCAACCCCCCGACGACGGAATGAATGCGGGCCAGTTTCTGCGCCGGACTCCGGTGGGATGGGTTCTTTATTATGCCGGCATCAAGAACAATAATTTCGTCGTCCCGCTTCTCCAATACTCCGTAACCGGTAATACTAATCCCCGGGTCAATGGCGATAATCCGGATGTTGATAGGGTCTTCGGCTCTCACTTTTTCAATCTTCCGACTCCAGCTCCTTCAAGATCTCCTCGGGAATGTCACAGTTGGAATAGACATTTTGAATATCGTCATGCTCTTCCAGCGCGTTGAGGAGCCCCAGCACCTTCCTGACCACATCCGCCGAGACCGGCACCTCATTTGTGGACAGTTCGGTGATCTCGGCAAGATTAATCGGGATTTTTTGCTCGGAGAGCGCCTTTCTCACAGCTTCAAAGTCGGAGGGCAGAGTATATATCTCAAAGAGATCATCCTCGGTCCTGAAGTCCTCCGCCCCCGCTTCCAGGGCCATGGCGAAGAGCTCCTCCTCGTCCACCCCCTCCCGGGCCACGCTGAAAAAACCTTTCTTCTCGAACAGGTAGGCCACGCTCCCGGGTCCCGCCAAGTTCCCCCCTTTCTTATCGAAGATATTTCGGATCTCGGCCGTGGATCGATTCCGGTTGTCGGTCAGAGCCCGGATCAAGATCGCCACCCCCGCGGGCCCATATCCCTCGTAAACCACTTCCTCATAGCTGACTCCGGGCAGTTCACCCGTCCCTTTCTTGACTGCCCGTGATATATTATCCGCCGGCATGTTGGCGTCCCGAGCAGCTTGTACAACCGTCCTCAGACGGGGGTTCGTATCGAGGTCACCCCCTCCCTGGCGGGCGGCCACCGTGATCTCCTTGCCCAGTTTGCTGAAGAGCTTGCCCCGTTTCGCGTCTTTGGCCCCTTTCTTATGCTTGATGCTCGCCCATTTCGAATGACCACTCATATGTTTTTATTCCTCCTCACTATCCTTCCGAGCCTGCGCGATTACTTTCTGCGCGATATTGGCCGGGACTTCCTCATAACCCTCGAACTCCATCGTAAAGATGCCTTTCCCCCCGGTCAAGGAGCGGAGTTCCGGGGTATACTTCAGCATCTCGGCCATCGGTACCTGCGCCTGGATGATCTGGCGGGTGCCGGCCGGGGTCATCCCCAGTATCCGGCCCCGCCGGGAGTTCAGATCCCCGGTGATGGCCCCCATGTATTCCGTCGGAACGCTGACATCAACTTTCATAATTGGTTCCATCAAGATCGGCTGCGCGGCGGCGGCGGACTCTTTAAAACCCTGCCGTCCCGCGATCTGGAAAGCTATATCTTTTGAGTCTACCGGGTGGGTCTTCCCGTCATAGACGGTGGCGGTAACATCCATCATCGGATATCCGGCCAGAACCCCCCTCTTCACGGCCGCCAGATAACCCTTCTTGACGCTCTGGACCAGTTGAGCCGGGATATGCCCGCCCACCACCTCATCGACGAAGAGCAGCTTCCCACCCCAGGAAAGCTCGATCAGCTCTTTCTTGCCTTTCCCCTCCGCGTTCTCCGCCCCGGGGGTATAAGGCTGAACATGCATCCATACTTCGGCAAACTGTCCCGATCCGCCCGTCTGTTTCTTATGCCGATACTTGCTCTCCCCGCGCCCCTTGATCGTCTCCTTGTAGGCGACCTTAGGGGTTCTGAGTTCAACCCCGACATTAAAGTTCTTCTGCAGTCGGTTCACGACGATCTGAATCTGGACCTCTCCCATTCCGGAAAGGACATATTCATTGGTCATCGGGTTCCTCGTCCCGATCAGGGTGGGGTCCTCGGCGATAAGTTTGCGGAGGCCTTCCGCGATCTTATCCTCATCACCCCGGGATTTGGGATAGATCGCCATCAAGGCGGTCGGAGAAGGAAAGTGAAGAGGCAGGAACTGATAGTTCTTCCCCGTTTCACAGAGGGTATCACCGATCGAGGTATCCTTCAGCTTGGTCAAAGCGACAATGTAGCCGGGTAACGCGCGGGAGATATCGATCTGCTCCTTACCCTTGATCAGGTAGAGATGGCCGACCCGCTCCTTGTTCTCGCTGGTCGAGTTATATATCTCCGTCTCGGATTTCAGGGTGCCGGACCAGACCCGAAGATAGGAGAGTTGGCCCACAAAAGGATCATTGATGCTTTTGAATACCCGGGCACAGAAGGGCGCCCCGCTCTCCGGCCGGACCATATCGTCTCCGACCGCGATCTCTCCCCGGTCGGCCGGAGAGGGAAAGAGGTCGGATAACCCCTGGAGCAGTTCCTTGATCCCGATCCCTTGAAGAGCGCTGCCGGAAAAGACCGGGACAATGCTCCTCATCGCAAACGCTTTCCGGAACCCTTCTTTCACTTCTTCGGGCTGAAGAGTCCCGCTCTCCAGGTACTTCTCGATCAGGCTGTCGTCCGTCTCGGCGGCGGCTTCCACCACCTTCTCACGAAACCCCTCGACCTCTCCCCGCAGGCCTTCGATGATCTTATCCGCCGCGTTTTCATCCAGAAGGCTGTGTACCTCCGAAAAAGCCGGGTGATCGCCGTCAGGAATATAGAGCGGGATCAGAGAAGCGCCCAGTTCATTCCGAACTCCATCCAGAGCTTTGATGAACCCGGAGTGTTCTTTGTCCAGCTTATTGACAAAGAAACTGATCGGCAACCCCTTCTCACGGGCCAGGTCCCATATCCGCCGGCTACCGGCATCGATCTCCCCCGTCCCGTCCACAACGATAAGGACGCTGTCCACCACCGCCAGGGCCACGATCACTTCACCCCAGAAATCCATATAGCCCGGGGTGTCGACCAGGAAGAGATTCTTTCCCCCGAAGGAACAGTTAAGACAGGAAGTCCGGATGCTGCTTCTACGGGATTTCTCTTCCTCGTCGGTATCCGAGAGTGAAGTCCCCTCATTGACGCTCCCCTGCCTGGTATTGGCTCCCGCCGCGTACATCAGAGCATCCACCAGTGTGGTCTTCCCGCTCCCGTTTCCTCCAAAGATCCCAATTGTCCGAATGTCCGCAACCTGATAATCCGCCATAGTACGTATCCTCTTACTATTTATACTACGCTCGTAAAATATATTCGATCTTCCCGTTTATACCATACCCTCTCCGCGGAATCAACACCGACAACGGGAAAAGTCCGAGAAGCGGGAGGAGAGAGGTAACCCGAAATCATCCGGTACCGACCGGCTCAGGCCCGGCCGAGATACTCTCCGGTCCGGGTATCGACTTTTATCAGTTCTCCTTCCTTGATGAAGAGAGGAGTATTCAACTCCAGCCCGGTTTCTAATCTGACCGTTTTTCGCACATTGGTGGCGCTGTCGCCCTTCAAGCCTTCCGGAGCGTCAACCACCTTCACTACGATGCTGGGAGGAAGTTCGATCCGGAGGGGGATATCCTGATCGGTAAGGACCAGGTCATACTCGGTTCCTTCAATAATATAATCTTTAAAAGAATCAACCAGCACTTCGGGAATGGTGATCTGATCGAAAGTTTCAGGGTCCATGAATACATATCCTCCGCCGTCCCGATAACTGAATTCCAGTTTCTTTCTGATCAAGGGAACGATCTCGACCGTCTCGGTGGAAGAGAATCTGACCTGAGAAGTGCGGCCGGTCCGAATATTGCGCAGCGTGGTCTGGACGAAAGCGCCACCCTTTCCCGGCTTGACCCGCTCCAGATCCAGAACTATGTATATATCGCCGTCACGCCACACGGCGTTCCCCTTCCGCATATCATTAGCGTTGGCCATAACTCTTTCTCCTATTTGAAATAATAATCAATCTTGTGTTTATGTTAGATACTACAACCACCAATCCCGCGTCAATTAAAAGCCGATACTCACCGCTCTCCATCGCCAAACGCCTCAGCCGCTTCCTTCCGGGCCGCGGCCCGGGCGCGGCGGGCCGGCTCATGATCAGGTCTTAACTCCACCGCCCGTTCCAGGTACGGGAGTGACTGACGTGTTTGACCTTCCTTGAAAAGCAAAAGCCCCATGTTATAGTAAGCCGCGGGGTCTTCGGGGTCGATCCGCATCGCCTCCCGGAGGTGGGCGACGGCTTCCTCCTTCCTCCCCAGCCGGTAGATCGCCACGGCCAGGTTGTTATGGGCCTCAACCGCCTCGGGATTGATCTCCAGGGTCCTTCGATAATACGCGACCGCCCCGGTAAGCTCCCCCCGGCCGGCCAGAAGATTGGCCAGGTTGTAATGAGCCGCCTGGTAGTCCGGATCGAGCCGGGCCGCGGTCTGATAGAGCTCGAACGCCTGTTCAGCCTCTCCTTTTTTCAGCGCGATATTGGCCAGATTATTATAGGGCCGCGGGTTTGAGGGTCTCTTTCCGATCACGTCCTGCCACATCCCCTCAGCCGAGCGATAGTCGAGATTGCGACGGATAGTCGAGTATCCCAGGATCCCCACCAACAACGCTGCCAGGATCGTCCCCCATATTTTCTGCCGGCGGCGGGAAGTCGGAAATAGATATCGCAACGCCTCATAACCCCCGATAACGAAGAGGACCACGATCGCCGCCAGGGGGAGGTAGATCCGGTGTTCAAAAGCCAGGTCCTCCAGGGGAAGAATACTGGAGGTAGGGGCGAGGATCAGGAAGAACCAGACCCCTAAAAAACCGAGGGCGGGTTTCTTTATCAATCCCCAGATCGTCAGTCCCAGCAAAGCTCCGATCAAGATCCCCGGGGGGATAATCTCTCCGAATCTTCCGGCGACCGGCCAGTGATAATCAAGGCAGAGCGGATGAGGCCAGAACGAGAGACGGAGGTAATGCGTGATCACCCCGAACTGGCTGAGAGCGTACTCCCCCAGGCGATAGGTCTTGATGTCCCGGTAGGATGTGACCAGAACCAGTATCACCTGGATAATCCAGGTCGCGGCCAGGGCGAGGTAGAGCCACCGCCGCTTTCGCCACAACTCTCTCCAGCTCCGGGAGATGAAGACCCGGTCGTAGCAGATCACCACCAGGGGGGCGGTCACCATCACCGCCTTGCTCCCCATCCCCAGGGCGCAGAGAATCACCGCCGCCGCGTACCACCAACGGGAACGCTCTGAGCCCGCTCCCCGGATCAGTGCGTAGAGCGTCCCCAGGTAGAAGATCCCCATCAACGATTCGCAGCGCTGAGTTATGTAGGCGACGCTCTCGGTCTGGAGAGGGTGGACCTCCCAGAGCAGCGCCGCCGCCAGCGCCAACCCCGAGGCGGACAACCCGTAGCGGGCGGCGAGCCGGGGACTCTCGAAGGTTCTTTTAATGATCCCGAAGAGGAGGAGCGCCGAGATGATATGAATAAGGAGGTTGCCCAGATGGTAACTCGCGGGCGCGCGACCCCCCAACATATAGTTGAGGGAGAGGGTGAGATTGACCACCGGGCGATCCCGAACCGGGCTTCGGGGGGGCGCGGCAAATGCCTCCCGGAGCGGCCAGATCTTCTCAATATTGGGGTTGGCAACGACAACCGCCTCGTCGTCGAAGAGAAACTCGCCCCCGAGACTGTTCAGGTAGACAACGATACCGGCGATAATGATAATCGCGAGACTCAACACAATGTCATTTCTTTTCTTCCGCATTAATCTCTGGGTTCTCCTTGCCTTCCTTGACCTTTCCCGCTCTCCTTCCCAAACGCCGCCAGTATCTTGCGGGCCGGCTCGTAATCCGGTCTTAACTCCAGCACCTTCTCCAGGTAAGGGATCGCTTCGTCTCTCCGGCCTACGCCGGTCAGGGTGACCGCGATATTGAAGTATGCCGCCGGGTCGGCAGGGTCGATCCGCAGCGCCGCCTGGAGATGGGCCATCGCTTCCTCAATCTTGCCCTCCCGGGCGAGCTGGACGCCCAGGTTGTTATTGGCGTCCAGATGAGTAGGTTCCCTCCGCAATACCTCCCGGTAGGCCGCGACCCCTTCCTCGATCCGCCCTTCCCGGATCAGGACGTTGGCCAGGTTGTAGAGGGCCCGGATTGAATGGGGGTTGCCTCTTAACGCCGCCCGGTAATGCTCGCGGGCCCGGGCCGGGTGCCCCTGATCCAGAAGGAGATTGCCCAGACCCAGATGGGCCCGGGCGTCGTCCGGACAGTTCCGCAGGATATCTTGATAGAGGTCGTTCGCTTCCTGATCGCGCCCCGCCTCGGCCAGAATCCGGGCCAGGTCGCAAGCGATCCCGGTATACTCGGGGTTGACCTCGAGGGCCCGGCGATAGAGGGCCACCGCCTCCTCTATCTCTCCCCGCGCAAGCTCCGCGTCGGCCAGGTTCTTAAGCGCCCGGGGAGAGTCCGGGGCGAGGTGCAGGGCCTGGCGGTACGACATGACCGCCTGATCCAGTTCACCCCCCCTCTGGCAGGCAATCCCCAGGTTGGTATAGGCGGCGTAGTCGGGTGAGGACTTGAGAGCCAGCCGGAATTCGCTGGCGGCGTCTTCCCATTGTTCGGCTTCCAGCCGGGCCAGGCCGCGGTCCTGGTGCCACTTCGCCGGGGTGGGTTGGAAGCCGGAGAAATTGATCGAGAAGAGAAGGTAGAGAACCACCCCCGAGACCGTCCAGGCCGCGGCCCGGACCCACTGGCGGTGAACCCAGAAAACCACGACCGTCTTCACCCCATAGGCCGCCGGGATGAGGAGAAAGGGAATGACCGGCACCCGGTAGCGGGCGGCGGCCGCGAAGGGGAGCATCGAGATAAAGTAAAGCGCGATGAAGATCACGATCAATACCCCCCCCTCCAGTTCCCTCCCCTCGCCCCCTCTCTTCACGACCGAGGAGAAGAGCAGAAGCAGACCCAGCCCCCCCAGTGACGCCGCCAGCGCGAAGTTCCCCGGAAGCCGGCGGAGAAGCGGGGAATGAAGTCGGGCGTAATGGACCTCCTTCAGGTTCCGCACCTCCCTCGGTCCCCAGAAGAGGAGCGCCTTGCGGCCCAGCAGCCTCAGGAAGCGGCCGGGCCGGCGGCGGATGAACTGAAAGGCCTGCCGGCTCAAATAAGCCGAGGCCTCACTATGGCTCAACCGCCGTCCCAATCTCTCCGAGAGACCGCGGACGATCCGGGGCCAGTCATAAGGAGTGCCGACATTGCCGATCCCGGGGATATGGTGCGTGGTGCCGTCGGAGAGTTCATTGTTGGCAACCCCCAGACTGATACCGGCATTGGTGGCGAGGGGGACGAACTCCCGGGATACGACGTAATTCCTGACGGTGACCGGGAGGGCGGCGATCAGGACCCCGAGTAGCAGAGAGCCGGCCACCACGAGAACCCGGCCCTTCTCCCCCCGGCGGCGTCCAACCCAGACTACCCAGGCCACCACTCCGGGATAGAGGAGGAGAGCGTTGGGCCGAGCCAGAACCAGCACCCCCAGAACCAGCCCGGCCGCCAGCCCGCCCGGAAAAGAACGCCGGGATACTACATGATCGAGGATAGAGATAAAGAAGAGGCTTAAAAAAACCGACAGGGAAACCCCGACCAGCTCCCCTTCATAATAGATAAATATCCAGTAGATCGAGAGAGCCGCCGCCGCGATCAACCCGGTCGTCACACCGAACCACCGCCGGGCCAGGTGATAGGCGAGGAGCGCGCTCAGGAGGCCCAGCCCGATCTGGAAGAGACGGGGCGCGAGCGAGCCGAGACCGCAGGCCCGGTAGATCAAGGCCAGAAAGAAAGCGTATCCCGGAGGCCGGTAATACGGATAGCGGTAGATCTGCGGATCCTCTCGCCCCTGGAAGGCCGCCCAGTCCCCGGTCGCCATTCCCCGGGCCCAGTAGATGTGATAAGCCGCGTCGAGGCCGGGATGCTCGAAGTCGGGGGTGTCCCGTATCTCCCCCAGGTAGATAAGACGGAGTAGCAGGCCGACGAAGAGGATCGCGGCCAATATCAAGAGATGCCGGGAGAGCCGTCTTTTCGGTACATTATTCATGATTATATCTCTCTTCCGTCCTCCTCCTTCAACATGAGCGATTCTATGCGGCGAACTGCACTAATCTTACGGGCTGCATCGATTGCAAAAATACTCGTTCGCATTTATTAACGCGTCTGCGTTTTTTGCAATCGATGCAGTCTCATAATCTTAGCACATTTTATCCACAATAATCGCTCAATTTAGTACACCTGTTCATAAATACGGTGTTGTATCGAGGGCGTCGAGGCGCCCGGGATGCAAGGCGAGAGGAGGGAGAATACCCTTGCGGTATTTGACCGACGAGCAACGCCGCAGCCCGGGATGCATCGGCGGACGAATATCATTGTATTTATGAACCGGTGTACTTAGGTTAAACTAAATATTATCGAGCGCCCGGCGCGCTTCCTGGAAATCGGGACGGATGACGAGCGCTCTTCGGAGGTGCTTGACGGCTTCCGCCCGCCGGTCCTCTTTAACCAGGATAAGCGCGAGACGATAATGGGCCGGGGCGTTGAGCGGATCGATCCGGATTGAGTGACGATACTCCCGAATTGCCGCCTCCTTCTTCCCCATTAAATCAAGAGTATACCCTAAATTATATCCGGCTTCTCCATAATCAGGATCGATTCTCAGCGCCTCCCGGTAGTGACGGACAGCCTCCTGGTAATCCTTCCGGAAGGCCAGGATATTGGCCAGGTTGTTGTGGGCTTCTGTCAGGTCCGGGTCAAACTCCAGCGCCTTTCGATAAGAGACCATGGCCTCTTCCACTCGCCCCAGCTCCGTCAGGGCGTTTCCCAGGTTGTTGTGGGCCTCCGGATAGCCGGGGTAAAGGCCAAGCGCCCGGCGGAAGAGGGCGATCGCCTCGCCCGTCTCCCCTTCGGCCAGCCGGGCGTTCCCCAGATTAAGCAGGGCGAACTGCGACCGCGGTTCGAGTGATATCGTCCTCTGCCAGAGAGAGTTCGAATCGCGCCAATACCCTTCTTGCCTGATGGCGAGAAGGGAGAGGCCCACCAGCGCGACGCACCAGAATATCCGGACCTGGACCGTTGCCCTTCCCCGGAGCCCGCAGTAGACGGCCAGGGAGATCCCCAGGGCGGGCAGATAGGCGAACCTGTCCGCTACCCAGGCCGCCCCGACCGGCACCAGGCCCGAGATCGGAAACCAGGCAACCAGGTAAATAAGCCACGCAAAGAGGGGCCACGCTATCCCCTTCTTCCGAAGAGCAAAAAACAGGATGGTCACCGTCAGGAGCCCGATAAGTGTCAGCACGCTGGACAGGGTAAGGACGGCATAGTTGGGATCTTTCGGATAGAGCGAGTGGAGATTGAATGGATATACTGTCCGGAAAAGGTAGAATAGCCAGGTCCGGCCGGCCAGAATCAGCCTCTGGCCAAGGCCGATATCGGAGAGAGGGCCCAGGGAGTGAGAGCTTGCCTGGCTGAGAAAAGCCATGGCCGCGGTGAGCAGGGCCAGACCAAAATAAGGTAACTTATCCGGTAGCAACAGACCCGGTGGGCGCTTAATCCCCCCGGGAGGGAAGAGATCGATGACCAGCAGGAGGAACGGAAGAGAGACCGCCGTCGGTTTGGAGAGGGCGGCGAGAGCCGCGAAGACCAGGGAGACCGCGTAGTACCGGCGCGCCCGGCGAGCTCCTCCCCAGGCGGGCCCCGGGAGTCGGACCCGGGCGTAATTGACATAGGCCAGGATTGAGAGCAGACAGAAAAAGACGCCTAGAACATCCTTCCTCTCCGATATCCACACCACCGATTCAACCCGCAGGGGGTGAAGGGAGAAAAGAAGGGCGGCGCCCGCCGCCACCCAGGGAGCTTTCTTTCCGGCGCATAATCTCAGCAGAAGAACGAAGACCAGCAGCGCGTTCAGGGCGTGAAGCAGTATATTGGTCAGATGGTAGCCGGCGGGGTTCAGACTCCAGGAGAAGAAATCCGCCCCATAGGACAACCAGACCATCGGCTTGTAGTTCCCCCCCACCAGGCTCGTGAAGCACCAGCGAATGCTTCGAAGACTCAATCCTCTCCACCCGTAACTATCGATCAGGTAGCCGTCATCCCAGTTGACAAAGCCGTTATCCAGCGAGGGGATAAAGACCAGCAAGGTCGCCAGTATAGTCAGGATTGCCGCCAGTCGGATGGAAGAGTATTTCATCAATAAATATTATTGGAGAGCCCCGAGCCTGTTCCGGGCCCGGGTGTTGCCGGGATCTATCTCCAGCGCCCGCCGGTAGTGGCTCATCGCCTCCCCCCGTCTCCCCTGAAGCTCCAGTGTATACCCCAGGTTATAGTGGGCCTCTCCGTAATCGGGTTGAATCCGCAGTGCCTCCCGGTAGTGACGGACAGCCTCTTGGTAATCCTTCCGGAAGGCCAGGATATTGGCCAGGTTGTTGTGAGCCGCGGCCAGCTCCGGGTCGAGTTCCAGCGCCTCGGAGAGATGAACGATCGCCCGGTCATAGTCGCCCCGGAGAGCCAGAGCATTTCCCAGGTTGTTATGGATCATGGGCCCGCGCGGATTAAAGCGGAGTGCTTCCCGGTACTCATCGATCGCCGCGTCCGGCTTCCCCAGTTCGCTGAGAAGCAGTCCCAGGTTGTAGTGAGCTTCGGCGTAGTGCGGTCTGATCAGGAGGGCCTGCCGGTAGTGGTGAAGGGCCTCCTCGTTCTTCCCCTGCCGCGTGAGGACCGTGCCCAGGTTGTTGTGAGCCGGAACGCATTCGGGATCAAGCTCCAGGGCCTTCCAGAAGCAGGAGACCGCTCCGTCCAGGTCTCCCTTCCGGGAGAAGGCGTTCCCCAGGTTGCTCAGCACCTCCGCCCGATCGGGCTGGAGCTCCCCCGCGACCCGGTAATGCGTGATCGCCGCCCCCACCTCCCCCTCCTCCAGCAAGAGAGCCCCCAGATTTATATGCGCCGGAGCGTAGCCGGGTTCCAGCTCCAGGGCCCGGCGGTATTCGGCCTTCGCCCGGGATGGAGCGCCCTCCGCGGAATGGGCCACGCCTCGGTCGTAATGCCATTTGGCCGGCGAGGACCGGTAGTCGGCAAAATTGAATGAGGCCAGGACCAGGAGAACCACCGTAACGGACCCCCAGAGGGCCAGAGGGGTAAAGCGGCGGCTCAGGAGGAAAGAGACGAGCCGGCAGATGGCAATAGAAGCAAAGAGGAGGAGGCTGGGGAGCACCGGGAGCCGGTAACGGGCGGCGGCGGTGAAGGGAAGTACCGAGAGGAAGTAGGTGACGATGAAGAGGAAGACCATAATGGAGACCTCCCTCGGCGGGCCATATCTCGCCCCGCTTCCCCCTCGGAAGAAGATCATCAAAAACCCCGCGGCGAAGAGTGCCGAGCAGAAAGAAAAGCCGACCGGGATATTTCCAAGCACCGCCGACTTCCGGCGAACGGTCTCTATCTCCCGGTTGTTGGTAACCTCGACCGGCCCCCAGAAGAGGGCGGCCTTCCGAGCAAGGAGGCGGAAGAACCGGGCGGGATGATGGAGGATAAACTCAACCGCGCGGCGGGCGTACCGGCGGGATGCGGCCGAGTACGAGAGCGCACCCCTCTCTATATCCAGATTCCTCTCCAGCCTCCGTACAGCCGCCGGATAGTCGAAAGGGGAACTGAACTCTCCGTAACCGGGGAGGTGGTGGTTGGATCCGTCAGCCTCGGCGTTGTTCCCGATCAGGAGGCTCATCCCTCCCTGGGCGGAGATCAGGACGGGATCGCCCGCGACGCAGCGGTTCCTCACCGTGGCAGGAGAGACCGCCAGGACGATCCCGAGGAAGAACCCGACTAAGAGAAGAGACAGGCGGCCTTCGGGAGAGACCGCGCGGCGGAGATGGACCGCCCAGACTGCCAGGACGGGGGCGAAGACCAGCAGATTGGGCCTGAAGAGCGCGAAGATCCCCAGAACGAGACCGTTTAAAAGTCCTCGCCCGAAACCAAAGCCGGTTATCCAGGAGGAAGAGGCCGCGAACAGAAGAAGACTTAAGAAGACCGCGAGGCTAACTCCCAGCAGTTCACCCTCGAAATAGATAAAGGTCCAGTAGAAGGAGATAAGCCCGGCAAAGATGAGAGCCACGCCGTCACTGTACCATCTTCGGGCGAAGAGAAACGCGACCAAGATTGAGAACAGTCCGATTGCCATCTGGACGATCCGGGGGGCGAGATATGCCGCACCGCAGATCCAATAAACGGCGCCCAGAAAGTAGGGGTAGCCGGGCGGCCGGAAGAAAGGACGCTCCCGGATCCTGGGATCGGGGTACCCTTCGTGAACCGCCCACCCCTCACCCGCCAACCCTCTCGCCCAGTAGTCGTGGTAAGCGCCGTCGATCGACGGATGGGAGAACTCGGGCTCTTCCGCGATCTCACGGAGGTAAGCGTACCGCAAGAACCCGCCCAGCAGGATTATCGCGATCAAAAAATAAGTGACGGTGTTGCTTTGTTGCTTTATCAATGTAAAAACTTTAATCGTCTTCCTCCCGCTCCTCGCGCCCGGCCAGGAGAAGGGACAGGTTAAAATGAGCCTCTTCGATCCGGCCCTCATCCCCGAGATTGAGCGCCAGGTTATAATACGCCTCCGCGTGGTATCCCCAAGGGTTGAATCCGCCCAGGGCGTAGTTGACCGCCAGGGTGAAGGTAATTACCGGGCCGGGAGGGTGAGGCGTAAAAAACTTGAGGGGTGATGCAAACGTCTGAATCTGGGGATTGGAGAGGATGGCGTGGCCGTCATCGAATAGAAATGCTCCGGAGAAACTATTAGTATAGGCGAGGACGGTTATGACCACCAGGCCCAGCGCCGGAATGATTATTCCATTTTTGACGTTCATCCGTTAGTGCACCCCGTCCGTACTTACCCCTCCAATCGTCAACGCGGATCCGGCAGATATCCTTGAACATCCGGAGCGAGTCTCTCACCGGGCTGACTGAACTGCCGGGCGCGTTGAGCCACCGGACCGGCATCTCCTTTACTGATAAGCCCAGCTTGTGGGCCAGGAAGAGGATCTCGACGTCAAAGGCGAAGCCTTCGACCAGGCAGCGGGGAAAGATCTCTTTAATCGCTTTGCGGGAGAAACACTTGAATCCGCACTGGGTATCGATAATTCCTGGAACTGCCAGGACCCGGACCATCCGGTTGAAGATCCGTCCCATCCATTCACGGTAGAAAGGCTGGCGGACCACGATTTCGGAGTCCTTCAAACTCCGGGAGCCGATCACGATCTCAAAGCCCTTCTGTAATAGCGGGAGGAAATTATCCAGTTCTTCGATCGGGGTGGAGAGATCGGCGTCGGAGAAGAGGATGTACTCTCCCCGCGCCCGAGCGGCCCCCTCCCGGACGGTATAACCTTTGCCCCGGTTCTCCTTCCGGTCGATGACCTCGAGAGGGCACCCGGGGGGCTGCCACCGGCGGGCAACCCGGACGGTCCCGTCCCGGCTGCCGTCACTGGCCACGATCAGCTCATATTCATACGGCTGTCTCTGGAGATAATCGTACATCCTCTCGAGGGTGGAGACCAACCGAGGTTCCTCATTGTAGGCCGGGATGACTATTGAAATGTGCGGCGGGCTCATCTCATAGTGATTCCCTGACCCTCTTCCGCAGTCTCTTCAATTTCCCCCTGATCATCCGGCTTGCTAAAAAACCTGCCCGGTCGGAGATCAAAACCCCTTTCAGGTGGTCGTATTCGTGCTGGATAATCCGGGCCAGGAGACCGTCCGCTTCCAGCCGCCGGATCTCTCCTTTCTCATCAAGATACTCCAGAAGAAGTGTCTGGGCCCGGGTGATATCAACATAGATCTCCGGGAGGCTCAAACACCCTTCTTCCGAAGACGATTCGCCGTCCGTCTCGATGATCCGGGGATTGATAAAAGCCTTGAGCCCCTTCCCTTCATCCGCCAGAAACAACTGCCGGGCGACACCAATTTGATTGGCCGCCAGTCCAACCCCCTGGTGATAATAGAGACTCTCCCGCATCCCGACGATAAGATCGAGCAGTTCATCCGTTATCTCATCGACCGGAGCGGCTTTCTCGCGGAGGACCGGGCTCCCGTATAACTTGATTGGCATTATGGTCATGGGAAGTGAACTAAAGTTTACCCGCCGTAGCTATGTAATAGCGAAGGAGGGTGACTAAAGTGAACTTAATACACCATTTCATAAATTTTTATAAAAAATCCCGAAGAAACAAATTAGGAGTATACGCTCCGTGACCCGGTTTTAAAGGATTTTTCAGGACTTCCATCATGAAGGACTTTGCCTCCGTAATCGCCCGTCGGGGGGATAGTCCCCGGGCCAGCCCGGCTGTGATCGCGGCCGAGAAGGTGCAGCCGGTCCCGTGCAGCTTCTTCCCTGTGAAGCGGGGTGATCTGAGAAAGAAGGCTTCCCGGCCGTCGAAGAAGAGATCGTCGGCGTCCCGGCTCCGGTGCCCTCCCTTAATCACCACGTACCGGGGCCCCATCTCCCGGATGACCCGGGCCGCTTTCTCCATCGTTTGCCGGGTGGAGACCGGGAAACCGGCCAGCGACCCGGCCTCGGCCAGATTCGGGGTCACCACCAGCGCGAGCGGCAGCAGCCGGCTCTTCAATATCCCGACCGCGGCCGGGTCCAATAATGGGGCACCGGAGGAGGCCACCATAACCGGGTCCACCACCAGCCGCTCGATCGCGTATTCTTTCGCCTTCCGGGCCACCGCCTCGATGATGGAGGCCTCGCCCAACATTCCAACCTTGACCGCCTGCGGAGCGATATCCTCCATCACCGCGTCGATCTGCTTCTCTACCAGTGCCGGCGAGAGAGTAAAAATCTCCTTCACTCCCCGGGTGTTCTGGGCGGTGACCGCGGTGATCGCCGAGGCGCCGAAGACACCCAGGACCTGGAAGGTCTTGAGGTCGGCCTGGATACCGGCCCCTCCCCCGGAATCCGACCCGGCGATAGTCAGCGCTTTGGGCAGCTCGCCTCTGATTGAATTTGAGTCTTTCTTATCCTTTTTCGTCTTCGTGGCTTGGTGTCCTGGTGGTTAAAATTTCAAGCCAACGATGCCGTGCAACTCCGAGATCTCGAAATTGATCTTCTTGTCGAACTTCTCCCGCAGTTCCTCCATCTCCTCCTCGATCTTATCTATCGCGGTCGCCTCGGCATTGAGGATAACCTGCTCGAAGGCGATCCCGGCGACCAGGTCAAGGCCATCGGAGAGGGGAAACTCTACCTGGGCCCTAATTTCATAATTATCGTAATCAAGATCGAGGTTCTTCTCATGTCGGATGGAGATCGGGATATACTTGGTACTCCCGTCGTACCGAAAGAAAGCGTAATGTCCCTGAATGACGATCCGGAAGCCGTCCGGCGGACCGATCCGGAACTCCCCCCCCAGGCCAATCCCGGGTACCCCCGCCCCCATCCAGTCATCGGTCTGGCCGCCGATGACGTACTCCCGGGGAGGATATTCATAGTCCGTGGTTCCGGTCGGCGGCCCGGCATTAATATCATATTTGCCGAAGACACCGACTATACCGAGATAGATTGACGGTATAAATTCAAAATTAGGTGAAGGCGCGAGCGTGACCGGGGTGACGAGCAACTTCAATTCGCAGAAGGCCGTCTGGAAATCGGCGGTAAAGTGCCGCCCCTCGGGGATCATCATGTATTCGTACTTCTTCCCCTCGTACTCGATCTCATCGGATATGCCGATATAATAATCGCGGATGGCGGTGGTGTCACTATCCGGGTTGTAATAAAACCCGTTTACGCCCAAGGTGAGATACTTCCATCTCTTCTCGAAGTATATCCCGAAGGTCACCTTCTTCCCGTCTAGGCCAAGCTCGCTGAGGGTATAACTCTCTCCCGGTGTATCCTGGCCGATCTGTTCATAATAGGGTCTGATCGTCTCCTCAACCGACCCCTGGATCTTCACTACCTTACCGGCGGTTAAATCCAGTTCAACCGTATTTTGATCTTTTAAATCTCTTCCCCACTGGAATACCCCGGCCGGCGCCGGGCCGACCCAGATAGCCAGCAGCAAAGAGACAAATATCACCTTCTTTATTAACATGGCGTTCCTCTCTTCTTGTTAAAATGTTTGGGTCTTCCGCAGAATCTGTGGGTAAATTCAGGTTCAGGGAGTTTGCCCATCGTATGAAATAAGGCGATAGGCATATGCACTTGACTCCAGTTGAGTCTGTGTTGCTTTTTATGAATCTTATGGA
>Ga0208905_1000121_pt1 | contig 37774 bp, 34 predicted proteins | sample AntAceMetag02UKS_FD_184776 | JGI IMG/M metagenome (GOLD analysis project Ga0208905, IMG submission 184776) | Saline lake microbial communities from Ace Lake, Antarctica - Antarctic Ace Lake Metagenome 02UKS (SPAdes) (version 2) | ecosystem: Environmental > Aquatic > Non-marine Saline and... | reverse complement strand
GATTAAATAATCCCTATTTTACAACCTCAGCTACTTTATCCGGATGCATGCATTCAGAAAAAGCATCCTCTAATTCAAGAAGTCGGAATAACTCCACAACTTCCGGTGATAAATTGGTAAGATACAGGTGAGAATTATATTTATTAGCAGTATCCTTCAACTCATGCAGTGTATTAAAACCTGAAGTATCGATAAATTTTATTCCCTTTAAGTCAAGTAGTATTTCTGCCCCGTTTTCGTTAAGAAGCTGGACCAGTTGTTTTTCAATGATCCTTGAAATAGTTGTATTTAAACGATTTATCTCAAAAAATGAAACAATAAACCGATTGTTTTCTCTTTCAATTTTTAACATATGTAATTAAGTATATCTATTCTACGGTAAAATAAAATGGTTTTATTTTGATTTTGATTATTAAATTATGAAGTTTTCAACAATAAAAGGTTACTTATTAACTACTTTCAGAGAGAGTTCTCTGAGTTGCTCATCTGACAGAACTGAAGGTGTATCAATCATAACATCTCTCCCTGCGGTATTTTTCGGGAATGCAATATAATCACGAATAGAATCCGAACCGCCAAATAAAGCCACCCATCTATCGAATCCAAAAGCAATTCCACCATGAGGAGGTGCTCCATATTTAAACGCATTCATAAGAAACCCAAATTGTTTTTCCGCCTCTTCATGTGAGAAACCAAGAAGGCGAAACATTTCAGCCTGCTCTTGTTTATCATGAATACGAATTGATCCTCCTCCAATTTCTACTCCGTTTATAACAAGATCATATGCATTAGCACGCATTTTTTCAGGATCAGTTTCAAACAGATGAAAATCATCTTTAATTGCTGAAGTGAAGGGATGATGCATAGCCTGATACTTTTGGGATTCATCATCCCATTCCAATAATGGAAAGTCAACAACCCATAAAGGAGCAAAAGTGTTTTTATCCATCAAGCCAAGTTGTTTTCCCATCTCAAGTCGCAATTTCGATAAAGCATACAGCGTTTTCTTTCTATCCCCTGCAAGTACAAGTAAAATATCTCCGTTTTTTCCTTCCATTTTACCAGCCCATTTATCAAGTTCTTCACGTTTAAAAAACTTATCCACAGACGATTTTACTGTTCCGTCACTGTTTAATTTTACATATACCAACCCTGTAGCCCCAATTTGAGGTTTCCTGACGAAATCCGTAAGGGCATCCAGTTTTTTCCGGCTGTATTCTGCGCCCCCTTTAACACATATCCCCCCGATATATTCTACACTATCGAATACCTTAAAACCCTTTCCTTTAGCCAGTTCAGTAATATCCTGTATTAACATTTCAAATCGTGTATCCGGTTTATCGGTCCCATATTTTTCAATAGCCTCATCATAAGGCAACCTGGGAAATGCACCTTTATAATCAAAGTCCCTGATCTTTTTGAATAAATGTTTAGCCAATCCCTCAAAAGTTTCCAGAATATCGTCTCGTTCCACAAAAGACATCTCACAATCAATCTGTGTAAATTCCGGTTGGCGATCTGCTCTGAAATCCTCATCACGGAAACATTTCACTAATTGAAAATATTTATCAAAGCCTGAAATCATTAACAACTGCTTGAAAGTTTGAGGAGATTGTGGTAAAGCGTAAAACTCTCCTGCTTTCAATCTTGAAGGGACAACAAAATCACGTGCTCCTTCAGGTGTAGATTTAATTAGCACCGGGGTTTCAATTTCAATAAATTCTTTCAAATCAAGGTATTTTCGTACCTCCCGGGCCATTTTGTATCTAAGAATTATATTTTTTTTAACCGGGTTTCGTCTAAGGTCAAGATAGCGGTATTTCATTCTCAGCTCTTCTCCCCCATCAGTTTCTTCCTCAATTGTAAAAGGAGGTACCTCAGATTTATTAAGCACTTTAAATTCCTTTACCTCTATTTCAATTTCACCTGTAGGGATATTAAAATTCTTATTACTCCTTTCTTTAACAATTCCGGTAGCGCAAATAACAAATTCACGTCCAATCTTCCGGGCATTATTACATAGTCCGGCATTCGTTTCCATGTTAAAAACCAACTGTGTGATCCCATACCGGTCACGTATATCAATAAATGTCATGCCTCCCAGATCACGTGATTTTTGTACCCACCCGCAAAGAGTTACTTTCTTTCCATTCTTTGATAATCTTAATTCCCCGCAAGTATGTGTTCTTAACATAATTTAATCTTTGAATTTGAGCAAAATTAAATAAAAAACGGAGAATTGTATTGCGATGAATTTATTTATTATTGCCACAGGCAATCCGGTTTGTTAATTATATTAAATTATTCCGTTATTTGTATTAATAAAATAAATCATAAGAAGCTAACCATACACAAAAACTATGATTCTGGACCGCACAGATGAGTATTTCATGAAAGAAGCCCTGAAGGAAGCGATCAAGGCAAAGGAAAAAAATGAGATACCTGTAGGAGCTGTTATTGTTAGTAGTGGTGACATAATTGCCAGGGGGCATAACTTAACCGAGACCCTGAACGATGTAACTGCACATGCAGAGATGCAGGCTATTACTGCAGCAGCATATAACCTTGGCGGAAAATATTTACACAATTGCACCATGTATGTTACACTTGAACCATGCATTATGTGTGCCGGTGCTGCTTTTTGGAGCCAGATTGGAGCAATAAAATATGGGGCAAAGGATGAAAAAAGAGGTTTTACAAACAACCCACAGCATCTGCTACATCCAAAAACAAGATTAACAGGAGGAGTATTGGAAAATGATTGTTCTGAACTTTTAAAAACTTTCTTTAGAAAAAAAAGGAATAATTATTGATATAAACAATCAGTCGGCAGTCAACAGTCGGCAGTCGACAAAAATGCAAAGAATAATAGAAATTAGCCTAAAAAGTTAGACATTATAGCATTCTAGACATTTTAGGCACTTTTAACTTTAGGCACTGAGTAGTTACTTTAATTCATTATATTTATCCTTTTGTATGAAATATTTAATATCATAGAAACATGAAAAAAAAATACAAAAAACAAGCACCCACATACGGTCATTTTATAATTGTAATTTGTAATTTGTAATTTGTAATTTATTTCATTTATGATTATTGAAAACAGCAAGACAGCTATAAGAATCAGACTCCGCACTTTTTTTGCCACCGTAATTGTAGTTGCTTTAATTGCAATAATTTATACAACCAGAATTCTTATTAATCCTATATGGGGTTTGAATAAATCCCATTGGTCATTCATTATTGTTGGAGTTTTTGTGTTAATATTAATATTACACAACTTTAGGGATTTTCATTATATCTATTTTTCAGATAACGGAAATAATATTGTTTTTAGATATTATTCCATGCAAATTTTTTCAGGTAAGAAAAATACTCTTGAAATTAATAAAAAGGATTTTGTAAAATTTCAGACAAACTCTTCATTATTCAAAATGAGGAATTATTTAATAATCTATCAAAAGCTTAGAAAGGGAATTGCCAAATACCCTCCAATAAGTATTACAGGGTTATCTAAAAAAGATAAAGCAAAACTATTAAACCAGCTTTCACTCTATACAAGTAAATGAATATAAAAGAAGTCGGCAGTCAGCAGTTGGCAATCAGCAGTCCCGAAAAATTAATTCTATGATATGAAGTAAATCATATTTTTTTTCTTCCCAGGTAATTAATTTTACGGCAAATTTAATTCCTGTAAATAAACCATAATAAATAAAAAACTTTACATTATGAATGTTGATCAAATAATTTTGAATCTTGAGAATAAGCATCCCGGAGAAAAAGAATATCTTCAGGCTGTTAAGGAAGTTCTGGAATCAATTGAAGAAACCTATAACGAAAACCCGCAGTTTCTAACTGCCGGTATTATTGAAAGACTTGTTGAGCCTGACAGAATTTTCACTTTTAAGGTGCCATGGACTGATGATGAAGGGAATACTCATGTTAATCTGGGGTACCGGATCCAATTTAACAATGCAATCGGTCCGTATAAGGGCGGTTTACGTTTTCACCCAAGTGTTAATTTAAGCATCTTGAAATTCCTGGGGTTTGAACAGATATTCAAGAATAGTCTTACTACTCTACCCATGGGGGGTGCAAAGGGAGGAAGCGATTTCAATCCTAAAGCCAAATCCAAACTTGAGATCATGCGTTTTTGCCAGTCTTTTATGTTGGAATTATGGCACAATATAGGAGCTGAAACAGATATTCCGGCAGGAGATATTGGTGTTGGAGGTCAGGAAATTGGGTTCTTATATGGGATGTATAAAAAGCTAGCCAGGAAACACACCGGAGTTCTCACAGGAAAAGGGTTGAATTGGGGAGGTAGTCTTGTCCGCCCGGAAGCAACAGGGTTTGGTAATGTGTATTTTGCAAAAGAGATGCTTCAGACTATCGGGGAATCATTTAAGGATAAAACAGTTGCAGTATCAGGTTTCGGAAATGTTGCCTGGGGTGCAACTACAAAAGCCACTGAACTTGGAGCTAAAGTTGTTACCCTTTCCGGCCCTGATGGATATGTCTTTGATCCTGATGGGATATCAGGCAAAAAAAATGATTACATGCTCGAATTGAGAGCTACTAATAATGATATTGTTGAGCCTTATGCACAGGAATTTAAAAGTGCCAAATTCATTCCGGGAAAACATCCCTGGGAAGTAGATGTGGATATCGCCCTTCCGTGTGCCACTCAAAATGAGCTGGATGCTGATGATGCAACCCACTTAGTTAATAATAAAGTTATTTGTGTATGTGAAGGTGCTAATATGCCAACCACTCCTGAAGCAATAGAGATTTTCCAGAAAAACAAGATCCTTTTTGCACCTGGCAAAGCTGCTAACGCAGGTGGTGTAGCTACTTCAGGACTGGAAATGTCCCAGAATTCAATGAAGATGAATTGGACAAGAAAAGAGGTAGATGATAAGCTTCATCAAATCATGAAGGATATACACAATGCATGCAAAACTCATGGGACACAAAAAGATGGTTATATCGATTATGTGAAAGGAGCAAATATTGCAGGGTTCCTAAAAATTGCCAATGCAATGCTTGATCAGGGCATAGTTTAATAATGGAAAGAAGCCCCCTGGTATATAAAATTGCTATTAGTCTTATTCCGGGAGTTGGAACTGTAACGGCAAAAAAGCTTATTGCTTATGCAGGAAGCATTGAAGCTGTTTTTAATGAACCGGCTTCTAAACTCGAGAAAATACCCGGGGTTGGCACCTTTCTTGCTAAAAAAGTTACAACCCCGGGAATAATTGAAAAAGCCGAAAAAGAATTCGGGTATATTCAAAAAAAGAATATTAAAGCCCTCTATTATCTCGATGAAGATTATCCCGAACGTTTGAAACACTGTCCGGATGCCCCAATTATTTTATTCTTGCAGGGAAACCTGAACCTGAACCATAAGAAGGTTATTAGTATTGTAGGAACCCGGAAAGCAACTGAAAGAGGCAAGGATCTATGTAACAAACTTGTGTCAGACCTGGCTGAAAGAGAACACAATCCGGTTATTGTAAGCGGACTTGCATATGGAATTGATGTTTGTGCACATAAAGCCGCTTTAAAAAACAACCTTCCCACAGCAGCAGTTTTGGGCCATGGATTTGAAACTCTTTACCCTGCTTCACACAAATCTGTTGCCAATGAGATTCTGAAAGAAGGAGCTTTAGTCTCCGACTTTATGAGTTATGAATGGGCAGAAAAAAATAACTTTGTTAAAAGGAACAGGATTATTGCCGGACTGGCAGATGCAACTATTGTGATTGAGTCAGCCTCCAAAGGCGGAGCATTGATCACTGCCGATCTGGCTAACTCTTATAACAGGGATGTTTTTGCATTCCCCGGAAGAGTGAACGACAATTATTCACAAGGATGTAACCGGTTAATTAAATCCAATAAAGCTGCTTTAATTGAAGGAGTAAGGGATCTTGAATATATAATGGGTTGGGATCCGCCCGGGAAAATTAACAAGCCAGTTCAAAGACAACTGTTCAAAGAACTCTCACATGAAGAAATAAAACTAGTGGAAATCTTAAAAAAACATGGCGACTTGCCAATTGACAGCATTTGCCTGGAGGCAGAAATGCCTGTAAGTAAAGTATCACCCATACTCTTAAACCTGGAGTTCACCGGAATTGTTAAAAGCCTTCCGGGAAAAGTTTATACCCTCATATCAGGATAAATTCCCTTTAATCCCTCTACTCCCTCTATCCCCTTTTCCTGTTTTCGTCACTCCTTAAAAACGTCGTTGTAAGCCACTGATTATCAATAATTATTTTTCAATTTTGGGTGTCCCTGCGCTTTTTTAGACACTAAATAGTTGCGTTTTTTTTTATTAAAATAATTATTTATATTTGTCTCTGCTTTATATCAAAATCAAAAAACTTAACTTAGTATAACTATGGATAGAAACGTTGAACAATTCATGGCTAATCTCAAAGCCAAAAACCCTTATGAGGAGGAATTTCATCAGGCTGTTCTGGAAGTTGCTGAATCGCTGATTCCCTTTATTGAAGAAAATCCTAAATACAAACGTGCAAAAATCCTGGAAAGGATGACTGAACCTGAAAGAATAATATTATTCAGTGTACCTTGGCAGGATGATAAAGGGGAGATACATATAAACAAGGGTTATAGGATTAATATGAACAGTGCAATTGGACCATATAAAGGAGGATTGCGATTTTACCCAACTGTAAATCTCGGAATTTTAAAATTTCTTGCCTTTGAACAAGTATTTAAAAACAGTTTGACCACACTCCCTTTGGGCGGCGGTAAAGGTGGTTCTGATTTTGATACGAAAGGCAAATCCGACAATGAAGTTATGCGATTTTGTCAGAGTTTTATGTCAGGATTATTCCGTCATATAGGCCCTAATACAGATGTACCTGCAGGCGATATTGGTGTTGGAAGCAGAGAAATTGGATATCTTTTTGGATATTACAAAAGACTAAGGAATGAATTTATTGGTGTATTAACCGGCAAAGGTACTGAATGGGGTGGCAGCCTTATAAGACCTGAAGCAACAGGTTACGGAACAGTATACTTTACTGAGGAAATGTTAAAAACGCGGGGAGAAAATTTGAAAGGAAAAGTTGTTGTTATTTCCGGGTCAGGAAATGTAGCCCAATATGCAGTTGAAAAAGCCACTATGCTCGGAGCAAAAGTAGTTACGTTATCTGATTCCTCCGGATATATATATGATCCGGACGGTATTGATGCCGAAAAACTTGCCTATGTTTATGACATAAAGTTTAACCAGGGCCGTATCAAGGAATATGCTGAAAAATATGGTGTTGATTATTTTGAAAAAAAGAAACCCTGGAATGTTAAATGTGATATTGCTATTCCAAGTGCTACACAAAATGAGATCGATGACGAAGATGCAAAAAAACTAGTACATAATGGTTGTTTTTGCATAGCAGAAGGATCAAATATGTCTTCAACGCCTGAGGCTATACATGTTTTTATTAAAAATAAAATTCTTTTCGGGCCCGGGAAAGCTGCTAATGCAGGAGGAGTTGCTGTTTCAGGCCTTGAAATGACACAAAACTCTTTGCGGCTTCTATGGTCAAAACAAAAAGTTGACGATAAACTTCACAAAATAATGATCAACATACATGAAACATGTATTAAATATGGCAGAAGCGAAGATGGATATATTAATTATGTAAAAGGAGCAAACATCGGTGGGTTTATAAAAGTTGCCGATGCTATGCTCGCCCAGGGTGTGGTTTAATAAAAACTAAAATTTTAATAGCTCTTCCGCACTCTCCTTATCACAATCCATTATGTAAGGTATTCTACTTATTGCGCTTGCTTCCTGTGTTAAAGCAGATATATCATCCCGTGTGATATATTCTAATGCAAACTTTCTTGACCCCGCCATAATTTGTCTAAGCCCCTGGTGCAGTCTTTTCATATAGGTATAAAGACCTATGGCACCCGTAGGGATATCATTAAACTTCTCACCAAACATTAATTTTAGTTCAGGTGATGTTTCAAATATTTCACCTTTTGTTCGTCCAAAGCGTGATACATATACAGGCAAATCACCATCTTCAATTGCCTTTCCAATATTCTTACCCACCATTGCAGCAGCCAGGGGTGCCCTTGCCATACCTACCATTTTAAAATATGGGGCTCCCAGTGCCAGTCCTTTAAACATCTGATCTTCCATTGTAATTCCACTGGCAAATGCAGCATCAGGAACAAACTTTCCGTTCTTAGCCAATTTATCCAGATAACTATATAATAATGACCATAATTCAATTGGCGGTACTCCCCATTCGTTCATCATCCTCCACGGACTCATTCCTGTTCCACCTCCTGCTGCATCAACAGTAAGAAGATCTAATTTCGCCTCAGAAGCACATCTCACTGCCAAAGCCAGATCGGATGGTCGGTAAGCACCTGTTTTCAGAAATACATATTTTGCACCGGCAGCTCTTAATACTTCCACTCTCTTCAGAAAACTCTCAATCTCAACCATTCCCAATCTTGAATGTCGTTCAAATTCATGGAAAACATGTCTGTTAAAAGCATCAATAACGTTCGGGTCATGAGGATCAGGTAATACAATATATCCCCTCTCCTTTAACATTTGAGCACGTTTCAGATCATTTATCTTCACCTCACCACCGATATCTTTAGCTCCCTGCCCCCATTTCAGTTCAACAATCTCAACACCCAGTTTTTCTATTGCGTATTCCTGGGTAGCAAGGTTTGTATCTTCTACATTCGCTTGCAGAACAATACCACCATAGCCATCCTGCTGCCATCTCTGATAAAGTTTGACCCGATTTTCCATTTGAGGAGAGTGGATGATCCTTCCGTTTTTAATTGTCGCCGCGGGATCCATGCCACAAACATTCTCTCCAATAGTGGAAATTATTCCGGAGATAGCTGCTCCAATAGCAAGTCCTTCCCAGTTGTTTTTTGCTATGTTTGTTGATCCAAGTCCGGGAATAACTACCGGTATTTTTACTTTAATACCCTTATCATGCCCGAATTTTTGTTCAATATTAACATTTTCAAAAAGGGCAAGGTCTGAATCTGCTTCAATCCCGTGCGCCCCCCTGCAGGTACCAAGAATTGTAAAATGCGACAAGTCCACGGGATATTCTTTCTCACCCGCCGAGGAAATTATTCCAAATGGCTGGGGATAAATAACTTCTGTTCCTCTGTAAGCTGATTTACCAATATCGCACATACCTATACAACCATCTACACAGGTAGCACACATTCCACTTATGGGAACAATAGCATCTTCTGTTCTGTTCTTAGTTAAAGTTGCTGCTGATGCATTAATTTTTCCGTATTTCATATTTTAATTCTCCTTTTAATTATTTACTGTTTTCTGTAATATTTTCTTTTGATTCTTCACTATAACATGTACCACATTCATTTTTTAATCCCATCCAGCAATTATAATTATCTTCATTAGAAGTACATGTTGGCTGGAGGCTATTATAACACCCGTTACATAATACACTTTCCGGATGCGCCCCGTGACATCTCAGTGTAATAACCGGACAAATGTACATGCAGGCACCACACTTCCTGCAATCATCCGATTTCTCATCAAAAGGTGTAGTAATCTGGATTTCGTTTCCTCTGCTGACAAACCCGATTGCTTTTGCCATCATTTGTTCTTCACACATTCTCACACATAACCCGCAATTTATACAATTCTCCCATTTGCCTTTGAACCTGACCTTGTTTAAGCCAATTTTTGATGCAAGATCCTGTAATACTTTGGATGTCGGACATTGTGCTATCAACAATTCAAGAATCATCTTTCGTGATTTTACAACTCTTTCAGATGATGTGCGCACTACAAGTCCCTCTTCAACCGGATATGTACAGGAAGTTACCAGTTTAGTCCTTTCCCCTTTTCCTATCTCAACAACGCATAGACGGCAATTTCCCCCGGGCGACAATCCCTCATGGTAACATAATGTCGGAATGTCTAAACCGAGAAATCTTGCTGCATCAAGTATTGTAAAATATTCAGGCGCATCAAAATTTATCCCGTCAATTTTTATTTTCATATATGTTATGTATTATATGTTCATCGTTCTATCGTTCCATTATTCCACTCTTCCCTTTATTCCCTCTACTCCCTTTACTCCCTCTATCTCCTTTCTTCCACTTCCTCCATGCTCGCTATAAACCTCTTCCCGTCTTCTGTTTCAAGTTCACATCTCAGACATCTTTTTGCCTCCTTAATTGCCTGTTCTTCAGTCAATCCCTGATTCACCTCCATTAAGTTGTACTTTCTCTTTTCAGAAGATAAAAGAGGCATTTCCGATCGTTTGGCTGACATTAATTCATCAAGCTCTTTGTCCGAAAACCCGATAGGTTCAATGTATTTTGAAGGTCGGGTTAATTTATACTCCCGTTTTACCTCTTTCCCTGTTAAATATTGATCAATAGATTCTGAAGCAATTTTCCCTGCAGCAACAGCATCAACAACAGTATTCGGACCGGTAACCACATCACCTCCTGCAAAGATTCCCGGTCTTTTCGTAAGACATGTTTCCTGGTCAGTTAAAATTGTATCCCATTTTGAAAACTCTAGCCCCTCATTTTTCAGGAATGAAATATCAGGACTTTCGCTTATTGAAACAATAAGAGTATCCAGTTCAACAATAAATTCAGAACCTTCAACCGGGACCGGTCTTCTTCTGCCCGATTCATCTATATCGCCTAACTTCATTCTTATGAACTCACAGGCTTTCAATTTTCCATTACTTGAAATTATTTTTTTCGGAGCAGTTAAATATTCAATTTTTATTCCTTCATCCCCTGCTCCGTCTACCTCTTCTTTATAAGCAGGTATTTCATCAATAGTCCTCCTGTAGAATATTGTAACACTTTCCGGCTTCGTAGTACGTAATGCACTCCTTGCGGCATCAATCATGGTTACAGCTTCTGATGCTTCTGCACGCAACACACGCCTGGCAGCATCAACTGCAGTATTACCTCCGCCTATTATCCCCACTCGTTTCCCAAGTTCTATTTTCTTTCCAAGGTTTAATGCTGAAAGCGCCTGCATACCCGGTATTACACCTTCAATTTCCTCACCAGGCACTTCAAGTTTCAATGATTGATGCGACCCGGTAGCAAGAAATACAGACTTATAACCCTGTTCGAGCAAGCCATCTATAGTATAATCTTCACCAAGTGCAGAATCTGTTTTTATCTCCATTCCGGCACTTTTTATATAATCCAGATCAGCCTTAAGTATTTTTCTGGGTAATCTATATTCGGGTATCCCAAGTGCAAGCATGCCGCCTATTACTGATTCCTTTTCGAAGACTGTAACTTCATAACCCTTTTTTGAAAGATAAAAACTGCAAGTGAGTCCTGAAGGACCTGAACCTATAACAGCTACTTTTATACCATTTGTCTTTTTAACGGGTTCAGTTATAGAAAATAGATTATTCGCTATTCCATAATCAGTTGCAAATCTTTTGAGATCTCTAATAGCAACAGGATCTCCTCCCTCGCCTGCTTTACATTTGTATTCACAGGGATGATGGCAAACACGTGAAAGAACAGACGCAAACGGATTTTCATCTTTTATCACTTTCAGAGCTTCATCATATTTTTGTTTAGCTATCAAAGCAACGTAAACAGGAACATCTGTATTAATCGGACAGGTATACTGACAAGGAGAAGAAACAATTTCTTTACACACAGTCGCTTCACATTTTTTCTTTATAATATGGTCAGTATATTCTTCCCTGAAATATTTAATAGTTGCCAGAACAGGATTAGGAGCAGTCTGACCAAGCCCGCACATTGAAGCATCCCTTATTACAGATCCTAATTCTTCAAGTAAAGTCAAATCTTCCATTTTACCACAACCTTCTGTGATATCTGTCAGTATCTCATTCATTCTTTGAGTACCTTCCCTGCATGTTGAGCATTTTCCGCAGGATTCTTCCTGTAAAAAATTAGTAAAATACTTTGCAATATCTACCATACAGGTGCTTTCATCCATCACAATCATACCCCCCGACCCCATAATAGAACCTACTTTATTCAGACTTTCATAATTAATCGGAAGATCAAACAATTCTTCGGGTATACAGCCCCCTGAAGGACCACCGGTTTGTATTGCTTTTATTTTTGCTTTTCCTGAAGGGCCACCACCGATTTTATTAACTACCTCATGTATTGTTGTTCCTAATGGAACCTCAACCAGTCCGGTATTTTTTATTTTCCCTACAAGCGAAAATATTTTAGTACCCCTGGCTCCCGGCATACCTACTTTAATGTATTCATCTGCACCCTCACTGATAATTACCGGAACATTTGCAAAAGTTTCAACGTTATTAATGCTGGTAGGACATCCCCAAATACCTTTATAAACCGGAAATGGTGGTCGTTGTTTTGGCTGTCCCATTTTCCCTTCAATTGATTTAATAAGAGCCGTTTCCTCTCCACAAACAAAAGCCCCTGCGCCACGAACAATTTCAATGTCAAAATCGATACCGGTACCAAGTATATTTTTCCCTAGTATGCCAACATCACGTGCCTGACGTATTGCGATCATTGAGTGTTTAATTGCTAAAGGATATTCGCTTCGTACATAAACAAAACCTTGAGTAGCACCAATTGCTATCCCGGCAATGATCATACCTTCAATAATTAACTGGGGATTGCCTTCCAGAACATTTCTGTCCATATAAGCACCCGGATCTCCTTCATCTGCATTACATACTACAAACTTTTTTCCTGAACCATTATCTGAATTTCGTGCATTTTCCCACTTCAAACCTGTGGGAAATCCTGCACCACCACGTCCACGAAGTTCAGCTTTTTTTATTTCGTTAATTATCCATTCACTATCAGTGTTAGATATTACTTTTTCAAACGCGGAATAACCTCCGGCTCTTAAATAATGGAATATTCTAATCGGATCAATTTTCTGATTTCTTTCCAGGATGGTCCGTGTTTGATATTTATAAAACGGAATCTCCTCAAGCGTACAATATACTTTATCGTCATCATTTTCCCTGTACATTAATTCCCTGATAATCTTCTTTTTAACAGCGGCTTCAATAACTCTTGGAACATCTTCTATCTTTAAATTTGGATAGATATAGTTTTCAGATTCCACAAGGATAAAAGGTTCAATTTGGCAAAATCCCAAACAACCGGTTATTCTTATAGATATTTTTTCATGCAGGTGATGTTCAAGTATATAACGCTTTGTCGCTCGCATAATATCATTCGCACCACTTGCCTGTCCGCAAGTACCTGCACTAATAACCAGTACGGGAATATTGTCTTCCGGTTTATTAAGTATTGATTTGCGAAAACTTATAAATTCTTCAACAGATGAGAGATTTTTCATATTCCTTTAACCTTAAAATAGTAATAGCAAATTGCTAAATAAATCTTAAACATCTAACATATGTCCCTGGCATCCGCGACGAGGACAGAAGTGCACAGTTCCACCACCACGTATCATCAGGGGAACCATATTCGCATTACATATAGGACATTCAAAACTACTGGTTAACTCTGCGTGACAATGGGGGCAAAAACAGTTTAGTTCAGTATCCATTGGTATTTCATGCTCCGATTCAATACTATAACTACCATAAAGCGAAGACAATCTTAACCATCCGTGTTTACGACCGAATGATACAGTAATATGAATGCATGGGTAATTATCAACCAGATGTTCAGTATTCATCAAGCTGTGGTTGCATTGGGGACAACTAACCTTAACAGGAAAAATGTGTTTGTATTTTTCTATATCAGTCTTTTTTATGCCGGACTTTGTCTGTTCAATAATTTTCTTAACCATTGTTGGCTTTACATTGGAAAAATAAACGCCATCCACAACAACGATGGGGCCAATTGCACAACAACCCAGGCAAGCTGCTGTTTCCAAAGAAAACTGCATATCTTTAGTGGTTTCACCTGGTTCAATATTTAATTCTTTTGTTATTGCATCAACAATTTTTGGTCCCCCGCGTACATGACATGCAGTACCAATACAGGCAGTTATTATATGCTTCCCTTTTTTATTAAAACTAAAAGCTTTATAGAAACTGGCAACTCCATAAATATCACGAAGAGGCATTTTTAACTTATCGGCAACCAGTTTTATTGCATCTACAGGCAGATAATTGTAATGTTTTTGTATTTCCTGTAGTATGGCAATAAGAAACTTGCTATGTTTTCTTATACTTGCATCAACAATTGATTCCAGTTCTGTTGAAACTTCTGATAAATACATATTATGTTTTTGTATAGTTACGGATTTATATTTTCTTGTTTGAATTATTTAAATCTATCTTCGTCTTGTGGTTTTATACAAAATATGAATTTAACTATACCCGCAAATATTATCATAATTTTCTGGAATTTTCCTTTTTTATGACTAAAAAACTTTACATTCATATGTATTTAACAACATAAAATAAAAGCATTTTTTTAATGAGAAGATATTGTTTGTAAAATGAAATAATATTTTTTCATATTTTAGCACATTAAAATTCTGTTATGCAATTCATTGATACTCATTCACATCTGTATTTGCCTGAATTCGATAATGACCGTGATGAGGTAATAAACAGAGCTATCCGGGAGGGAATAGTGAAAATTTGTCTGCCTAATATTGACACACGGTCAGTTAAACCAATGATGGATCTTGTAAACAAATATCCCGATTTTTGTTTTCCTATGATGGGTCTTCACCCAACCTCTGTAAGAAAAAATTATCGGTATGAACTTAAGAAAGTTCAGGAGCATCTTCTTAAAGAAAACTTCATTGCAATAGGTGAAATTGGCATTGACCTTTATTGGGACAATACTTATAAAGCAGAACAAACGAAAGCTTTCAGGGAACAAATTAGTCTGGCTATAGATAATCACCTGCCGGTAGTTATCCATATCAGGGAATCATTTAATGAAGTATTTGAAATACTTGATGAATTTAAACCTGATTTCCCAAAAGGGATATTCCATAGTTTTTCCGGCAATTTAGATCAGGCAAACCGTGCCATAGCAATGGGATTTAAACTTGGCATAGGCGGAATTGTTACTTTTAAGAATTCCGGACTTGATAAGGTAGTAAGAAATATCGATCCTAAACATATTGTTCTCGAAACTGATTCTCCTTACCTGGCACCTGTTCCGAAACGCGGAAAACGAAATGAAAGCTCATACCTGGTTTATACAGCGCAAAAGATTGCTGAACTTCACAATATAACTATTGAAAAAATTGCTGAAATCACTACTCAAAATGCAATAAAAATATTTAAACTGAATAAAAATATAGTTTCATAAATTGATTAATCCGCCGGCGGAGAATTTTCAGGTTTCATAATTAAATTAGTTAATAGTCCACAGTCGGTAATTTCATCCCATTATTCCATTATTCCATATATACTATTTCCCTATTTACTCATTTAAGCATTCAATCATTTAAGCATTCAATAGTTATAAATATACTTTTTCATAATAAACTCTTTTTTTTATATATTATTTTCGTATTTTGTGCCACCTGAATCCGCGTGATTCATATAGAGTTTAGAGGAGAGGTGACCGAGCGGTCGAAGGTGCACGCCTGGAAAGCGTGTGTGCTGCTAAACAGTACCGAGGGTTCGAATCCCTCTCTCTCCGCAAAAAACGGAGTTTGAGGATGAAAACATAAATTATTGTTCTGTGAAAGCGTGGACTGAGAACAGAAGGGCAGAGAAGATTCGTACATAAAGTTTTGATAACAAAAAACAAATTAATAAATTACAAACCGAAATTTTTTAATAACTAAATTGAAATCAAACCATGAAAAAACTATTTGCATTTGTAGCAGTACTTATGATGCTTGGCTTTGGAGCGTCAATAAATGCTTTAGCTCAGGATGAACCGGTCAATACAACGGCTGTTGAACAAGTTGCAGATTCTGCAGCAACAGATATTGTAGCAGCAGTTGAAGAAGAAGGAGTTACTGTAGGAGATGAAGCTGAACTTGAAGAAGGTGGCGAATTACACAAAAAAATCAAAGCTAAATTTATTGAAGGTGGTGCATCATTTATGGGTGCTCTGTTATTAACCCTTATCTTTGGTCTTGCTCTCGCAATCGAAAGGATCATTTATCTTAATCTTGCAACGACCAATACCAGGAAATTGCTTGATAATGTTGAAACTGCTCTTGAATCAGGCGGAGTTGATGCTGCAAAAGAGATTTGCCGTGATACACGCGGACCTGTTGCAAGCATTTTCTACCAGGGACTTGACAGGGCTGATGAAGGTGTTGAAGCTGCTGAAAAATCACTTGTTGCATACGGAAGCGTTCAAATGGGATTGCTCGAGAAAAACCTCTCATGGATCTCCTTGTTTATAGCTATTGCGCCGATGTTGGGATTTATGGGAACAGTTATTGGTATGATCGCAGCTTTTGACCAGATTCGTATGGCTGGTAATGTATCTGCACAACTTGTTGCCGGTGGTATTCAAATTGCGTTGATTACTACGGTTACCGGTTTGATTATAGCCGTTATACTTCAGATATTCTATAACTACATCTTGTCAAAAATTGACAGCCTTGTGAATTCCATGGAGGACTCATCCATCACATTAATTGATTTGCTTATAAAACACAACCTTAAAAAATAAGGATAATTATGGATAATACAATTAAAAAGACAATTTCCATAATACTTTATGTTCTCATGGGAATCTCAGTTGTGCTTATCGTTTTATTTTACTTCGGCAAGCTGGTTCCCGGAACTGAAGGGACAAATATGGAAGAACCGGTAATTACCGGAAAAATTCTTATCTGGGCTGCTATCCTGGTAATAATTACGGCAGGATTAGCATTGATATTTCCTTTAATTCACCTCGCTACTAATCTCAAATCAGCAAAAAATGGTTTATTTATTCTTCTTGGAGTTGCTGTACTGATATTTATTGCATATACACTTGCTTCGAATGAGGTGCTGAAAATACCTGGCTATACAGGAACAGATAATGTTCCGGGAATACTTAAAATTGCAGGAACAGGACTTTTTACAACCTACATTCTTGCAGGTTTAGCAGTGCTTTCAATCCTGTATTCTGAAATTTCAAACTATTTTAAATAGCAAAACCGGAGGACCAAATATTATTAGTCCTCCTTTAAAACTTTTACTATGGGAAAAAAGGAATTATCACCAATTAACGCTGGTTCGATGGCTGATATCGCATTCCTTTTATTGATCTTTTTCCTTATTACAACTACAATGGATGTAGATACGGGTTTGCAGCGCCGGCTACCCCGACTTCCTGATGAAGACCAACAGGAGGATAGTTCTGATAAGATCAAGGAAAGAAATGTGTTTGTTGTGCTTGTTAATAAACACGATGAATTACTGGTTGAAAGTAAACCAATGGATATACATCAGCTTCGTCAAAAAGCCAAAGAATTTATAGCTAATCCGAATAATGCAGAGAATCTTCCTGAAAAAGAGATAAAGGAATTACCGTATTTTGGTAGTGTATTTATTACAAAAAACCCTGTTATCTCTCTGACAAATGACAGAGGCACATCCTACGGAATGTATATCCGGGTTCAAAACGAACTTGTTGCAGCTAAACAGGAACTAAGAGATGATATATCCATTCAGCAATTCGGAGCGAAATTTGACGAACTTACTGAGTCTCAAACGGATGCAGTAAAAAACTATTACCCCTCAGTCCTTTCTGAAGCGGAACCTAAAAATATCGGAGGAAAATAAGTTATGTCCAGATTTTCAAAAAAAGAAAAAAAAAGTACGGGACAAATCAATACAGCATCATTGCCTGATATTGTCTTTATGCTATTGTTTTTCTTTATGACAACAACAGTGATGAAAGAGGTTAACCTTATGATTACTGTTAAAGTTCCTGATGCTACAGAAGCCAGGAAACTGGAAAAAAAATCCCTGGTAAGCTATATCTATATGGGACAACCACTTCGCTCGTTCCAGAAAATGTTTGGAACCGAACCACGAATTCAATTAAATGATCAGTTTAAGAATGTTGTTGATATAGCTGATTTTATTGCTCAGGAACGTGATGCTATGGATGAAAATGACAGAAATAAAATGACTGTTTCGCTTAAAATTGATTCGGATACAAGAATGGGAACTGTGATCGATGTTAAGCAATCTTTGCGTCGTGCTCAGGCATTAAAAATAAGCTATTCAGCTCGCAAAGTGGAAGAATTGTAATACATTGCAAAATAGATATAAAAGAGGGTCAATTAATTGACCCTCTTTTTTTTGCTTCCTTACTCATAGAAAGAACTTATATTGTACTTCAGAAATTTGAAAATTACATTGTTTAAGGAATAATTCAAATTGAGTCCGTTCCAAAAAACCTTTGTTCGCGTTGAGTTAAATTTTTTAACAGGTATTACTTGTTCTTAATCAGTAATTCATTAATATTGGGATTCGTGCATTCGTGTCTTTATGTATTTTCGGAGTGAACTCAAGATTTAATAATAAACTGTAGTTTTTCCCTTTCTTTACTGACTAACAGTAATTAGGTAGTTTTGCTTTTATATTTTTACTTTTATCCATGTTAATGTTTTCTTTAGTAAACGATAATTAAAATATGTTGTTATGCAAAATTCAAATTTCTTTAGAAAAGTTGTTTTTACACTTATTCTCCTTCCGGCAATAATTTGGACAGGAAAAGCTCAAACCATTACCGGTGACTGGAATGGCGTAATTGATATGGAAGGCATTGTTGATGAATCGTTCACAAATATTAAGGGTACATTTTCCCAGGGTGGACAAGATTTGCCTTTAGAATTTCAAAGGGAGAAAATTAAACCCTCTGAAAATAGCATGGCATACATCAAAGAGAATTATACAAAGAAAGAAGTATATATTCCTATGCGTGACGGTGTCAGACTTTTCACTTCCGTTTACACACCAAAAGATACTACACAATTACACCCGATTCTAATGAATCGTACACCGTACAATGCTGAGCCAAGTGAGGATGGTTTTAGTTTCTTTTTATTAGTTTTAATCGACTATGTTAAGGAAGGATATATATTTGTTTTTCAGGATGTTCGGGGCAAATACATGAGTGAGGGTGAATTTGAGGATGTAAGACCCTACATCCCGGATAAAAAGACCAGCAAGGATATTGATGAAAGCAGTGATACATTTGACTCCATGGACTGGCTTGTAAAAAATATACCTCATAACAACGGTAAAATTGGGATTTTGGGTACTTCTTATCCTGGTTTTTATGCCACCATGGCATTGCCCGATGCACACCCATCCCTGAAGGCAGTGTCTCCTCAGGCTCCGGTAACCGACTGGTTTATTGGAGATGATTTTCATCACAACGGAGCATTCTTCCTGCTTGATGCATTTAATTTTTATTACGGATTCGGACGTCCACGTCCTGAACCAACCCGTAGTTCGGCTCCTCGTTTCAGGTGGCCTGTTGATGATTCATATGAATTTTTCATGCGCCTTGGTCCTGTTAAAAATATTGTAGAATTGTATTTTGGAGATACTTTAAAATTTTGGAATGACGCAACGGCTCACCCTGACTATGATGACTTCTGGAAAGCCCGTACTCCCCTGCCCCACTTAAAAAATATAAATCCTGCCGTCCTTACAGTTGGTGGTTTGTTTGATGCCGAAGATTTGTACGGACCTCTTCATACTTACGGGGCTATTGAAAAACAAAACCCATCCATAATCAGCAACCGTATCGTAATGGGTCCATGGTCACACGGTCAGTGGAACTTTGGGAAAACGGAAAACCTGGGAAATGTTTTTTGGGGTTTTAATACTTCTGAATATTACAGGGAAGTTGAGTTGAAATTTTTCAATTATTACCTTAAAGGAAAAGGAGAAATGGACCTGCCTGAGGCAACTATTTTTGTTACCGGTGCCAACGAATGGCGGAGATTTGACACATGGCCACCACAAAACGTGGTTAAAAAGGACTTGTATTTTCAGCCATCAGGCAAATTGTCTTTTGAGCAGCCTGTTTCAAATAACAGCTATAATGAATATGTTTCCGACCCAATGAAACCTGTTCCCTATACTGAAGATGTTCATTTACGCCGAACAACACAATATATGACCGATGACCAGCGCTTTGCTGCCAGACGACCCGATGTAATGGTCTATCAAACCAATGTGCTTACTGAAGACATAACTTTTACCGGTCCTCTTTATACTAATTTATTTGTAAGCACAACCGGAACAGATGCTGATTATGTTGTAAAGTTAATCGACGTATTCCCCGATGAAATGGTTGATTACCCGGAAAATGATAAAAAAGTGCCAATGGGCGGTTATCAGATGCTTGTACGCGGTGAAGTGATGAGGGGCCGGTTCCGTAACAGTTTTGAAAATCCCGAGCCTTTTAAACCCAATAAGGTTACAGAAGTAAACTTCGAGCTTCAGGATGTTGCACATACTTTCAAAAAAGGGCACCGCATCATGATCCAGGTTCAGAACTCATGGTTCCCATTGGTTGACCGCAATCCACAAAAATTCGTGGATATTTACCATTGTAACGAGGACGATTTTCAAAAAGCAACACACAGGATTTATCAAAACAGGAAATTCCCGTCTCATGTAAAGGTCATGGTTTTGGGGAAATAGTGAAAGGTGGGTTTATTCATAGAACTTTACTAAATTTACCATTAAAGGCATACCCGGAAATGTTGGCTTTATTGATAAAACTGAGCATCTATATAATTCTAAAATTTGTATATTTGTTTTATGAACCTGGATGAAAGAAAAATGAGGTAGAATATGATTGATAAGTTAAAAAATATTGATGTTGAAAAAGTTGTAAATCATTGGAAAGTAACTTCGCTTGAAGATTATAACACCATGATTGACTTATACAATTCAAAAGCTTATCATTGGTCATTATTTATAGGCCATATTTCGACTGAAAAACTATTGAAAGCTTATTATGTCAAGATAAAAAAGAAACATGCTCCTCCAATTCATAATTTGTATAGATTAGCTGAAATTAGTGAGATGGAGATATCAGATGAGTACGCAGATTGGTTTGACACAATAACTTCATTCAATATTAATGCCCGATATAATGATTTCAAGAGAGAGTTTTTTAAACAATGTACCCGGGAGTATGCAAATTTATGGATTGGAAGAATAAAACTACTTAAAGAATGGATAAGTCAGAAGCTATAAAGATTGCAAACAGATTTGCAAATGCGGTTAAAAGCAATTATGATTGCGTTGAGGTTATCCTTTTTGGTTCTTATGTTAAAGGGACAAGCCATGAAGAAAGTGATATTGATATCGCTGTGGTATTAAAAGGCTATAAAAATCCGCTTGACATTCAACTTGAATTAATGAGATTAAGACGCAAAATCGATAGCAGAATTGAACCGCACCCATTTAGACTTGCTGACTTTGATACCACAAATCCATTAGTTCATGAAATTATTCAACATGGACAAAGAGTTGACAATATAAACGTAGCCTAATAGAGTGAGCAGATGATTCCGGAATAACCGAAACCGGTATTCAATGATTGTTATAAAATCACAACCCTCACTTTATTGCTTAAACCCGCCTGCGGCACCCGGTTTGTACCGGTAACCCTTTCGGTGGTTTACTCGCTCCCACATTCCACCGCTTAAACCTGCTCATGAGACATTTCACTCACCCGCCCTGTGAAATAGTGGCGGACCCACTACTGCGAAGCAGCATTTCACAGGGCAAGTTCATGAAATGATCTATACCCCGAAAGTGGTTTGAATGGGATTTTATATATTTTTCATTCACTTTGACATCACCATTGAAATCTGTGGTGGTTGGATATGGTTAAGTGGCAATACATGGAATACTTATGCTTTAAGTATGAGAGTGATGTAATAGACAGACAGGAAAACTATAAGATTGAGTTTGGTAACATTTGACCACACATTCAGTTATTTATGAAACTTTAACAGTTTTTTTGATTTGTAATCTGGTTAATGTAATTTTACTCAAACAACAATAATTGAACCTATTGGAATAATAAACGACAATGCTGTTAGCCAATCGTTGTGGCAAATACAAAAAGTTAACCATATAAACTGGATTAATTTTATTTTTTTCACTTTTAAGTAAAAAAATATTATGTTTGTAAACTCTATGGATAAATGAAGTTTAAACTAGTAAAATTGAAAAGTTATAGTGGAAAAGAGGCTTCTATATACTCTGTTTACATGGAAGATTTGCAAAAAACACTATTTGATGTATTTTTGGAAGAAAACAAAACTTCATTCAAAAGTGAACTGAAAGACATATTAAAACGCATGAGTGTTATAGGACACAAAACCGGTGCAAGAGAACAATTTTTTAAGACAAAAGAAGGAATTCCGGGTGATGGTGTTTGTGCTTTGTATGATGATCCTGACAAAAAGTTACGTTTATATTGTATTAGGTATGGGAAACAATTAATTATTTTAGGTGGTGGTGGTCAGAAAACAGATCATATACGAGAATTGCAGGAAGATGAGAAGTTAAAAAAGGAAAACTATTTATTGAGAGATATTTCTGCTAGAATAAGAACCCGCACTGATGAAAAGGAAATAGTTTTTATAAATGGAGGAATGGATTTTGAAGGCAAATTTGAATTTGATACAGAAAAAGATGAGTAAAGCAGAAGAATATACAAGCAAAATTTCAGAAGAACTTCTTCAGAAATTATCTCCTGAAGAATCTGAGAAAATTGAAAAAAGGATGCTACTTGCAGCCAAGATTGATGATGCATTAAAAGCAAAGGGTTGGAAAAAGAAAGATTTTGCTGACTCTCTTTCCAAACAACCTTCGGAAATTACAAAATGGCTAAGTGGCACGCATAATTTTACTACTGACACCCTATGGGATATTGAGCGGATATTAGGTGTCGAACTTATTACCCTTGAGGAAAGACGGAAGGAACAGGTTATTTCTTTCCATATTTCTGTAAGCAAGGATGCTGAAATTGAAGCACCAATGAGCTGCGAGCAACTTTTTCATGGAACTTCTTTCACCATTTCTTCAACATGGCAAAAGAAGTTAAATAAAGACCAAAAGAGAACCAACGAAATTTACCAAGCATGACAAAGGGAAAGACAAAGAAAAAACAAAAGATTTCCTTTAAATTGATAAGGGTTGAACTATTAGAATCAACTATTAAGCATCCTCAAAAACAACTCCCGGAAAAAATTACTTTTCATTTCAACATCAATCTTGAATATCGCATTAACCTTGACAGAAAGTTTGTTTTTTTGGTTACCTCCATTAATGTATCCAATGAAAATGATAAGGAGACACTATTTGGTTATATTACCACAAGCTGCAATTTTGAAATACAGAACCTTGATGATTTTATTGAAAAAGATAAGGGAAAAGTTGATTTCCCTGAGGAAATACTTCACACACTAAATTCAATTGCTGTATCAACAACAAGAGGTATCATGTTCTCTCAATTTAGGGGAACATTTCTACATCATGCATATTTACCATTAATCGACCCAAAATCATTTAAAGTAAACTAAAAAGAAGGACAAAATTTATTATCTATTTCCTACAATTTAGATTAGACTACCAATACCTGAATACTGTTTGTAAATGGCAAAAAGGATAAGGCTGTCCTGTTATTATTGACAAGATAGCAACCTATTGCAACTCCACAGGTTAAAAGGTGTTCAGGTTACTCTCATTGGTTTTACATTGCACACGTTTACTTAAAGATATGATATACAAACAAAGCATAACCCTAATGTGATTGCTTATGCTCGCCTGCGTCATCCGGTTTGTATGGTTAATCGTGAGGCTGTTATTTTCCATTTCCTTTTAAAAATCTTTTAAACCATGCTGTTTGTGGCTTAAGAGAAAGTTAATTATTGTTTATGTACTTATGTTTGCTCAATGTCCCTTGTAAGTGTTATTTAATTTGTTTACATTTGGTAATCAAACAAATGACCTGAAAATTTAGTGTCGTGTCAACGATAAACATACGGGTGAGCTATTGTATATTGGGTATATAATTGCAACCTTCAAGCAAAAAAAAGCATCTTTATATAAAACTGTACATGAAAAGATTACTGCTTTTTATTTCTTTAGTGCTATTTTTTACAAGTTGCCAGAAAGATGAGCTGGACTTTTACTCAAAGGCAGATGATGAACTTATTTATCCGGGCGTTGACCTGCAACTCTCAACCTGGGAGAAATTGGATTCATTAACCCATCTATCATACTCTGATATTCATTTTTTCAACGAGAATGTGGGAATTATCTCTGGTTTTGCAGGAAAGGTTTACATTACTAAAGATGCAGGCAAAACCTGGCAAACTGTTGAGACATATAAACAAATGACTTTTCATTGTGTTTATGCCTTGAATGAAAATACATTCTTTGCAGCACGACGGGGACTTTTTAAATCAACAAATGGAGGAAATACCTGGAAAACATGCAATTTCCCTGAGGAAACAACCATTTTTAATCTCTGGTTTAAAGATTATGAAAACGGCTTTCTTGCCTGCGGTTCAGCAACCTATAGAACGACCGATGGTGGTGACAACTAGAGTAAAGTATCGAATTTACGGGCCTCTAATTTACAATTTACGAGTGAAGATATAGGCTATTTTACATATGGATCGACTGCAACTTCATGGGGTAGTTCGAATTCTTTACCCAGTTCCGGGGATATCTATCGAACAATAAACGGAGGAAAAACATGGGAAAAAATGGGACTTAAGGTTAAAGAAATCAATAGCCTGTCATTTATCAACGACAAAATTGGATATTTCACCACAATTGATGACGCATTTTATAAAACTTCAGACGGGGGTGAATCATGCAATCTGATAGATAATAAAACAATGCATATATATGATCTGTTTTTCGTAAATGAAAACCAGGGATATTTATGTTCTGGCAATGGAATCTCCGTTACATTTGACGGAGGGAGTTCATTCCAGGAAGAATATTCAGTTCAGGGTAATAATTCTATCTATAAGTTCGACTTCCCATCACCTACACTTGGTTATGCCATCGGCTATAATGGATTGATCATAAAAAGGATTTAAGGATTGACAATGTAAAAACCGGCTAAAAAGAAACAACTGACAATCAAATAATTTTAAGGCTGTTTTTAATAATACCTGTTAAATACTGCATCATTCTAAAACTACCTAATCAATTATCTCATACTAAGCAATATCAGGGCATTGTCAAACAATAGCCCTTTGCTAATAAGCATAAATCAATCTTTGTTTTAATGGGTTATATATGTTGTAATAAGCGGTCAGACCGGTGAAAATTCATTTTTATTTGCTGCCTACCACCATAGAACAGGTTCTGCGTGTTCCATACATATAAGAAAAATACTTTTTGAAAATCTTTTCTGTTTGCTTTGATTCGGGATTATTCGCCCCGCTTCCGCGGTGCGAATGATCCACATTGTTGGGCTAAAACAAAGAGGTAGAGGCGCAAGATTTTGCGCCTCTACCTCTTTGTGATCCCGGCGGGATTCAAACCCGCGACCTCCAGATCCGGAATCTGACGTTCTATTCAGCTGAACTACGGGACCGTTTTTTTGCAATAATAATCCATAAATCAAAACCTTATACTCCAGGGAAAAAAACTGTTATTGCAAAGCGCAAATTTAAGAAATTTTTAATTACTTCTTTTTTCGCAAACTGATACAAATTTTATAACTACTATAAAAATTGAAAATTCATAAAGATTCCCTAATTTCGCAAGTTGTATTTTTTACAAAAAGAAAAGCAAAGCATTTATGGAGTATAAATTTAACGAGATAGAAAAGAAGTGGCAGAAATACTGGGGAAAAAATAAAACCTTTAATGTAGAAGTTGATCATTCAAAACCCAAGTTTTTTATTCTGGATATGTTCCCCTATCCGTCAGGAAGCGGGCTTCATGTAGGACATCCCGAAGGATATACCGCCACTGATATTGTGGGGCGGTTCAAGCGTATGAAAGGATACAACGTATTGCATCCGATGGGATGGGACAGCTTCGGATTACCAACGGAAAATTATGCTATCAAAACCGGTACACATCCGAATATCATTACACAAAAAAATATTCAGGTATTTAAAAAACAACTAAAATCCCTGGGGTTTGCTTACGATTGGAACAGGGAAATTGCTACAAGCGATAGTAAATATTACAAATGGACTCAGTGGATATTTACCAATTTGTACAATAAAGGTCTTGCCTATGAAGATGATATACAGGTAAACTGGTGCCCTGATCTGAAAATTGTTCTAGCTAACGAAGAGATAGTTGATGGGAAATCAGAACTTGGAGGACATTCAGTTATTCGTAAACCAATGCGGCAATGGATGCTGAAAATCACTGAATATGCCGATAGACTCCTGGAAGATTTGGATGACCTTGACTGGCCGGAAAACATCAAGGAGATGCAACGTAACTGGATCGGCAAATCTGAAGGAGCCAATATTAAATTCGAAATTGCAGATAATAAACAAATTATTGAAGTTTTTACTACACGATCTGACACCCTGTTTGGTGCTACATATATGGTGCTGGCTCCCGAACATGAACTGGTAAATAAAATAACTACCACTAATAACAAAAAAAAGGTAGAGGAATATATTCAAAAAGCAACAGTTAAAAGCGACCTGGAAAGGACTGATCTTGCAAAGGAAAAAACCGGGGTTTTTACCGGGGCATATGCCATTAATCCGGCAAATAATCAAAAAATTCCAATTTGGGTAGCCGACTATGTACTGATATCTTACGGTTCGGGAGCTATTATGGCTGTTCCTGCTCATGATCAGCGCGACTGGGAATTTGCCCGCCATTTTGATCTTCCTGTTATTCCTGTACTGGAAGGCGGGGATATTGATAAAGAAGCTTTTATTGAAGACGGAGCACATATCAATTCCGGTTTCCTGGATGGTCTCGGTAAAGAGGATGCAGTAAACAAAATGGACAACTGGCTTATTGAGAACAAACTAGGCAAAAAGGAAATTAATTATAAATTACGTGACTGGGTATTTTCCAGGCAACGGTACTGGGGTGAACCTTTCCCTATCCTGAAATATGAAGACGGAACTATTCGCTGCCTTGATGAAGATGAGCTTCCTGTCACTTTGCCGGAAGTTGAAAAATATGAACCCTCGGGAACCGGGGAATCACCACTTGCCACTATTGATTCATGGCTCTATATTACCGATCCGAAAACAGGTAAAAAAGCCAGGCGCGAAACAAATACAATGCCTCAGTGGGCAGGAAGCTGCTGGTACTACCTAAGATTCTGTGATCCGGGAAATGAAAAAAAAGCATGGTCGGATGAAGCAGAAAAATACTGGATGCCGGTTGATCTTTATATAGGCGGTATAGAGCATGCTGTACTGCATTTATTATATGCCCGTTTCTGGCATAAAGTACTGTATGACCTGGGACTGGTTTCTACCAAAGAACCTTTTAAGAAGCTTGTAAATCAGGGGATTATATTAGGCGAAGATGGTGAGAAAATGAGTAAATCAAGAGGGAATGTCATTAATCCCGACCATGTTATTAAAGATTATGGCGCTGACAGCCTGAGATTGTATGAAATGTTTATGGGACCACTTGAAAAGGTAAAACCATGGTCGGAAAATGGAGTTAAAGGAGTGTTTAGTTTCCTTATCAGAACATATAAATTTTTTGCGAATCCTGATAATATCAATAAAGAAACCGAAGACCCCGGTACTCTTAAAGTTCTGCATCAAACCATAAAGAAAGTTGAAAATGATATTGAAGGGTTAAGATTCAATACTGCAATTTCGCAAATGATGATCTTTACAAATTTTTGTTTGAAAGTCGGGACTGTTACAAAAAACACAGCAGAAATATTTACTAAATTATTATCACCGTTTGCTCCTCATCTGTCTGAAGAGCTTTGGGAAATATTTGGAAATAAACCCAGTATTGCAAATGAAGAATTCCCTGTATATAATGATAAATTTCTTAAAGAAGACACTTTCGAGTACCCTGTTTCATTTAATGGAAAACTCAGGTTTAAAATAGAACTTTCACTCTCGATTGAAAAAGAGGAAATAGAGAAGGCTGTTCTGAATGATAAAAGAGCAGAACGGTGGCTCGACGGGAAAAATCCCAAGAAAATAATCATTGTTCCCAAACGAATAGTAAATGTTGTCGTGTGAAGAGGAAGAGCGTAGAGTATAGAGGCAACGAGGCAACTGGTGTAAATAACAAGTAACCAGTGCCCAGTAATTTGTTTAAAAAACTAAAAAATTTGAAAAAAAATATTGCCAGTCTTTTGTTTCTGCTATTATCGGGGATACTGATAACTATTAACCCTGCCTGCAAAAGGACTACCGGTACTCAAACCGAATTATTACCAACAGACAGTACTACAGCGCCAAAAGCTATTCATACCAGATATGGTATTTCATATGATTCATTCAACCTGATTGAAGGTAAAATAAGAAGGAACCAGTTCCTCTCCGATCTCTTAACAGAATACAGGGTTCCTTACCCTGCTATTAACAACGTGGTCCAATTATCCCGTGCAGTATTTGATGTTAGAAAAATTAAAAGGGGTAATCCTTATGTTGTTTTTCAAACCAAAGACAGTCTTATTAGAACAAGGTTTGTTGTATATGAACATACGCCAACAGATTATATAGTCTTTGATCTGGGAGATTCAATAAATGTTTATAAAGAAACCAAACAAATTATTACCGACCAGAAAACAGCTTCGGGTATAATATCCACTTCATTGTGGAATACCATAAATGAGAAAAATCTTAACCCGGTTCTTGTCAATGATCTCTCTGAAATTTTCGCCTGGAGCATAGATTTTTTCGGATTACAAAAAGGCGATTCGTTTAAAATAGTTTATGAAGAACAGTATGTTGACAGCACTTCAATAGGGATCAGTAAAATTTATGCTGCATGGTTTAACCATATGGGAGAAGACTTTTTTGCAATTCCTTTTGTCCAGAATGGCAAGGAAAGTTATTTTGATATTAATGGGAATAGTCTGAAAAAGGCATTTCTGAAAGCCCCGTTACGATTTTCCAGGATAAGCTCCAGGTTTTCAAACAGCCGTCTTCATCCAATATTAAGAATCCGACGCCCTCATCATGGGGTGGATTATGCAGCTCCTATCGGAACACCTGTACATGCCATCGGTGATGGAAAAATAATCAAAACAGGGTATTATGGTGGTGCCGGACGAATGGTGAAGATAAGGCACAACTCTGTTTATACAACAGCTTATATGCATCTTAGCAGGTATGGAAAGGGTGTAAAGTCGGGCAAATATGTTAAACAAGGAGATATAATCGGTTATGTAGGCAGCTCAGGATTATCAACAGGTCCTCATCTGGATTTCAGATTCTATAAATATGGAACTCCCATTGATCCTCTTAAGGTAAAAGCCCCACCGGTAGAACCGGTTTCGGAAGAAAACAGGGAAGATTACGAAAAGATAAAAAGTGTTATTACCGATTTATTAAATACTGTCCACTAATTTTTTAATCACCCTCGGGTAGTGTTCATATTCGAGTTTGTGTACTTTGTTCGCCAATGAATCTGCCGTTTCACCCTGTTCAATTTTACACCTTGCCTGAAAAATGATATCACCTTTATCATACTCTTCATTTACATAATGAACAGAGATTCCTGATTCCTTCTCCTTGTTTTCCAGAACAGTCTCGTGAACCCTGGCCCCGTACATTCCTTTTCCTCCGTATTTAGGGAGAAGTGCAGGATGAATATTGACAATACGATTCGTGTAAGCTCTTAAAAACTCTTTTGGTATCAACCAGAGAAAACCTGCTAACACAATAAAATCAATCTTGTATTCCTCAAGAAGTTTCAATACAGTGTAATTATTGAAATCTTCTCTGGAGAAAAACCTGTTTGATACACCTAATAATTGTGCTCGCTGAAGCACATAGGCTTCCCTTTTATTGGATAAAACCAGGGATATTTCAATATTATTCGTCTTTTTAAAGTATTCAATGATATTTTGTGCATTTGTTCCGCTACCTGAAGCAAAAATACAGATATGTTTCATTTTTAACGCTTTATATTCATTTACTCCTTTCAAAATTAGAATTATTTTTCATTTTTTCTAAAAAAAGACAGACAATAGATTAAAAAAGATTGTTTTTATTTGAATAATAATTTTGATTTACATTTCTTTGCAGCGTAATTATTTATCATTTTTAGTATTAATTAAAATTTAAAGGTATGTCTGACATTGCATCAAGAGTAAAAGCGATTATCGTTGACAAATTAGGTGTTGATGAAAATGAAGTTACACCGGAAGCCAGTTTCACAAACGATCTGGGTGCTGACTCTCTTGACACTGTTGAATTGATCATGGAATTTGAAAAAGAATTCAACATTGGAATTCCAGATGATCAAGCTGAAAATATCTCAACAGTAGGAGAAGCAATCAAGCATCTCGAAGAGAGCATCAAATAATAATTGCCTCTAATTTCCCAAAAAACATCTTAAATGGAGTTAAAAAGGGTAGTAGTCACAGGGATTGGTGCTATTACACCATTGGGCAATACAGTTTCTGACTTCTGGGAAGCCCTGAAGAATGGTGTAAGTGGCTGTGACCTTATTACACATTTCGATGCCGGGAAATTCAAAACCAGGTTTGCCTGTGAGATAAAGAATTTCGATCCTAAAGATCACTTCGACAGGAAAGTGCTCCGCAAGCTTGACCGATATGCACAATATGCATTGGTAGCTACTGATGAAGCCATTACTGACTCAGCCATTGACCTTGAGAAAGTGGACAAGGACAGGGTTGGAGTGATATATGGTTCGGGGATTGGTGGAATAGAAACATTCATGAAGGAAGCAATGGATTATGCTAAGGGTGACGGAACTCCCCGATTCAGTCCTTTCTTTATCCCGAAGATGATCTCTGATATTGCTGCCGGTCACATTTCCATAAAATACGGATTCAGGGGGCCTAATTTCGGAACTGTTTCAGCATGTGCGACTTCCACTACCGCATTACTGGACGCGTATAATTATATACGTCTTGGCAAAGCTGATATTTTTGTGTCCGGCGGATCTGAGGCGTCTATAAATGCTGCCGGTGTTGGTGGATTTAACTCGATGCAAGCTATTTCAACCAACAACGAAAATTACAAAACTGCCTCAAAGCCGCTTGATGCAAATCGTGATGGTTTTGTTATGGGTGAAGGAGCAGGAACGCTTATTCTTGAAGAATATGACCATGCCATTAAACGTGGTGCTAAAATTTATGCTGAAGTTGCCGGTGGAGGAATGTCGGCTGATGCTTACCATTTAACTGCACCCCACCCGGAAGGGCTAGGTGCTGTTTTAGTAATGAAAAACGCATTAGATGATGCAGGAATGAAACCTGAAGAAATCGACTATATTAATATTCACGGAACTGCAACTCCCCGCGGAGATATTTCTGAAATTCTTGGGATACTTAATGTGTTCGGAGAGCATGCATATAAAATGAACATTAGTGCCACTAAATCAATGACAGGTCATTTGCTTGGAGCTGCAGGTGCTGCAGAAGCTATTATTTCAATATTCGTTTTGAAAAATGGCATTATACCTCCTACAATTAATCATACAACTCCTGATCCTGAAATTGATAATAAGCTTAATCTTACTCTGAATAAGGCCCAGAAACGTGAAGTTAACGTTGTTCTAAGTAATACTTTTGGGTTTGGTGGTCATAATGCCAGCATAATATTAAAGAAACACATTGTTTAGCCTTGACAAAAAGCTCAAATTTAACTTCTCAAATGATTTTTCTGAATGGTTTTCGAACCCGCTTAAAGTTTACTAAGTTCCTGGGGTTTATTCCCGGGAATTTATATTTATACAAACTGGCTTTTATTCATAGTTCTGCACCTCTTAAATTGCATAACGGATCGCTGGTGAATAACGAAAGGCTTGAATTCCTTGGTGACGCCATTCTTGAAGCTATTGTATCCGATGTTATCTATGAACAATTCCCTTATAAAAATGAAGGTTTCCTTTCGAAGGTCCGTGCCAGAATTGTACAGCGTGATACTCTTAATCTTATTGCTGTAAATTTGGGCATTCCAAAATTGCTCAAATCCCAGATAAACAAAGATAATAATACACTTAATCCTTTTGGCAATGCTCTGGAATCTCTGCTTGGTGCAATATATCTGGACAAGGGATATAATAGAACAAAAAAATATGTGCTGAAGAAAATTCTCTCTGACAGTTCCCTCACTGAAGAGATAATTACTAATGGAGCCGACTATAAAAGTCAAATACTTGAGTGGGGGCATAAGAATAAAAAGGAAGTCATTTTTTCTAACGAAGAAATCCTAAATAACAATCAAAATAAACACCTGTTTTTTTCAACACTGACAATTGAAAACCAAAAGGCGGGATCAGGTAATGGAATGTCAAAAAAAGAAGCTGAACAAAATGCCGCTAAACATGTAATCATCCGGATTAAAAATGATGATTAATTTATTCAATCCAAATTCAATAATTTCATATCTTTAACAAATTATTATTTGAATCTTGAAAAAGAAAAAACACAAATTATCCTTTCAACTTGATTTCAACTTTTTTCTGCTTGGAATTTCATCTTCAGAGAATGATTATCGTCTTAGCTGGGAAATGAATGAAAAACTGGAAATCAGTCTGCGGAAAAGCACTGACCATGTTATTAAAAAGAAAGAAATTGAACAGGTTTTTTTGGTTTACACATTTTATGATGAAGAGGTCTACCTGCAATATTCTTTAATCGTCAATAAAAGCGAGAAGGGTTTTTTAATTGAAGAATTACGTAACATTGATTATTTCCTGCAAATTCATGGTGATCTAACAGACAACCAACAGCAACAGATCATTTCTTCTGTTAAGAATATTAAAGGGGTCACCGGCATTTTCAAGCTGGATATAAATACCCTGAAATCAAAGAATAGACTTATTATTGAATAAAAAAAAGGGACCGCTTATGCAATCCCTTCTTTAACCCTAAAATTAACTCACCTATGAAAAAAAACGTAACCTATTAACTCTAATCTATTTTCTATTTCTTCTTAATCACTTTCTTTTTCTTCTCCTCCTTCTCCCTCTTTTCCTCCTTCGTCTTCTTATCTGAAACAACAATATTTATAACTCCATCCTCAGTTGTTTCAATCACGATTACTTTCACCTTATTTAATGCAATATCTGTGCCAGACTTTTCGTCTTTCACAATAAATTCAAGTTCTTTCCCATCTTTTGTTACAAAATGTATAGGTTTTTCGCTGCTTTCCAGCACAATAATATTTTTATCATCAGCTTCTTTTTTCATTATAAAAACATTCCCCTTATCATCTTTATGTACATCCGTAAAACTTTCACCATCATCATCAACAATTACTTTAATTTCCATCTCTTTCATATCTACATCTATATCTGTATCAAAGTCAGCAGAATCTTTAACTGAAAATGCATAAACGTTGTCCATTTTATCTCCGTGATGAACCTTAACATCCATCCCCGTTAGTTCATGGATCATCTTTTGAATTTCATCTTTATCCATATCTTCATCAAGTGTAAATGAAGTATCTACGGTTGTAGAATCATTTTTCTTAACCATAATACGAACCTCCTTATTATCTTTTTCCTGAGCAAAAAGAAAAGCTCCGGTAAAAAGGCATAAACTTGCAGCAAATAATAATTTTTTGAGACTAATTTTTTTCATGATTATGCTTTTAATAATTCCTGAAACAAAGATAGGCTAAACTAGTGTTAACGAATATTAATAGGATGTTAAATATTGTTAAAAAACAATATGAATAATAAAATCCGAACTATATTTGTATTGATATGAGCAAGAAGAAAATCTGGGTTTTAGCTATCGTCATGACGCTTGGTTTACTGGGACTGATATTTGTGCAGGGATATTGGATAAAAAGGGCTGTTAAACTTAGAGAGCAACAATTTAAGTATTTTGTAAACCAAGCCTTATCAGCTGTAATAAATGAGTTGGAAGTAAGAGAAGCACTTATTTATGTTGTGGATGAAATGGTGCTTTCAGGGGTTGATTCAGCAGCCAAACCATCTCGATACAATTTCTCTTCCTATTCTGATATTGGGTTTCAATTTGCAAAAGAAAATGGCAGGATAAATGATATAAAGATAGAAACAAACACTTCATTTTATCAACAAGATCTTTACCTCTTTGAAAGTTTACAAAACAATAGTTTTTCTATTCGTGATAGTATCGGTGTAAGTATTATTGACCCGGACATGAATGATCCCCGAGAAATTTTTTCCTATCCTAACCAGATTGCTAACGCATATTTGAAGCAAAAAGTAAATAACAAAACCGTGATCATTAATAAAGTTATGAATAAGATGATCAAAAGAAAGCCGGAAATTGAAAAAAGAATTGATTTTAACACCATGAATAAGTTACTGGAACAGGAATTCAAAAAGCGTGGGATTAATATAAACTATCAGTTTGCTATAGAAAAAGTGAACGCCGGCATGGTATGTAAAACAAATGATTTTAGAACAAAAACTAAATCGGATGTATATTTACGGGCACTGTTTCCAAACGATTTGTTTTCATCCAAGGCATTTCTTGCCCTGTACTTCCCAAAAGAAAAAAAACTATTTTATAAATCACTGGGGTTCATGGGAGCTTCTTCAACTTTCCTGACAATCTTCCTGATAATGACATTTATTGCTACGTTGCTAATAATATTCAGACAGAAAAAGCTATCACAAATTAAGACAGATTTCGTGAACAATATGACACATGAATTAAAAACGCCCATTTCAACTATTTCTCTTGCCTCTCAAATGCTCAAAGATAAGGGGATAGGCATTACAGAAAAAAAACTTAAACATATCTCAGGAATAATTGAGCAAGAAAGTAAACGCCTTGGTTACCAGGTTGAAAAAGTGCTCCAAATGGCAATATTTGATAAAGGAAAAATTAAATTAAATCATGAAGAAATTGATATCCATTTACTGCTATCCAATGTAGCATCAAACTTTGAGATGCAGATTAAGAATAAAAATGGCAATATCATTTTGGACATAAACGCAAAAAATAGAATTATCAGAGCAGATGAAGTACATTTTTTAAATATCTTGTCAACCCTCGTTGATAATGCTATAAAATATTGTAATACAGAACCGGAAATAACTCTCTCTGCATGGGATACCAGGAAAAAATTGTTTATTGAAGTAAAAGACAATGGGATTGGTATCTCAAAAAAAGACCAGAAAAGAATATTTGAAAAGTTCTATCGTGTTTCAAATGGTAATATTCACAATGTAAAAGGATTTGGACTTGGTCTTTGTTACGTTAAAACCATTGTTGAAGAACACGGAGGATCAATAAATATTGAAAGTCAAACCGGAAAAGGTTCACGCTTTATAATATCATTCCCTCTTAATACAAATAACCATGGATAATACCAGAATACTGCTAGCAGAAGATGATGAAAACCTGGGATCTCTGTTAAAGGAATATCTGAATGCAAAAGGCTATGAAACTGAGCTCTTCAGTGACGGGAACAAAGCATACAGAGGTTTTATAAAAGAATATTTTAATCTTTGCCTTCTAGATGTTATGATGCCTGAAAAGGATGGATTTACGCTTGCCAAAGAGATAAGGCAAATAAACAATGAAATACCAATACTTTTTCTCACTGCAAAATCGATGAAAGAAGATATTTTGGAAGGGTTTTCAATAGGCGCTGACGATTATATTACCAAGCCTTTCAGCATGGAAGAGCTTCTTTACAGAATCGAAGCTATCCTTCGCCGTACTAAACAAGATACTTTGCAGGAAAATAAAACTTGCACGATTGGTAAATATCTTTTTGATACACAAACTCAATTCCTTAAGAAAGGAAACAAAAAAAAGAAGCTTACAACTAAGGAGTCAGAATTACTGAAACTTCTTTGCAACAATAAAAATAAAGTTCTTGAAAGAAATTTTACACTACGCACTATATGGATTGATGATAATTACTTTAATGCCCGTAGCATGGATGTATATATCACTAAGCTACGCAAATACCTGAAAGATGATCCGTCAATTCAGATCATAAATGTACATGGGAAAGGTTTTAAACTTATCTGCTAAACAAAATTTTGCCTCGTTCTGATAAATATCCATTGTAGACTGCCCGCCCGAACGTACCGTTCGGTACGGGCGGGCCGACTGATTAGTCCAGCTTCAGAACAGCCAGGAAAGCCTGCTGAGGCACTTCAACATTCCCAACCTGTCTCATTCGCTTTTTCCCCTTTTTCTGCTTTTCCAACAACTTTCTCTTTCTAGTAATATCACCCCCATAACACTTTGCAGTTACATCTTTCCGCAAAGCTTTTATTGTTTCGCGGGCAATAATTTTCGATCCGATTGCCGCCTGGATAGGAACATCAAATTGCTGCCTTGGAATAAGTTCTTTGAGCCTTACACACATTTTGCGGCCCAGTGCATATGCATTATCCTTATGAATTAATGATGACAAAGCATCCACCATTTCTGAATTCAACAAAATATCAAGTCTCACAAGATTAGCCTTTTCAAAACCCGATTGATAATAATCAAAAGAAGCATACCCTTTTGAAATACTCTTTAGCTTATCGTAAAAATCAAATACAATTTCAGCAAGAGGCAGTACAAAAGTCAATTCTACCCTGTTGCTTGTCAGATAGACCTGGTTTTTAATAACCCCCCTTTTTTCTATACATAAATTCATAACAGACCCTACATATTCTGCCTTCGAAATAATCTGTGCAGTAATATAGGGTTCTTCAATGTAATCAATATGAGTTTGCTCCGGCAACCCTGATGGATTATGCACCTCAATAACCTCACCCCTGGTTGTATATGCAAGGTAAGATACATTGGGAACTGTTGTTATTACATCCATATCAAACTCACGGTCGAGTCGTTCCTGAACAATCTCCATATGAAGCAGACCAAGAAACCCGCAGCGAAATCCAAATCCCAGTGCTGCAGATGATTCCGGTTCAAAAGTAAGTGATGCATCATTCAGTTTAAGTTTCTCAATAGAGTTTCTCAATTCCTCATAATCATCGGCATCCACAGGATATATACCTGCAAAAACCATTGGCTTTACATCTTCAAAACCTTCAATCGCTGTACTACATGGCCTGTCAACATGAGTGATAGTATCTCCTACTTTCACCTCTGATGAAGCTTTGATCCCGGATATAATATATCCCACATCACCGGCACTTAATTCTTCCCTTGGTTTCAGTTCAAATTTCAAAACACCTATCTCATCAGCATGATATTTTTTACCGGTTGCAACAAATTGTACTGAGTCCCCTTTTTGTATTGTGCCATTAATAATTTTGAAATATGCATGTATCCCACGGAAGGAATCAAAAATCGAATCAAAAATCAAGGCTTGCAATGGGGCATCCGGATCACCTTCAGGAGAAGGGATTTTCCGAATAACCTCTTCTAATATTAGCTCAACCCCCATTCCTGTTTTCCCGCTGGCTTCAATAATATCACCTCTTTCACACCCAAGAAGATCTGTTATCTGGTCTTTTACATCCTCAGGCATAGCATTGTCCAGATCCATTTTATTCAATACAGGAATTATTTCCAGGTCATTTTCTATAGCAAGGTAAAGATTTGAGATTGTTTGTGCCTGTATTCCCTGTGTAGCGTCAACAATAAGTAAAGCTCCTTCGCATGATGCTATTGACCGTGATACTTCGTAGGAAAAATCAACATGACCCGGGGTA
>Ga0208905_1000120_pt1 | contig 37805 bp, 47 predicted proteins | sample AntAceMetag02UKS_FD_184776 | JGI IMG/M metagenome (GOLD analysis project Ga0208905, IMG submission 184776) | Saline lake microbial communities from Ace Lake, Antarctica - Antarctic Ace Lake Metagenome 02UKS (SPAdes) (version 2) | ecosystem: Environmental > Aquatic > Non-marine Saline and... | reverse complement strand
CCGTCTGTGTTAAAATTATCTACACAGCGTTCATGGAGCATTGTACCTTCTTCTGCATACTCGTTAGTTGTCTCGGGTAAGTCTTTTGTCATCTTCCAACTTGCAGGGCAAAGAGCAAAACGCTCTAAATTGCTAGGGCTAAACTCATGGTGCTTTTTTTTTGACTCTTGTGTTTTTTCTGTATCTGTGATATTATTCATACTTTACATCCTTTTCTTTTTATTTCTTTTAATTAGACCGTCCTAAAAAGACGGTCTTTTTATCTTTTATTTTTGGTTGTCTGCTAAATCTAACGCATGATTAACTAATGCTATAAACTTAGTTTTATCGGCAAAGAAAGTATTTCTGATTCCCTCATATTCTACTGATTCTGCGAGATCCTCAAAGGTTGTACTTCTTGAGATTGCGCCTTTGTCCATAAGAGCAACCATTATTTGACCTTGACTTACTGGGCTATCGTGTATCATTAGTGCAATGTCTAAATAATATTCCTCTTTATTCGGCTCTGTTGGGGGTGTAACATCTTTTGCTTGATTAATAAACTCTGTTGGTTCTGCATCTGATAAACAACTGCCGTTAATCGTATTCCACAACCAGTTTAAGGCTTTTCTGCGAGCCTTAGAGACTATTGCTTCAAACTCGCCAGCATTACCATAATACTTAACAGGAAATTGAAGATGTTCTTCATGTTTCTCTTTATCTTTTTCCCATGATATTTTTATACCCTGTATACATGACACAGGCTCTTTTTTCTTTTGTTGAGGATTCCAACGTGGCTCACCTTTGATTTGTGGCAAATCAGCGATTGTTTTATATTTTAAACCCTCAACATTGTTAAGTTTGTAAGTTAATCCCTCTAATGTCAGATAAAAATTATTAGCTAGTATATTAAACATATTACCTACAGGATAAACTCCATTAATACATGCCTGGATTAGACAATCCTTGATTACTTCTACTGGATATTGTTTATCTGTTTTGAATCCTAATGATGTCCCTGCAAGTTCAGTAATTGGCTTCATTACTTGAGGTGTCAATAAGTCTCTAAGTCCCGAGACTGCATTTGCAAGATCGAATGTTCTTTTAAAAGCGTTAGGCTCTGTAAGTGCTAATTGTCCAGCCTGTGTTGCTTTATCTAACGCCGTTACAATCTCTTCCTTTACTGTGATATTACTCATTATTCTATCTCCTTATTGTTGGCTTAGCATTATCTATTTCATTTGTAATTTTAAAAATCCAGTTAGAAATATTTAGATATATTTCTTGATTCAGTTTTGACTGAAAAGAATATTTTTCAGTTATTTTTAATAAATCATCTTTTAAATCTTTAATTTTTTCGCTATCACTTTTCAATAATTCTAACTCTTTTGTTTTTTTTTCAGCCTCAATTCTAGCTTGCTTGTCTGCCTCAATTTTTCTCAATTCGTTCTGTCTTAATTCTTCTTGTTCAGCTTTTATTCTTTTTTCTTGTTCTAAGCGGTCAATTTCTGCCTGTTTTTCTGCTTTTATTTTATCTTCATGTTCTTGTTTTTTTGTGTTCAAGTACGCACTCCAAACTTCTTTTTCCATATCAGATAATTTTCTTTCTTCGGCATCATTTATATATTGCGATAATAATAAAACTCTTTCATTTTGCAATTTAGTCAATCTTTCTTTTTTTAAGTTTTCAAAATGATTCTCAATATCTTTTAGCTTTTCTTCTTTTTTCGATACAGCTAATTTTAAAATATTAGCAACTCCGTCAATAGCCCTACCAGCCAATAAATACTGGCTTTTCTGATCTTTTCTAGCCTTATCTGTGGCTATCCTTACTTTAGCAATATCTAGTCTTGTTCTTTTTGCTTTTTTTGTTACTTCGGCAGTTATTTCTTTTTTTGATTCTTCAATTACATTATTGTATTGTTCTTCCATACGTTCGAGCATATCTGCCATAGGATTAAAAGTATCTCTTATTGATTGTGCCATTGATACATCTACGCCCTTTAACTCTTCTACTTGTATTAGACTTTTCATAATTCTACGCCTCTTTCATTTCATCTAAAGTACAATTAAGACCGTTTAAGCCACGTTCCAAGCTAGCCGATATTGAATAGTAACTATCAACTGTATTTTTAGGTGAATAACTGTTAAATTTGTTAATTTCAATATCTGTTTCGTTCTTTAGCTCATTCATATCTATAAGCAAACTGTCTATACATTCAACGATTAAAGTATATTTTTTTAGGGCTGACATGTATTTAAATCTCCTTTTAGCGAACAAATGCTCTAGTTACAATTCCGTTTAAATTATTAGAAACCTCTTTTTTGCTTTGCTTTTTGTCTTCATAAAACTTTCCTGACCTCATTCGTGGCAATCTTCTTTTAATCATCTTTTACATTCTCCTTTTTTTAGTTTCTAACAACAACAATAATCCCTTTGAATCCAAATAACAATAGCAGTTTGTAAAATAGTTTGATAATTATTTTACAAAATAGATTGACAATTAAGTTCATGCAGTATATTATAAAGGTATACAAACAACACAAAGGGAAAATAAAAAATGAGAGCAAGAAAGAATAGCAGAGTATTAAGGATAGAAATAGGGATTGAAGATAAGAAGCTAAGGGAAAGTCTTAAAAAGCTGTACCCTGGACACACTAGACCATACTTTGACTGTCTCGTGTATATGGCTGGGCTTAATGTATTAATTAATAAATCAAGTGAGGGGTAAGTTCATGACAAAAGTAACGAGAGAATTCCTTGAAGAACGTAATGCTTGCGTGGATGGGTATAAGTACTGGATTGAGAATTGTGAAAATCTTAATACTATAGACCAATTATTAAAATTAAACGAAGAGCATTTTGATTATGCAAATTGGTTAATAGTAAGAATTTTAAGCCATAAACAAAAAGTACAATATGCGGTATTTTCAGCAGAATTAGCATTGCCTATTTTCGAGCAAGAATATCCAAATGATGATAGACCAAGAAATACGATTGAAGTGGTTAAAAAGTGCATAAAAGACCCAAGTAAAAAAAATAAAACCTCTGATACTAACACTGCTTCTGCTGCTGCTGCTGCTGGGGTTGCTTATGCCGATGCTAGTGTTGTTCACGATAGAGCTGCTTATGCTGCTGCTTATGCTGCTTATGCTGCTTATGCTGCTAGTTATGCCGCTTCTGATGATGCTTCTGATGATGATGCTTATACTGCTTCTGCTGATTATGCCACTGATGCTGCTGCTTATGTCGATGATAGTGTTGCTCATGATACTAAAAAAGAGTTTCAAAATAAAATAATAAATTATGGCATAAAATTATTAAAAGAGAATGTATAAAATCATGGAAAACATAATTAGGCATAAAGATGGAAGTCTACAAGGTGGATTCCCTCATTATATTTATTACTAAGAAGGATGATAGCACAATTCAGCTCGGTGGTGAATTCACCCTGGAAGATTTAAAAGAACTAATAAAATATATGGAGAAATAGATTATGAACACAGCAATAATAGCCGGTAAAAAATATGAGCTTAAAGAGATAGTTGAAGAACCTAAAAAAAATCTAGTTTGGAGATTGCCAGAAGAAGGTGAAGAGTATTATTTATTTCTTAATGGAGAGATTTATAAAAGTAATATAAAAACAGAGGAAATTATTCATGGTGCATTAAGTATTAATTCCCTCTGCATAAAAAAAGAGCCATTAGAACATGAATTATTACTAAGAAGGTTAAGAGCTAAGTACAACCAGTTTCACGAGCAGCAGGATGATGTTGAGCTTGATTGGAATTGTAGCTCTCAGGCTAAGTGTTTCATGCAGTATTGTTATCAAGATAGGTATATAACAATACATATTAATTATAGTCTTATAAATGCAAGCCTATTTTACTTTTCAACAGAGTTAAAAGCCAAACATTTTTTTGAGGAGAATAGACAGCTTTATTCAAAAATATATAGCGTTGATACCTTAAAAGGTGGCTGGGAATAATGATTAAATATTTTAAAAAATACATAAAAGATACATTGTGGTTAATAAAGGGAGTATCAATACAAATAATTACATCAGTTTTAGAATTTACCGGTGGTATGTTTTTTATAAAAGTTGTTTAGCTGAAATACGATATGAATTAATGACTGATTATTCAGGGTTTACTCCTTATAATTTATCAGATAAATATGGGGTTATTGGACAAGATTTTTGTTTTAGAAAACTTGAGATAATCGGCAATAAATACAATAATCCTGAGTTAATGCCTAAATAAAAAAAATCCCCTCTTCCGATTAGGTTGAGGGGCTAAGCTCACCGCTACGTCATAATGTCCGCATCGATGAAACCACCATTTAGAGCTTTAATCTACCTACCGTAATAAGGCTTTTCACTTTGATAGCTTCGTGAGCTTAAAAGTATTATTAGCCTTTCATTTTACCTTCAACACCTCTTTTAATTCTGCCGGCTGTCCTATGATTCTGCCAGTGGATAGCTTCTTCTAATTTTGTAATAGCAATTGAATTCTCACTACAAGGGAAAACATCATTTAGAGATTTTATTAAATTTTTAGCAAACTCTATAATATCTATTACCTGGCAGCCATTTATGCCAACTTCACTTATTGGGTCTGACTGTATTTCAAATGTAACTAAAGGAGCTAATCCCTTAACATCTTCTACATTTTTTACTTTGATGAACTTGTTATCTGTTTCTTTTCTTGCAGTTTCTACGTGTCTCATTTCTCTTTTCCTTTTTTATATTTCTTTACATATCGTTATTAGATTTCTATCTGTCTCAATATCAACTTTTGTGCTATCATACCACGCACTATTTCCACCAGCTCTAACTCCAGTATACATTGAATTGCGTTTAGCCCAGCAGCAGGTAAAGTCTTTCATTAATTTTAGCCATTCCCAATCAGTTTCGTTACGTTCTAATTCTACATCAAGTAATTTATTTTTAAAGAAATCATGATCCATAAAATTAGCCTCGACCCAGCCAGGGGGATCAGCTAAATTGTTATCAAATCGGAGCAAAGTCTCCATTGTTAGAGGTTTACCTTTTCCCATACAGCCATAAATGACATCGTGGACAAAACAAGGGATTTTATCATAACCTACATGAGGAGAAGATATTAATCCCCAAGATAATTTAGGTTTGCTTCCACCATCAAAAACAAAACCTTTTTCAACAAAAATATGATATTTATAAAAACACCCATAATAATCTTCTCTTAATTTTACAAGTCTTCCAGTTAGATCAGTTGGGATAAAATCTATTTTGGGGAGAGGTAAATAAATACCTTTGTCATATAAATTGAGAATTAGCTTTTCGTCATTCATTTTTCTGTCCCCCTTTGAAATTCTTTTAATTTTGTTCTGCAAAGATTGTCTTTTAATCCTCTTTTGAATTGTTGATTTTTCATTTTATGGTAAGTATACCTAATAGAACAAGCTTCTTTATCTTTTATTTCTTCACCTGTCAAATACATTGGCCTACATTCCATTATTGATTCATAAGTATTATACATCCTTTCATTGAGTTTTATCGAATCCTCATAAAGTGCTAATAGTTCGGTATATTTATCCATTATATTACTTTTTTAATAAAAGTTTAATAGTCTCTTCTAAACCACTTTCAAAGATTTCAATTTCGGTTCTGATATTTATAATATCACGCATTATTTCTACTCTGTCGATCGATTTTTTTAGATCCTTTAGATCTCGTTGCAAATCAAATATTTGCTTTGATAATGTTTTGTGTTCTCTAAGTGTCACTTGCTACAAGCCATGAGCTTCAAAACTTACTTGCTTTCCATTTGACCAGCTTAAAGCTCCTGACTGTTTATATACACTTTTAACCTGGCCGTTAAGATAATAATCTTTTAAATCTATACTTTGACATCCACTTAAAAACAAAATTAAAAGAATTGCTAATAATATTTTCATTTTATGTATCCTCTTTTATGTCGCTACTGTCCAGTTTTTTGCTAAAAAGACAGAATCGTCGAAAGTTGCTGCGCCTGGATTGCCTGTAAGAGTTACCGTTTGCCCTGTACCATCTCCTGCTGCATCAGCTGCAGCTTCCAATGCCGCTGCGTTATAATTAAGATTTAGCAGGCTAAATGATACATTTACGTTTATAAACAACGAATCAAATAAATTAGTTGCACCTGCAACCATAGACACTGCATTAGTTACTGCCGTCATATCTAAAGATCCAAAAGTAATCAACAAAGTACAACTTCTTAGCATAGACGACATATTGAGGACTTTTGAAGTGTCCCATAAACTCAAATTAAGAGCTAATAACACAAAGTTTTTGTAGAACATAAAGTTCATATCGAGGACTTTTGAAGTATCCCACGAACTATGCCCAGGCAGACTAGACAACAAAGAACAAACAATATACATTGCATTCATGTTTTCGACGTTGCCTGTGTTCCACCCTGTCGAGTCATGAAATATCATTTTAGGGCACGAAGCGAACATGCGAACTGTGCTTATCACGTTATCTACTACTCCACCTTCACAGCTAATCAATTCGCCGCAAAGTTGGAAAGCTTTTTCAAATGTAAACCATCCAACATCACCAAGATTTACTATTTTTGTTAATTTGTCTTTTGATGTTGGAACTGTATCAAAGTTCCAGCGGTCACAAGTACCTATAATTATAACTGTATATGTTCCAGCACCTGCTGCTGTATAATCATGTATTCTATCTGCATCGTCATACGCAGTAACATCCTTAATCCCTGTCCCATCACCATAATCTACAGTAAAGTTATAAGACCCTGCTAATATTAGTGGTAGCGTTATGCTCTCACCTGCTCCCACCGTAAACTCAGTGATAAAGCGAGTTTCTACAGCTCCGCCGCTTTTGTTATCTATTCTGTTTATATGTAAACTAGTTCCTAGCCTCATAATTTATCACCGTTACCTATTTTTTTTTACTTAATAGTATTTTGCATTTATCTTCGTGGATATCTATTGCGGTTTTTACTTCGTCACGGACTATAAGTCTTATAACTTTTTCACCAACTATTTTGTCTGATAGGGTGGTTATCTCTTCCCTTATTCTTGCTACTAAGCCATAAAATTTAAATAACCCTGCAATCAACGCGAGAATAAACGCCCCTATACAAGTTGATATCCCTATAACTAAATCTATTAGCTCGTGTGTTGACATAATTATTATAGTGTTACACCTACATGTGCTGCGTGGGGATTGTTCGCTGTTCCATGCGTCTGGGTCAACGATCCATTTGCCAAAGTTGTATCTGCAACTGCCGCATCATAAAATCCGCCTAGATAGTTGATCCCTGAAGATCCCGGCCTTGAGGCAAAAGCATAACTTTTAAAACTTATTCTTGCTGCTGGATTATAAGACATATTCTATATTCCTTTTTAGTATATAAATAGGTTAGTGCCATCTGAGTAAAGACTGACAGAGGCATAGTTTGTACTAATAACCGACGTGGCTTCACCATCAATAGTCTCAGCCCCTTCAGTGTCTATAGTGATATTGTTAGCACCTGCTAAGCCTCCTGCATCTTTAACTATTGCTATCGGTCCAGGAATAGCTATTTGAGCACTTGGGATTGTTAAAGATGTTACTGCTGCTGTAGATGTATAAGTTACATGGAGTATATCGTCAGTAGCTAATAAATCATAAGTTGCGGTAGCTACAGTTGTTATTGTAGGTGCGTCGCCTATTTTCTTCCAATCTAAATCAGCTTTATTATCTGCGAGTTTACGCCATATATCACCATTAGTTGAAGTGTATATAGATCCTGTTGCAGAATCATCACCACCATCAGCTCTCAACGCTGTAGCTGTAGTGGCAACACCTGCTAATAGCTCTGTAGTTGTAGAAAATTTTATTTCTCCCCCGGATATAGTCTGATTTTCAAAGTTGATACCATTTACTGAAGCTCCACCTGAAGCGGAAAAAGCATTAGTTAAATCACCATAAACTATAACACCATGTTTTATAGTCCCTGTATTAGATCCGTGAGCGTGACCAGTAATTAATACGTATTCGCCACCGTCTGCCGGTTCGGATAGTGTTTTAAGCCAAACCGATAAACCACCGGTTTCTCCGCCACTATGATCTACTGTATTATCAGCATCATAGTTTTTAACTGTGAGCCCTGTATTTGTTCCCGTATAGGTGCCACCTGCTTCGTTACTTTGCTTAACTATAGCCCCAACATTAGCACCTGGGGTAATACTCTGGTCAACTTCTAACTGACCAGTAGTGTTTAGTATCACAGCTTTACCTGCTGTTTGGCCATCTGCATCAGCCCCATCCAATACATCTACGTCAATCAAAGTCAAAGTATTTGTAGACTGCGGTAATGGTCTACCTCCTTTAGTAACTCCATCACCTACAACTAAGGTTTTTTTATCTGAATCAAAACAAACCTCACCCAAGGCAGGCGTAAAGGTTGCTAACTGGTTGGATGTATGGATTGATGCAATGTATGCTTTACTCATTATTTATAACTCCTTTTAGTATGGTCGTTTCTTTTTTTAGGGGGTGTGGTAGATGGTTTAGTCTTTTTAGGTTTTTGCTTTGCCATCTTTAAAATCCTTATTTATTTTTGCCAGCATTAGCTATTTTTTTATCTACTTCAATTAGGTCATCAGCAGTTAAATCACCATCTTTATTTTCTTTTACTTTTTTCCATGTTGATACTTCTAATTCTTTATTGTAGTTAGAAAATATTTTCTTGTCTCTTTTTTCTTTTATCGTCTCTGTAGGTTTTATAACATTCTTGTTCTTCAAAACTATTTTACCATTTACTATTTCAACAACTTTGCCGTTGTTTAAATGACTTAATATTTGTTGATGTTTTTCTTTTGTAATTTCTATAGCATCTTGTGGAATTGATTTATGAACACCATCAACATAAAAACTTTTATTTAAATCACTATAATATACTTTTTTCATAATTTTATTTTCCTTTTTTATTAGTTACCTATTGCTATCCAATTTACTACACCTGTTCCTGCTGCACCCCCTGAGTTAGTAGCCCTTGAAACTGTTATCTGAGTAGTACTAGTTTTTTGGCAATAAGTATCTGTCATAGTAGCTCCTGAGGTTACAACTGCATCAGTAGAAGCTACAGCAGTATATATAGTTGTCGGAAATGCTATTGGGAGCGTAACAACAATAGAAGAAGTTTGAGCAAGATTAGCAGTAACTCCCCATTGTATAATAAGACCGTTGGTCATTGTATGATATCCACTTGCTGCTAAACTTATTGCTCCCGCATTCGCCAATTTTAAAGCCGTAACCACTCTTAAGTCATCTGTTCCAGCATCAACTTCGGCTTGTGTTGCTAACTCAATAATACCTTTAGCAGTCTCAGAGCTTACTTTTGCCTGTATGTTAGCAGGTGTAATGACTTTGTCTGTTGCTGTTCCTGTAATTGTTTCTGCATCTGTGGCGAGTTCGACTTTTCCTTTTACTGTTTCACTGGCATCAGCAATAATATTACTAAGGCTACGCCATTTACTGTTAGTTGCATCACCTGAAAGAATAACTGATTCATCTGTTTCTAAAGTTGCAACCTCGGTAGTCTGTCCACCAGCAGGCGTGATGGTCAAAACGCCTGCACCTATATTTTTTATTAAATAAACATGACCTTCAACTATCAAGGGCATAGTAAACGCCTTAGCGGTTCCGGCATTCATTATATTTAAGTAAGACCTATTAGCTGATATAAGTGAAAAGTCATCAGTTTTAATATTCATTGGAGCGTATTTAAATGCTCCCTCTGCTGCAAGTGCGGCTGCTTCTGCATCGTCTCTAGCAGATTGACAAGCTAGAACCTGCTCCGCCACTGTACCATCTATTATTTCGGGATCGTCTAATGAAGATATAGCCACTTTTAAACACCTGTCAACTTCTTCCTGTAACTGCTGAATCATCGTTACATCTTTGTCGTAAGCCGATTCAAGGACTTCGGCTTGAGGGGAAGTTTGATTTTTTAGGTCTACTTCTTGCGTTTGAGGAACTTTTCTAAGTATGGTAATATATTCATTATCCGCCAATTCTGAACCAGATACTGGGTAAGTGACATTACCTCCTAAGGCTTCACCAACACCCGACACGGTATAATCCGTACCTATAATTAATGTAGCCTCTGTTCCTGCCGCGTCTGTAAAAGTTACCAATAAATGGTCTTGATCTGCAATTCTAAAATCGTAAGGAAATACCGTAGTGACATCGTTCCCCTCATATTGGTTTCTATTATTTTCGGATGATATTGTCATTATAAAGATTATCCTTTTTTATATATAATTGCGTTAAAACTTAAATTCTTTCTTTTTCTTCTTAGATATAGCAGGCTTTATAGTTTGGTAAGCTCCAAAAATTCGACCTAGATCATTTAAAGCCTTTTCCCATTCCAGCGAACCTGCATCAAACATCAAGTCTACAGATTTCCCTATAGTACTACTAGCCTGCGATAGTGTAAACTGCCCTGGATATAATGACATTAATTTCCTAGAAAAATAAGTTATTGCATTCCCAGCAAAAAGCATCCCCCTTACAGGAGCCAATACCCCAGCTAAAACGTAATCCTCCCATTCGGGGAGATCTTCTCCTCCGGACAAAGCAAACTTGTAACTATCTGTAACCATCTGAAATAAAATACCCATACTTACCACTGTTGCTATATTTTTAACTGCCTGCTTTTTTGCTTTCGGCTTACCAGCAAAAGCATCTGCTATTGCTTCCATCGTCGCTCTATTGTATGCAATCGGAGATGTATGGTAAAGTAAAAACATTTTTCCTGCTGAGCCTAATCGCTGAAAACTTCCTAAATCTTTGGTATCACTTGACTGCTGCAACCTATCACTTAGCTTTTCAGCTTCTAACATAGCTTTTTCTTTTAATACGGCATCTTCTGTTTCCGTCATATTATCGGTTTTATTTCTTTCATAGTATGATCTTGACTTTGCATACAGACCTACAATTATTGGAGTAATATCTCCATATTTTGTAGGAGCCATTCCAGTACGCAACAGATCTTCTGCATAGTTTTTAGGTTTGCCTATAGATGCTCTCGTAGCATTTTGTATTGTTTGCGATATATTGCCCAAGTATAACCTTGATTGAACATAATCCCCTTTGTATATCTCTTTCCAGTTTTCAGTTGGATTTTCAAAAAACTCTTTCGTGTATTTCATAAAGTCCACAGTAGGCATACCGGTCAAAAAAGCTGGATAAGAAGTAAGCTGTTTCCCAAAGCTAGCAACTTTACCAGACAAAGTTACTAAAGTTATCGTTGACCTTATTTTATCAAATATTGGAGAAATTTTAGACGGATCTATCCCCCCACGAATGATATCATCTACAAAATCATTTATAATTTTTGTCCTAGCAGCCCCATGCTCTTGGGTTATTACTCTTCTTACCTTTTCGTTTTTAAAAACACCTCTCAATAAACCTGCTAATTCTCCAAAAGCCTTAAAATGTTCTGTTGATATTATTTCCCTTTCAAAAACCTGTAAAGCACTTATTTTTTTGGGGTCTTTCAAATGGTTTACTCTACCTATTAAAGATGTAGGTCTTTCGTTAAGTCCAACACCTCCCCCTCCCTGTATATCGCTAAAATCAGTTTCAGCATTTTTCTTGTCAACATCAAAAATAGCCCTTGAATAAAGTTCTATCTTAGGCATATCAATGAAAAAAATCTTTTTATATACAGCGTTCATTTCTGCATACTGCTTTTTATATTCAGATTGCATATACTGCTTTATTTTTATACTTTCTGGTGTTAAAAATTCATACAGCTCATTAATACTGGAATCATCCCACCCGTTATAAAAAAAGTTATCTAAAAAATCTGTCTGTTCGAGCATTAACGCATACTGGATAGCTTCAAACTGATTCATCGTCTCACCAAACTTATCACCTACAGATTCAATGATTTCAATATCAAATGGTGCAATTACATCTTCTCTCCCCTGCTTCTCTGAAAAGTATTCTGCACTAAGGGCTTTATTGGTTATTATCTCATCATAACCGGGAGATACTTTTTTATTTTTATAAAATAATTCTCCTGTTTTTATCGACCTATTACTTAGTATCTCCCTTGCCTCTTCAATATTTATATTAGCTGGGGTATGCTTTATGTCCGTAAGGTGAATTTTATCACTAATAGGTTCTGCTGCCTGGGCTATCTTGGATGCTAATTGCCTTGCGGTGCTGACATTATATATTTCACTTAAATTTTTATTCATGTGCCTTGTTCGTTCAACTAATCTGTTATTTCTTTTATGTGTTGCTATATGCACTAAATTGGTATATTCTTGAAGAGGACCTTCGAGGTGAGCTATTTCAGAACTCCCCCGAGTAAGAGCATTCATTATGTACTCCCAAGATAGATTTCTTGCTCCAAAATCTTTAATCTGTTGGAACTTATTAAAAAAATACTTAGCTCTTTTTTCTCTGTTTTTACTTGTTGCCTGTTTGCCTAATATTGCTTTTCCACCACTTACAACATCCATTGTGGTATTTATTCTTTCTGTTAAATCACTTTTCCGCTGTTGGTTAAATAAATTTCTTTTTTCTAGTCCTTTTTCTATTATATTAGAAAGCTCGTTAAAGGCATGTCTCACTTCACTAGGCTTCTTGTTTATGATATGCCCAAAAGTCATAAGCAAATTGAGATCATTTTTTAATTCTGTTTCTGTTAATATATCTTTCTCGGTTAGACCTTTCTGCAATTTATCTGATATATCTTCTATTTTTGCATCTCTCGCCTTAATCGTTAATTTTATATATTCCTGTGCTTTTCCTATGGTTGCTTGTTCTTCGTCTGTCATTCTGCGACTTAGCACTCTACCGGTAAAATCTTTTCTAGCCCTAAGTTGTTTAGTAAGTTTAAAAATATCAACAACTAACATATTAGCTTCGTGTTTTTCCGTAATTCGCTCGAATGCTTTAATAGAGTTATTGATATAGGTATTAATATTACCATCTTTTTTATAAACATTAGCTACTTTAGTTATCCAACTTTTTGCTCTTCCCTGAACTACAGGATCCATACTTTTAATTAATGTTTCAATGTGTGCCTGTATTCTGGCAACGTTGGTTAATGCTCTGTCAACAGCAGGAGATATTTCTTTTTTTAAACTGGTAGTTCTTTTGGTATTAAGACCAAAATTAAAATCTGCATCAGTGTTTTCTTCAAGAAGTGCTTTTTCTTCTACTTTTTCCTGTGGAGAAAGTCTTTTGTTATCCCAAAAAGCTACATATCCGCTACTCTCGTCTCTGATAACTTGATACATCGCATCAGGTGTAGCTTCATCAATTAAATTCTCATCATATAGTATTTGCGCTAATTCGTCAGGTTGCATCCCACTTTTTCCTACAGGAGCATATACATCGGTTGCAAAGCCTTTTATCTCATTACGAGGAGGTAAACCGTCATATTCAGCAGCAGTAGAACCTTTAGGCTTTTTGATTCCCCCCAGTTCTTTTATTTTTTGGATAACAGGTGTTCTTTCTTCTTTTGTTTTCTGTCTTGACTTAACGCCTCTCTGGCTAGATTCTCTTAATACCTCTTGACTTATATTCTTGTAATCACTTTTTAAGTTATCAATAGCTGTGGTTAAATCATCTGTAGTTATATCAACCGTCGGTAGCTCCTCTCTGCCTCTTTTAGCTTCGTTAAGGAATGTCTTAACTTCTCTTATATAAGCATCGGTTTCAGCTTTATTAGTTGTATCGCTCGGGGCTTCTATACCTGTCATCCTTGATATTATATTAAGTGTTTGATCTATCTGTGCCTGTGATTCTGCCTGTTTTTCACGAGAGTTAAAACTTCTAAACGTGCTATGGATTTTAGTTAGCTTATTATAATTATTGACTGCATCCCATACGTTTTTTTCTGTTGGTTGGATTTGGAAAGTAATATTAGAATTTAAATTGCTGTATGCTTCCTGCAAGGATCCCTTTTTATTTAGATCATACCTTTTTACCTTAACGTTCTTATTTTTAAGTATAGCCAAAGCCTCTTTATACCTTGCACCCTTTGGCACTAAAGCATAATCAAAATCTGATATACTCACATTATCAACAATCTTACTTTCAAAGTATTCTGTAGGAGCATCTTGTAAGGTGTTAAAAAAATCAGCATTTTTTGTAATAGTATTTCTATTTCTTGGATCAATTAAATCAGGTTTTGGAATAAGAACTATTTCACCAAAATTAGATAGGGGATTTTTTATAGTTGTTATACCTACCGAGGGGGCGACTATGCCACCTATTTTGTCTGCATGTTTTAAATTTTCCAATGTTAAATTATGAAAAGCAACTAATTTGTTTTCAGGGGCTATTTGGAAGGTGGTATCATCAGCTAAGTCTAAGGTATCACTGCTTTTCACTTCATCCAAAATTTGAACTGCATCAGTAAAATCACTAGTTTTTTGAAGTGCCTCGAAATTGCCTGTTATAGCTTCTTTGAGTGCATTGTGCATATCATCGTTAATTGCTCCTGACTCTCTTGCTTTTGTGTAAATCCCTACATTCTCTATAAGTTGATTAAAGTAATCTCTTAATTGATCTAGTACTTTTTTAAATTCTTTTGTAAAAGAATTAACTCCCCAGAACGTCTCAGGGTTTTCAGAATTAAAATAATCAATAGCTAAGGTTGAAGCAAACTCAATATCACTTTGAGTAGTAGTATAATCATGCTGTATTCTCATACGTTCTCTTGTATCTTTTGTAGCTTGATTCATTCCAGGATCAATAAACTCACCAGTTTCATTAATCTTATATCTCTTCTTTAACGCTAATTCTGTTCGCTCTTCTACGACTGTAGTAATATCCGCTGACTCTGAAAGAGTAATCACATCCGCTGAGGATTCACTCTCTGTTTCAACATTAAAACCTTTTATATTAAGCTGTGAATTATCCCATGCAGCATAGCCAGCTTTGGATTTTATATCATTTGCGTATTCAGGAGTCCAAATAGGTTGTTTAACATCAGCAACCGCTTCTGCTATTGTTTGATGATTTGTAGTATTATATATAACTCTTCCAACATCAGTCTTTTTAAAGAACTCAATTAGGTTACTTGTAGCTTCTTGTGCAGTTGTATCATCTTGAGCCTGTCGTTTTAAATCTGTTTCCGCCTGTGCAGATTCTTGAGAGGTTAAACCATCGCTTTCGAAGCGAAGGTTGTTTCTTAATGCTACACTTTCATCTGTGCCTGCGTATAACTCGCCCCATTTAGGAGCAGATATCTCAATAGTTCCACCGTCTTGCTCTTCTTGTTTTAATTGTGATGGTATATCAAGGGATATATCACCGTCAGCTACTTCTTTGTTTTTGTAAAGTTCTAAAGCTCCTAATTTTTCTAGTGCTTTTATAGCTTCTTTTTCACTACCAAAAGCATCAACCATTTCACTGAATTTATAAAATTGCCTTGTTGGAATACCTTTTTTTTCAGATACTTCCTGAATAAAATCCGCCGTCTTTTCTTTAGAACCTTTTTCTAATTCAGATAATTTAGTATTAAGTTCGTCATAAACTTTATAATTCTTTTTGTCTAAAGCCTTCTGTTGCCCTACTTTTATCTGCGTAGGAAGTTTTACTGCTCCGCCGAATAACGAAAACACAGATACAATTAACCCCTCACGAATACCTTGCTTTGTTGTTTCAGGCAGCCTATCAATAAAGTTAAGCAACTGCTCTTTACCTGTCTTAGCTTCTTTATCTAAAGGTATATTTGATATCTCTTCAACATAAGACTGTAAAAACTCTGTACCAAATTCTGTAATCATAGCACTACCCCAATTTTTTAAGACATCTGCCGTCCCGGTTGTCTTAAACATCTTCATTACTTTAGTAAGTCCAATGTATTCAAGTGGGGCTTGCACTGAAGCATTAAAAAGAGCTGCTCTTGAGGCATTTGTAGGATCTATGCCCTGCTCTGTATGTTCCAAATATGTTCCACCATATATTAACTGCCACATAAAACTTGCACCGGCAAGAGGATCAATAGTACTTAATCCCATACTGGCTAATATTTGCGGTGTAATACCTATAACGTCTGTAGCAAATTTATTAAATCCAGAAGTATACTCATCTGGAATAGGCTTTAACGCTTCCATAAAATTAGATTCATATTCTTGAGCTAACTTATTTTCTGATATAAATTCTTTTTCTTCCTGTTCACGAGTAGCATTATATTCAATGCCTCTGATCTCTGCTGCGGTTTTCTTTTGTTCGATGTAGTCGTCTAATTGACTTTGATTAGCTTTGACTACACCGACATTGGGCTGTGATATTTTATTTATATCGCTTGTTAAATTAGATAAAGCCTGTCCACCCTGTGAGCTATCTGCTGTATCTTGAATTGGCTGTATAGATGTAATTGCTGGATCTGTAAATAGATCTTTATAAGATTGTAGTGTACCCAGTGAGCCACGGATCAGACTACCGCTTGCATCAGATAAATCATGGAATAATCTATTAAATGATACAGGGTCATAGTTCCTTGCTATAATCTGTTCTGCTTCTAGTAGATTTCTATAGTTATCTCTATTTTTGGCAGAATTTACAGGGCTGTTCATATATTGAGCTGTAAGGGGATTATTAAAACGTCCCTCATCATTCTTACTCATTATTTCGTCAATTATAGTCTTTATTTTTTTCTTTTTCTGTATCTTTCCTTCTTGTGTCAATATCTGAGGAAAGTTATATTTACCTTCTTTCGCTATTTGATCTATTTGAAAGGCTTCATCACTTGGTACATCCCAGTAAGACTGTAAACTCTGTTGTAACTGACCAGGTGCAAACTTCTGTGCAAAGTCTAATTGTTTTTCTCTTGGTAGAGTTTTTCCAAACTCACCTAAAAACTTATTCTTTTGTTCAGCATCAGCGAAGATATCAGGCTGTACAGGATTTACTATGTTATTTTCTCCAACTATTTCAAAATCATCACCAATTAAACTTTGCACATTATCGTCAGAAATACCATCATCTATTACATTGGTTTTAGATTCATTATTGGATATTTCAAAATCATCACCAATTAAACTTTGTACTTCGCTATCAGTCGGTATTTCCATCACAAGTCCTTTTTTTTTATGGTATTAAAGGCAGAAGCCCTACTCTTTTTTGCTGATTGGTAGGTCTTATATTAACGTCCTTTATAATTTTTCCAGTTTTAGGGTCATATATTTTTAATGAAGTATCATCCTTTACGAAATACATATTATTTTTACTTTGTATTCCAGGTATTAGCTTTAGTTTTCTCGGTATATTTTGAGCACTTTTATTTAGTCTCTTACTTTCAGTTCTTTCTGCGAGAGATAACTTAGGACTTAAATATGCTGGTGTATAATCGTCAAAAAATAAGTCCTTGTCATATAAAATAGGTCTTGAAATGTACTTATTTATCTTATCAAACAACTCAGGTGTCTGTTCGGACTTTTGATATTTATTTAATTCGTTTTGAAAAGCCATTTTATATAAAGACTGGTCGCCTGATTCAGCTATAGCGTTATCTGACATATACTGATTCATAACATTTTTTATTTCAGTGTTATGTTGCGATGTTTTTGGATTTCTCATAGCATCATCAAGTTTTTTCTGTTCGATTATTTTCTGTTTCGGTAATATATTGGAAGCTGCTATATTATTAGTTTGTTCTAAATAGTTCTTAGCATCAGTCACTGCGTGTCCAGTTGTAGAAAAACCATTTACCTCTGCTGATACAGTTGCAAAGGCTAAAGCATTCTCTTTAGTAATAGGTGCTTGTTGGTTAGCTGTATATGATTTATACCCCTTTGGATTAAACCTTTGATATTCATTCAGCTCTTCATAAGTAGGTGTTTCGTTTTTTGCTAACTTTTCATTGATAACCTGTGTTACCTCATTAGCTTTTTGTGTATACTGCTGGTCTATAATTTTATTTACATAAGTTTTATCAGAGGAAGGTTTATCTTTATTTTGAAAAGCTAGTATTCTAGTAGCCTCTGATTTCTGTTGTCCTATCTGTATCATTGAAGATACTTGACCAAATGTATCAACTTCTAAAATTTTACTATCAACTGCTTTTATAAGTTTATCTTTTACGCTTGGCTCTAAGTAATCGCTTATCTTATCATCTAATATAGCCTTAGCATCGTGTGGATTGCCTGTAGTCAAGGTATTTGCAATTACTTTATTTAATACAGCCCCCTGATCTTTCATAATAAAATGTTTAGCATTTTTAGTAGTCAACCCCGATCCTGTTAGCATTGAACCCTTATTGTGTCCAATAGCTATAAGTTGCTCCTTTAAATAAGGTATATCGTTGGGCTTTAACATCATTTCTTTAGCTCTGATACTGCTATCCGCTTTCGTATTTTCTAATTTAAATTGACCAATAGATTTTTCCTGAAATCTATACATAGCTTTTAAATTTGTAAGATCATTTTTATCTGCACTGGAATTAAATAACGCCCTTTGCGTGTCGTTTTTGAGATTGCCACCTAATTCTTTTCTTAGGTCGGCAGACATAGCTTGATAACTCTTAACAGATTCCATTGCTGGATAACCTGTGGCTCCTAGTAATTCAGTCTGTCTTTCAAGCATCCCCAAATTATAAGTATTTAAATTATTTTGAGCTGTTGAAGTATTAATAACATGTTGGTCTCTCAAAGCTCTACTTTTTATACTTTTTGCCAGTCCTTGAAGGTTAACCGAATTAGCTAAATTATTAATTGCATCAAAATTACTGGATCCAAATTGTTGAGGTGTAGCAGCTGCCCCAAACTGTAGATCGGGCACGTTTGCTGTTTGAGCTTGACCAATATTATATGTTGGTATTTTTGGCATTATGTATATGCTCCTTATTATTTAGCTAGATATACCAATACCGAAAGACGCAGCTGTTGAAGCTCCACTTAATAATGAAGATCCAGCACCCAAAAAACCCTGTGTTACGGCATTAGATCCTTGTGATTGATATAAACTAGTTCTTGAATTAAATTGAGCTGATTTATTATTTGTACCCCAAACGCTTAAAGCTGTATTATGTTGTAGAGTAATTGCATCCTGTTCACCTAAAAATTCAGTATCTTCTATTAATGCTAAAGGTGAACCTGTATCAACCACGGCTCCACTGGCTCCAAAACCTGCTCTCTGTGTTCCTATTAATCCCGCAACTCTGGCTCTCTGTTGTCTAAGTTGTAAATCACCAGCTTTTTGTTTTTGTATTGCTTGCTGGTCTGCTATATCAGCATTATATTTCATCATGTCAGCGTTATATTCTGCGGCTTCCTGTGCAGCAAGTCCGCTACCTATACTAGAAGCTACTCCCACAGCCGCACCAGCTATTATTGAAGCACCCCCTAAAACTACTGCACCTCCGACAACTGGTGCCGCTATTGCTCCTGTAACACCTACAGCTCCACCTACAGCCGCCAAGCCACTAGCTATTGCACCTCCGATACTTCCCAAAACCCCCAAGATCACAGGACAATTTGCCCTACCTTGCAGCTTAAATAGTATCTCAGGCTTAAAGATACTCAAAAACAACTGTCCAAAGATCTCTAATATCGCAAATACAACAAAGAAATAAACAATATAATATTCCATCATCTTACATTCTCCTTTTTTATAGTTATCTTATTAAAACGTTCACCTTTTAATCCCATAGGTTTACTTTCTTCTATCTCTGCACCTAACCATTTAAGCCATTTTAACGCTTGCTTATTATTACTAGATACATTATTAATAAGGGTGTTAAAATACTCCAACAAAAACCGCATACATCTAATACTGGTTAATCCGCACTGTATGGCAACTTTTTTATTATCTAACTCTTTACTCGACAATAACCACAAAATACCAATAGAATTTATATAGCTTGCAGCAGTTGCACCAAAAATACAGAATGGTTTACCATCAACCAAAGCTGTCATTGTAATGACAGATATTTGAAAACTTAATTGTAATGCTTCATCAGGCTCTAACCCCATAGCTCTACATTCATATTGGTCTATAGGTCGTAGATTATCTTTTAAGAAATCAACGTGTTTTTGTGTTGTAGCTTTTATAGTTATCATGTTTTGCCTGCTGTTACTTTTGTTATTATAGATAAAACTGTAATTGGTACTGGATCTGTATTCCTTATATATATATGTCCTGTCCCAAACTTGCCTTGATTAATGTATTGTTCTTTGTCCCCAGTAAAAAGCCTAGTAGGTTTACCATATTTTTCGTCTGTTCTAAAACGGATTTCATCAAGTCTATCGGCATCTCCACCAACTTTACAAACCCTGGTATCTTTAAATCTAATTACAGTTGAATTAACTTGTCTTATTTTATCTTGTATAGTTCCAGCACCAGGGGGAAGTTCTAACTCCAATGTCTCAAGGTTGGAAGTATAACTCAAACCTATGTGAACTCTTGAGGCTCTTGTAGTCAAAGTTATAGCTCCATTTGTAACTGTCTTATTGGGTATTACTGAGCCATCTGCAAATATAGACACTGTTTTACCCTCTAAGTGATCTATATTTGATACAGAAGTAATTGCTTTTCTGGCTTTTCCATTTTCGATATATGCTGCATAAGCAGTGCCATCAATATTTACATCATATTCATCTGTTAATTCAAAGGTGTTAGTTGCTTTGTTTATGATTTTAAATCTAATATCATTAAGCTCTGTCATCCCCTCAATGTTTGTAATATCAATATAATCACCATTAGAGAATCCATGAGATGCAGCAGTTACCACTACTGGATTTGCTGCTGTAGCTGCTGTTATGGTTTTAGGATCGTCATAAGTTAAACCACAATCTATAAAGTAAGAGTTTTCTACTTCGTTATCGGGTATTCTTTCTTGAAACTTTTCTACATATCTGCGTGTGACTCCGTTTATAACTCGTTTTACTATCAGCCACGTTTCGTTTTTATTATCGGAATTAGTTATAGTTGTTATAGACTCAAATTTTCCATCTGTATCGTGTCTGTGCCAGCCCCAAACTTTATGCTCCTTAAAAAAAGTTAGTCCCAATAAGCTACCATCTGACATCACACACCATATAATACTGTCAGGCTCTTGCTGGTAACTCCATTGTATTATATTTTTACCATCAAATAAATTAGTTGCCATAATTGATAAGTCATTGCCAATATATCCATCGACTTCTAAATTATATGCTATGTCGTGAACAGTCTTTAAATCATTCTCGATAAATAACAAAGCATTACCGATAACTACTGGCTGAGTATTAGAAACTCCCCAGTGTGATTGTATTTTTATACTTATACTACTAGGTGTAATAGCATCAGCTTGACTACCTGAACTCATAGCCCATTCGCTACCACTTGTCCCTACCAATAAAACAGACAAAGGCATCATCCAGCGTATCTCATTGACCTGTCTAGCATTAATCGTAAATTCGTAGCTATCATCTGCTTTTAGCGGTCTTGATATATTCATACTATCAAAGCTGCCTGTTACAGATCCCCAAACAGTTTGAGGATTGTTATTAGTTCTACCGTAAACTAAACGCTGCTCATAAAACATTGAACAACCCGGATAATTGCCTGCACTCTCAAATGGTAAGTTCTCTATAGGTGGTTGCTTATTCTCATCAGGAACTATAGTTGCTGCAGGTTCTGTAAAAGTTGTCCCGGTTGCTTCGCCTATCCAACCATATATACCACCGGCTGAGTCTGTTTCCTTGTATACATTGTAATACTCTGCATCTGTTACAGCAGACCACGTGAAAGCATTTGTTGCTGCACCTTCTTCCGTAGCACTACCTAAAGACTCCTCAGACGTCGTTTCTGATATTGCAGTAACTTTATAGTTTGTTCCTGTACCTGCACAAGCCAATCCTGTAGGAGCATCTATACTGGCTGTAAAATCGACATCTGCTATAGTCCATGCTGTATGTCCTGTCCTTGTTATTTTTCTAGGTGGATAACTTGGGTGCGTTATATATAGCGTATCTGCTGACTGTGTTATTTTAAGTAAAGATAAATCTGCTGTTATATAAGTCGTGGTAAGTTCATAAACCTTTACAGATACACCAGCACTAGAATATGCCGTATACCCTGTACCATCTATATTATTGTCATCTACGTCTGTAAGCTCAAAGGTGTGAGTTGATTTATTAGCTACTTTAAAAGTTTTGCCGTTTAATTCAGTCATGCCAACAACTTCTGATATCACAATCCAATCACCATCAGAATATCCGTGAGAAGAAGCTGTTATCACAACAGGGTCTGCTTGTGTTGCTCCTGATATAACGACATCTGTCTCAGTAACTCTACCACCATCTTTATAAATTCGCATATAAAGATCACCAAACTCAAGTACATAACTCTGAACGACTGAAAATTGAAAAGGTATTAATCTTGTAACCGCTGAGGAGTCTTTTACTTCACCAATAAATTTAGATCCACCTCTATTGGAAGTACCACCGTGAGGATGAATAATAAAGTTTTGCATTTCCTTTACAGCCGTACTATATTTTGCTATGTCATAACGACCATATAAACTTGGTGACCAAATACCACCAGCAAAACTATTTTTAATTAAAGAAAAGGGCTCAGACATTATTAATACCTCGCATTAAGAAAGGTATTAACGTTTTGAGGCACTTCATACCCTTCATTGCAATTATTTGATCGTGCTTGTCCAGCCTTCATTAAGTATACTTGAAATAACTGCTGTTGCAGGTTCATATCGCCCTTTAAAGGTAAAGCTAATTCACTCGCCAATCTATAAGATAAAGCATCTACAAACTCACTATCAAACATATTAGTATCTGTGACTTTACCTGTATAGATAAGCATTGCATCTTCTTTATTCGTGATAATAACCTTGCTTGATAAAGTGCTATTACTTATTATTTTAAATTCTATCTTATTTCCGGGAGCTTGATAGTCAGGATAATATATACTATCTCTGTTAATGTTGTTATTATAATCGTTATAAATTCTTATAGCATTTAGGCAGTCGGTAGGATATTGATAGGCATAAACCCAGCCTAAATATGTATCTACCAATAATGCAAGGCTCAAGTTCTTAGTGGCAAAATTCCATACACTATCTCTTAATACTGAATCTCTCGCATTTTTATATAATGTATTGCATTCCCTAGCTTCTTTACTTGAAGTATCACTCAAGGAAGTAATCGGATAACCTCCTACATGTGATAGAGCTAGGTTACATATCTGTACTTCGGTAGACATTTAAAATTCTCACTCTCTAATGTTAATTTATTATTTACATTAATGAAAGCGTTAAAAAAAAGAGGAAATATAAAATAAATTATACTCCCTCTCGTAATATTGCTTTAGGTATTGTTTAACCGTTTGTCTGCTTTGCCAGTACTAATCCAGCAGTAATTTTACCGGCTGTAAAGTTGCCTGATCCTGCAACTGTAAAGTTCATGTCAAGATATCTAGCAGCATGTACAGGAATAAATCCTAGACTAAACTGATATCCTGCTACAAGTGTAGCTTCTGCTATTGCGGCAGTCTGGTGTAATACTACGCTACTACCATCCATGGGCAAAGCCTCGTCTGTAGCAAGAGCAACTACCAAAGTACCATCATCTGCTCCTGAATCAAAATCAGCAGTAACCTGACAAAGTACTTCTACCGTATTTTCAGGTGTTCCTATAGCAGCCTTTGCTGCTACTACCCCCATATCCACGTTATTGGTGGAACGAGCAGTTGCCGTAATAGCCTGATCGTCACTAAAGAGAGTTTGTGTATCTATAATCATAATATAATTTCCTTTTTTAAATAGGGGCAAAAATGCCCCATTAATTAGCTTATTGTTGCTTCTGTTGCTGAAAGAGCATCAACTGTTTTTACTGGTATTCCGTCAAAACTAACTACATGTTTACCACCAGCAGTGTCAAGCGTTAAATTTACATTGGATTTATTTGATATTTGTCGTCTCAAGAATGATTTTATTGTTCTATCAGCATAAAATACAGGTCTACCCATTCCCATTGTCGGGAGAGTTTCAATAGCCTGACTCATTAAATCAACTAAATCCGCTCCCGTTGATCCTGTTTTTGTTAAGGCTGAATGGTCAATATTGCAAATTCTCACAACATATCGCCAATTTCTCAAAGTCAACCCGATATCCCACTTGTAATGTGTTCTATAACCTTCATATAGACCACCTGCAGCATCTGTCAAAGTTTCTTGTCCTTTGTCTTCCATTTGTAGTCCAGCTATTTTTCCTTTAGGAAATAAACCATGGATTGTATTAGGACCCCAAACTACCAACCAAACAGAATGATTGGCATCACCTGATCCACCGCCAAGTATAATATTTTCTCCGTTAGCTGCACCACTTTTGGTGTTATAACGTGGAGCTAAACCCATAAACTTCTCGGGATCAGTGCCAGTATCGCCATAAATAAGTGCAGTTGCCATTGATTGACTAAGTCCTTCAAGAAAACCCATACTTTCTGAAAGTTTAAATCCTGCAAGGTCACCGCTTAAATCTGCGAGGGCTTTATCACAAACAGAGTAAGTTTCTAAACTTCCCAACGTGTCAGTAACTGGAACAGTTCTTGTTTTCTCCGGTTGAACACCATAATTTAAGCGCCTCCACGTACCTGACGGAAGTCCTGATCTAATAGTGGTTTTGTGTGATGTAGCTCCATTACTTTCAATAAAGGTCATGTCATCAAGTATTTCATTTGTCAAACTTAAAATTTCTACGATTTTTGCAATCTTACCATCAGGGTCTCTTCTTGACGCCCAGTCTGCTAAATTTGGATTTGTTGTCCCTACTGTTGCCATAATTATGCCTCTTTCGTTATCGTTTATTATTAACTATTTTTACCGAACATTATTTCAGCCATTGATAAATCTTTGTTATTTACTGCTTGTCCATCAACTGATTTATCTTCACCATATTTTTTATCTAAACCAGCAAAATGCTTTATCATTGCAGGATGATGTTCATACCCTGATTGAATAAGTAACTCTTTTAATTCAGGTGTTCCATGCGTAGCCATTGATCTTTTGTATCGGCTAATAGTATCAGGTAAATTAATACCTCCGAACTCTGCATCATTTTTTATTTCTTTATTCCACCCTGTAAAAACATTCTGCCATTGTTGCTTTTGTTGGTCTAATGATTGAGATTGATTTTTTATTGCAATATCAACTAATTTTTGAGCTTGTTCTTGTGTTAAATTTAACTCTTTTGCTGTTTCATTAAAACTACCCAAAATCTCATCATTAAAAGTTACACCTTCGGGAGCCGTATAATCTTCGTATGCCTCCGGAGCATCTTCATTACTTGTTTCTTCGTTATTATTTTTATCGTTATTATCTTCTGATTGACTCTCTTGAGTATTGTTACCTCCATCATCTAAAAGAGAATTAACGTTATCATCCTGTTTTTCTGTGTTTGTTGGAGTTCCTGTTGTCGACTCTTTGCTTGTGTTATCAGTTACATTGTCGATTGCTTGATCTGCCATTTTATGCCTCTTTGTGTTGATATTCCGTTATGTTATTTATTTGCGTTAAAATCTTCTTTATCGAGTATTAGCAATTTAGGTAATACCTCAGGGAGTGTTTCCGTTATTTCACCAAAATACTTCAATGCAAAATTTCTGTGTCCCTCGTTATAAAAAGTTTTCGAATTGCCTGTAAATGTAGTAGTGAATACAAATCCCTCACGAAAAAATCTCTTAAAAAACCTTATTCCCTGCGGTGTTTCTAAGATAAATTTTAGATCATTTTTATTTTGCTCAAGCTCTAATCTTAACTCTTCCGCCCTGTCTTTAAGTTCTTGTTCGTCACTAGTCATAATTATTAACCTGGATTATAATACGCTACAATGCCTGTTGCATCTGTACCTGTTGCATACACCCTGGACACTTGTAGTGGCAATACTCCGACAGGCACTACCGGAAAAGTAACTGTGTCGCCATTAGCAGTGTCAACCTTTAATGTTCCCGATACACTAATATGAAGAGAAGCTGTATACTTTAAAGACTCTCCCCCTATTATTACCGCCGCTAAATCGTTTGTATCATGCGGTGTTACCGCTACAGCCGTAGCAGCTGGATTTGTTAAATGTGTTCCCATAGTTTTCATTCTCCTAACATAATTATTAATTCTTCTATATTTTTAGAGTCGAGTTCTTCCTGTTTTATAAAGTTGGCCTCTATAAGATCTTCTTTAAAAGTGACTGTAGCTTCATAGAAAGCCTCAAAATCTAATTTGGTGAGAGATACACCTTTAGCTACTTTTTTAGGGTAGGTAATTTTATCTTTTTTTGAACTTCCACCCAGTAAATTAAGCTGTGTATTAACTGTTATTGGTATCTTTTTACCATTTATTTCAATACCTTCAATAACTTTTTGATCCATCTCTGCATCATATCTTGAACATAAATCAGATATAACAAGGTCTTTTTTATCAGGATTGCCTATATATGCTCCATCTACATACACCTGATATCTTGGATAAACTGCCACATCCTTAGTGTACAAAGAGCTCACATATCCAGGAGCTTCTATCTTTTTACTTTTTGTAGGATCTGTTTTTAGATATATCCTCACACCTCGATCATCTGGTAATGTAGTCAAACTACCATTTACTATGTCAACTACACAAACTCTACCTGATACGACAACCGTAGGAACTATATTAGTCTCATCGTGCGATATCTCTTTAGATGCTTGTCGTCTATCCCCAGTATAAAAATACTTGCTGCCTGACATTAGTTTAATTTTGTAAAAATATTGCTGCATAAACTTTCTCCTTTTATATAAAAATTAGGCTCTGCCGGTTAATACCTCAAGAGCATTGTTTTCACCTAGCTTCGAGTCTGATAATTGTTTAGCTGCTTGTGGTGCTGCTGCCATCATTTGTTGCTGTTGAGCTTGTTGAGCTGCTTCTGCTTTTGCTGCTCTTATCTTTTTTACTTCAGTATCAGATCGTATTAAAGTAGGTGGAACTCCCACAGTTTTAGCATATTCATCTACTGCTTGGTCAAAATCAAATTTATCCAAAACGTTAGGATCTGCTCCTGCGAGATTACCAACAAAAGCTGCTGTTTGTTCTATAGCGGATAAACCTGTTACCTTTTGAGCCTGTGCCAATAAAGATATATATTCAATATTAAACTCAGTCCCTTGGATAACTTCGGGAGGTTCAGGAATTAATCCCATTGATAGCATAATATTATATGTTCTTTCAATGACTATATTCAGCATTTCTGTTCCTGTTCTGTCTACAACATTACCTAAAATGAGTAATTTTTCTTGTGTTCGCTGTGCTACCTCCGTAGCGGTCATCGTTTTATTTTGATCTAAAATAGCAAGAAATAAGTTGTTAAAGAAATAGTTTTTGATTCTAGTTTCTACTCTATCAATTTCAAATGCCATATTTTGTAAGTCAGGCTTTACATTATAAACAGGAGTGAAAGTTTGACCTCCTTGTGCAGGATCTAAATAATTGACACCGCCGGATATAATAGTTGCACCCGTTCTCTTCATTGAAGTGGGAGCATTCATGGGAGGGTCAACCATTTTATCAAGGGCTTTTAATTTTTTCTCTTCCATCTTTTGGAGCATCATGACATCAGCTAGTGCTAGCATGCCAGGGCTTATTCCATACGTATCAGTGCCGTTTACGTCCCAACGTGGTGCAACAAATGGTTTTGTCCTATATCCTGATTCTCTTAGCAATTTCCCATCTTCAGAACTAAGTTCAAAATATATGGATTTATACTCGTTTTCATCTCTATCATTAATTTTTGCGTTTGGTTTAATGCAATGAACAACCGTATACAAATCTTCAATATTATTGTTTTTTATTGAAGTTTTAACGGCATCCGATAAATTTTCTTCTCCAAACTTCGCTAAAAGTTGTTTTGCCGTCATCTTAAATTCTCTATAAATAGTATCAGGAATATACTTATCATTCAGCGATAAATAATATTCGCCAGTAGTAAAAGGCCTGAGTCTAATAACTGTGTCGGTATCTTCTTCAATAAGCATTGCAGCCGTGCCAAACAAACCGAGATCGCGATATATGCTGTGTACTGAGCCATAGAAGTTAGACTTAGCAAAAACTGACATCATTAACTGCCGCACAGTATGCAACCATTCACGGACACCTTCTTCTTCTAAAAGTTGCTCATCTTGAATAGATAACAGAAACCACGGTCTGCTTGGATTAGTTAAGCCACCTTGCATGCCTGATGCTAAAGTGGTGTGTGCTTTCCCTGCAACACCATTTAGTATTTTTCTTCCTTTCTTTTTCCCATCCTTTGTAGGATCTGCAACACCATTTAGATATTTTTCTTTATATGGAAGCATATATTCAGCCATCTCTTGCCAATGAGTACGCCATTGCTCCTGCTCATTTTTTAAACTTTTAAGATGTTGCAAACATTCGTTTTTAATATCATCAGCCATGACTTACTGTCCTAATAATGTTTTTTGTTGTATGTTGGCTTTTTCTTCCATACCCAGTGGATTAGTTAAAATTGTACTCTGTTGTCCTGCCCTGCCTAATGTTTTCTTTTTCTGTTTAATCCCCTGTTTTGAGGCGAAGTCAGCTCGAGTAGGAGGAGGAGGTGGGGGTGGGGGTACTTTTGGGGATGATGGTGAACTGCACATATATTTACCTTATTTCATTTAAAATTCAATATTTAACATTAAATTTTAGCGTTAAAATAATTAATATAAATCGTAGTCCGTTATTGCGGTAGAGGTGTTATTGTTGTTGAATATATAGGCATCATCATCGGGAAACTCTGCTAATAATTTTGTATCTGTGATTCTGGCCATTGCGTCCAAAATATCATCATGTACGGCAACAGGGAAGGCAGAGAATTCGGTTTTGACAAAGATATTAATTAAATCTTTTACTTTGTCCTCGTAATCTATATATAATAATTTATTGGGCAATAAAAATCTAGCCCCTTCAAAAATTGGTACTAATTTTCTTATCCTATCCTCTTTTGACATACTCCCACCCAAAGGTATAATATTGAATCTATAGTTTTTTTGCTCCATTACATATTCGATATGCTCTATATCAGAGTCTTTACCGTATTTTTCGTATCCCACAGCGATAGGCTTATATTTCCGATGAAACTCCATTATTTTTTTTGTTCGTTCAGTAAGATTAAGTCTATCTCTTATACCATCGACTAAATAATAATTATTATCAGGAGCTAGAGCTATAACCAATATAACAGTATAATCATTCTCTTTCTTTTTAGCCCCTGCTGGATCACATAATATATATATATTCCAACCATTCAAGCTTTTAATTTCGTCATAATACATCAACCATTCTTTATTAAATCCCATAGCTGAGTCTGCTGTTGGATCTTGTAACATTTGTGCTGCATAAATATAAGGTCCCATCTCACGCCTTTTAACATCTAACTTTGCTCTTGTTAAAAAAACAGGATTACCGTTATTTTTGCCATTATCAGTAGCAGCGTAGATTCTTGGCGTTGCCGCTTCTCTTTCCATAATAATTTTATAAGTATCGTTAAGGTGGTATCTAGTACCTATATATCTTCTGTTACCACCATCAGCTCCTAAATTAAGAGATAAAGCCCAGGCATCTGTAACTTTATTTATTTGGTCAGTTGTTGTGACGGATTCCCTTGTTACAACATCATCATACACGAGTAGGCTAAAATGTTTTGAAGTAGGTTGACCATCCACTAAACCATAAGCATCAACAGTACTTTCCTTAGGATTACTTTTACGCTTAACAATCAAGCCACCATCAACCGACCATTTTGGTGATTCTCTTTTGGGTTCTTTGTATAAAATTTCCGGAAAGAGATCCTTTAAAAAATCGTTACTTTCGAGTTCTCTTTTTATTTGATCTAAAAAACCTTTAGCGATAGGTCTAGTGTGTGAAAAAATCCCAATCGTAATATCGGGATTAATTAAAATATCCTGTATACTTTTTGCAAATGTGATAATTGTACTATTATGTGTAGGTATCATGGCTTTTGTTATTAAGTATGATCCATCTTTACTGCTCACCTGAATACATGAAGTTATTACATCGTTTACTTTTTTGCACGATATTATAAATCTTTTAGCCTTTTGGTTTATTCCTGTTTTGCATCTATCTAACTTTCTTTTTAATTTAAAAGTTGGTAGTTTTTTATACGCTTGAAAACTTAATTGCCAATAGCCTTTGTTTTTATTCTCATATCTTCTCTTTCTTACTTTTATGCCTAGAGACGACAAAATCTCATACATATCATTTATGATATTAACATTAGTATTGACAAAAGTTGCCGTCCCCCTGTTATTACAGTGACCGTCTGTATCCATCAAGCCCTGGATCAATTCCAACCTTTGCTTAAAACTAGATTTTTTGTAAGTCGAGGGGATATGTTTGTTATTTAAAACTTTTAATTCTCTAAGTATTGGCAAAATACCATATATATTCTTAGTGCAAGTTCCTTGCAGTTTACTAAGTTTATAGTTTTTAGCTTTTATTTCGTCTAAAACCTGCTGGTCTATGCCTGTTATACTGCCATTTGCACTATGTCCATCACCCAACCAAACGCCAAAGACGTACGGATCTAATAAAAGTTTTTTATTTGTCCCTCTTATCCCGTTATTTGTTTTTATAGCTAGTCTATTATCAAAAATAAAAGAATTTTTAGATATTTCTTCTGTGTTTAAAATTTTTTCTTCTCTATTTATCCTCTTATTTGTACCTTTTATTCTTTTTCTACTTTTTTTGTCTATGTACCACAAATGACCAGCCCCAGCTATAACACATACACCATCATCAAAAGTAATTTTATATTTATCTCCATAATAATATTTATCCGTAATTGCAGTAACATTAATTGTATTGCCACTTCGATCAAATAATTTGTCTCCTACTTTTAAATCACCGTGGTTTTTAAAACCATAAGGAGTTGGAACTTTAGTTGTAATGTCTAAATCCTTATAATGCTCTCTAGCCCAAAGGTCTAAATAACCATTAGGGTTTTCCTGGACTTCTCTACACCGCTGGAATAACCATTTTTTATCTATATCTTTTCGTTTACAAATAATCAACAAAATAAAAAATAAATCAGTTCTCGCTAAGTCCCTCATTGCTTCAACATCGTTATCGTTAAGCACTGAACGATATAATATTTTACTTTTTTCTCTGTCTAGTTTATTAATCATCTTGTAATAATCTTATTCTTTCCTTGATATCAAGTATTGTGACCTTTGCCTCGACCTCGCCCGAATGCTCAATCTTCTCTGGATTGTTAAAACCTGTCATTTTGTTGTAAATCTCAATAAGTTTAATTGTGTCTAATCCTTCAAAGTCTATACTCTCTATTTGAGTTGATATCTTTTCGAGTAATTTTTCCTTTGATAGCATCGCTTTTTCTGTAAGTTCTTTCTGCTGTTTGTCCACTTCTCTACAAATTTCAACATTTTTCAGCAGTCTGTGTGCAGCTCTATCAGCCCCATTCCGCGAATAACCTGCCTTAATATATGCAGCCGTACGACTTAGGCCTGATAGATAATAATCACAAAATAGTCGTTGTTTAGGATTCATCTCATTGCCACCTTCTATCAATTAATAATCCTTTTTTTAATTCGTCTGGTACATTCTTGGATTTTTGAAGATGGTAAAAAACGGACTCTTTGAATATGCCTAACTCATCTGCTATGGCTTGATAACTTAAATGCGGCTTTGTTATCTTTTTTAAAATTATTTGGTATGTTAATGGATTAACTTTGTAGAGCGTCGAAAGAATATCAATTATATTCCAAACTTTATTATGCTTAGCTGAATCATTTTCGTAATTACATTCAAGAAAATGTAACAGTTCCGAGAATAAAGTTGATACTGAACTCAGAACTGTTATATCTTGAGTATCATTTTTGTGGAGTTCTACATTATCTAATAGTCCTAGATCGACTATATTATTTTTTGGTTTATATATTGATTCTTCACAGTACTTTGCGATTTCGCACGTTTCACATATTATTTTTGTTTTGGAGAACTGAGAGTAACAACGCATATCAAATATACCCACATATTACATTTGGATTTACATATTTATACTAGAGTATATCATACTTTTTTATACATGTCAACACTTTTTAAAATATGAGAAATCACGTCGACAGTCCAGCCATTACCCAAAGCCTTATATCGCTGTGATTTAGAAATACCATTAGTATATCCATCTTCTAAAGTTTGCAAACGCTCACATTCTACTGGTGTTAGCTTTCGTATATAACCCTCAATCAGTATGCCATGTTTATCTTGAGCAGTTAGAGTATAAAATTTCTTACCCTCGTTAAACCTCTGACCATTTTGGCGTGAATTGAAACTATCAGGTGTTATGCAACCAAATAAATATTGCCCCATTTTTGCAGCTCCACCGCCAGCGTCACCGCACAAAGTAACTGCTTTATCATGTATATAATAAACTCTATTAGCTTGAGCATCTGTCCTAAAGTAGCCTACTTTACCTCTTTTTACTTCTTTATCTAATATTTGTAATGTTTTATCAAATGGTACTATATAGCTATTTAGCTCTTCAAATAACATAGTTCTTTGTCTTTTATCTATAGAGTTCCACCAAACGGCACCATTGTAAGATGCTGTAAGTGTATGGGATTTATTATTTTTGTTGCAGCTTGAACTCTGTATATCTATATTCTCATGTACGATATCTTCCAGTATAATGCCTTTATCTTTTGGCTGTTCTACTCCTGATATATTTGTCCAATATGCCCTCAATCTATTTTGAGCCGATACTAAAGAACTATTAATCATTATATGATTTACCCCAAATAGATCATCAAAAAAATCTAAATTCTCTTTTTTCATTCTTACATTTTCAAATAAAAATAAAAGATTCGGATTTTTAGTTTTTATATATGCAAATATATCATATAAAACTTTAGATAATTGCCCTCTTTTATCATCTAAACCTTTTTGTTTTCCTGCCACTGACCAAGGTTGGCAGGGAAATCCCGCCATCAATAAATCTATTTTTGCAAAATCAATATTATATAAATTGTCCCAAAATGCCCAGCTTGTAACATCCCCTAATCTTATGATATCCGGATAGTTATTTTCTGATACTTTAATTGCATATTTATTAATTTCGCTAGCATAGTATTTATCCACCTTTAGACCTGCTCTTTCAAGCGCCACTCTGCCACAGCTAACCCCGTCGAAAAGACTGAGAACGACTAATCCTTTTTTTGATTGCATTTATAACCCCTTTTCTGTTTATTATTTTTGCAATTTGATATTTATGCTGTTTAAAAATTTAATCGCTTCTGATGGACTTTTAAAAATAATGTTGGATAAATAGTCGAGCATATCTATTTCATTAGTAATCTTTGACCCCATGCTTATCCATTCCTCTAAAGAGCGATCAAACATCGAATTAGTCCATCTAAAACTATTTGGATTTAATTTTTGCATCGCTCCAAGTATTTTTTGCTTAGTGAGTGGATCTAACTTTTTGGTTGCAATAGATTTGTCTATTTTTTTAATTTTAATCCTTTTCATTTTGACTTTCCTTTTTTTTATAATTACATCCTTTAATTAATTAACTATATACTTTAGTTTACACCACTACATTACATATTACAATAAGCAAGTTAATAAAAAAGATAGTTTTTAAACTATCTTTTACTTTTAAGTTTAGATAATTTCTTCTATTTTTATCTCTGCCCTAGGATTATATGCTTGTTCGTCGTCATGTTGCCAAATATAAACAGTGTGAGTTTTACCGTATTGATCGGTTTGCTTCATCGGTGCAATAGTGCAATTTAAATATTTCTTACCTTTGTATTCGGTTATTAATTCTTTTGGTATTTTTGCCACCTCAATAGCAATCTGGATACTATCATAATTTCCAATTTTACCTTTGCCGATGTAAGTTTTCATAACCTCAATCTCCTGCATTTATGATTTTATAATATTCTTTTATTCTGCGCACAAAATAATTACCTCGTTCGCCTAATCTTTCAATAATTTCACGCCCTGAATAATTAGAGGTGATCCAAGTTCTTTTCTTGCTAAGTATTCTTCTATCAATAATCTCAAATATTACCTCACCTGCTCGGTCTGTAAGTTTTTCCTTTCCGAAATCATCAATAATCAATATATCAAGGTCACAAAGGCGATTAATAGTATCGTCAGCTTCTTTAATATTGTCGGAATAAATCCCCATAATCTTACGTAAAAGTTGACTCATCAAATAAAATTTAATATCTAATCTCTTTTCGTCGAGCAAATCACAAGCCACTTTTAATACAGTTCTTGTTTTACATTTGCCTGACATAGAAGAACTAATAAATAAACTCTTGTTGGAGTTTTTAACTACAAAATCTAAAAGATTAGAATTGCCCTTTTTTGGGTCATAATTTCGTGCAAAACTAACAGGTATATTTGATTTATCAAGGCATAGTTTTACATTATATCTGTGCTGAGATTTATATTTTTTTGCTGCTTCGGTTACTTCTATAGCCAAACAAGTATTGCAACATCTGTAAAGATCAATAAAAAAATAATTTTCTAATTTTTTAGATATTACTATTGCATTTTCTCTGAAGAATAATTTATCACATTTTAAACAATGAATTGCAATGTCTGTCTTTTCGTCTAAATCACAAGCTATTTTATTTACATTTTCCATAATAATTTTCTTTTTTTAAATTTAAACTCTTATTTTATATCTCTACATGCTGTTTTTTTGTCTGTAACATGTCGCCACTGAATATTTATTTATTTTATCGCTCTCTATATGGGTTTGATTGTCCAATGGCTTAGGATCGTTTAAAATCCACAATTAGAATCCATAACTTTTAATGCGGGCTGTTTAATGCCGGAAACTTTAAAATTATTATTATTAGCTTTCCATCCAGGCAATAACTTTCGCCAATCCCTGATAGGTGATCCTTTAATCTCCCAGCCAAACTTACCGTAATAATTTAAAAACTTCTCAGCTTCTTCTTCATCCATCTTGTAACATATCGTTTCGGCTTGTTTAATTATTTCCTGTTTTGATGGTTCATTTATTTTAGGATTGTATTTAGACATAAAAGTTGGTGGTGCTGGTTTTTCTTGGTTTACTTCTTTATCTATATCTTTATCTTTATCTATATCTATATCTGTATCTATATCTATATCTATATCTGCCCTTACCAAATTCTGTACATCATCCTTACATTGTATTACATCACTCTTACATTTTCTTACATCACCCTTACATTGTAAGGATATTTTCTTTTCGGATTTTCTTTTTCTATACGCTGTAACATACTTAGTATTAGAGTCTTCGGAACCTGTCAATTTTGAAACTTCATTTAAATAAATTGTTTTATCGTCTAAAATATCTAATAAATCCAATTCGCCAAAAAGGGTTATTGCACTTCTGACTACATCAATATTGGTGTTTGTGATTGTTGATAACATTCGTTCATTATAGGGTATCGTTTCCGAAAATCTTAAATGTCCGTTATGCGATAAACTTTCCATCATTAATTTTAGATAAAATAAAACATAATCTTTACCGTTTGGCATATCTTCAATAATCATCATATCATGCCGCTTAAAAAAATCTTTTTTAAGTTTTAACCAGTAGTATTTTTTTTTAAGATTATTGCTCATTATTTAACGCCTTTTTTGATTGTGTTTTAGTAATCTAGTATGTCTAAGATATCACATTTTAATACTCTGGCATATTTACGTGCAGTATATACTTTTTTAATACCATTATTAACGGCATAACTTACATTTGACTGATTAGTATTCATCTTTTGACCTGGTTATATCCCCTATGCTGCATCATCTTTTTTAACTTGCTCATTTTTCTCTCCTTTTACTTGGATTACTTATTTGTCTTAAACTGCAACATTGCATTATTAAAAAACTTATTGGGCTTTGTATTGCCTTTTTCCCATCTGCAAACTGTCGTAGGTGTCGTAAATAGCTTGTTTGCGAACTCTAACTGAGTTAAGCCTAAATCTTCTCTAAGTGCTTTAATCTGTTCTTTAGTCATCATTATACAACCTCTTCTATTTCTATCTCTGCCCTAGGATTTTCTTTATCAATATGTTTTGTCATGTGTAAATCTACCACCTGATTATCATTCTTGATTACTTTGGAAGCCTGCAAGCAGTCTAAAACAATCTTTGCCGAATTATCTAAATCCAGTCTATTAGATGTATAATAAATAGCTATCTTTGCCCTTAAAAGACCAGTCAAGAGCAAACCTCTACAAAAAGCAGGAACTTGAAGAAAAAACATCTTTTCGTAATCCTTTAAATTTTTTCTTTTAGCAAGTGATCCATGATCTTTGGTTTTAATGATTATATAGCAATTTGATTTGCTAGGGACTGCTCCTCTTATTGTAAAATTAATCATTTTTATTATCTCCTTTTTGCCGTGTAGTCAAACTATGATAACTGCCATCGACTACATAATTTTTATCATAATCAGATTTGCTTATTTTTATTGGAGCTATTCTATTTTTAGAAAATTCAGACTCAAGACAATCTCTAATTAAAGAGTTATCAATATCCTTATATTTATCGTCAAGAGTAGAACAGATCATTTCAAAATATGGAGGAAGAGTTTTAGGAACATTATCAGTATCAATCTTGCCTTTGTAAATCTTCCTAACCATACGCCTTAAAATATCTGAATTATTAAGATCACTGGCTGAAATTTTATTATAAAGCTCTTCATTTATTCTTAGCCTTAGCCTGAACATGTTTATTAACTCCTAAACTAAATGAATTGATGATTTGTTTTGTTTATAAGTTGTGAACGGAGCAATAAGATTTTTAAATTCTGCTTTTAAATCTTTTTTGGTAACCTTTTTACCTTCCGCTTGCGAGCTTGCTAAGACTTTATTAATATAAATTGTTTCAAGTGCTGCTTTTTGAATTTTGCAGCATTTTGTAAATTCCGATGGAAGCATGATATCTTTTAACTCTTCAAACATTTTATCTGCATCGTTAATTGTTGCTGTTTTACTGCCAGCTTTTAATTCATAACCATCACAACTACCGTTCAACAAAATTCTTGCTTCAAGCTCGGTTTTTACTTCTGTGAACTTTTGTTTTATTAATTTGTCCGCCATTGCAAAGCGTTTGTATAAGTCTGTGAGACTTATATCACATAAAGACGGTAAAGAGTTGTCTATTAATTCAATATTGCTATACTTGGCATTAAACGCATTGCACTTAGCTTTAAACTTACAATATGTACACTGTTTTTCACCAGCATTAAAAATAAGTGCATCTCTTTTGCAATCCTTTATAGCTTCCTCTAAACTTGATTGTATTAAAGCAAAATCAGTAAATATATAACTTGAAGAATCAGGATAAACTTTAGGCTGGAATATAAATGCTTCAACCTCTGAAACTCCGTATTTTTGTGCGACACCTAGAGCGTATGCCGCTAATTGCCAATTATCCTTGCTCGCAGTTACTTTTGACCGACCAAATTTCCAGTCAATCAATATGGCTTTTTTCCTGTTCTCGCTAAGTAAAACTACGTCTGCCGTGCCTTCGGTTATTAACTGAAAATTATCATCTACTATTTTTAATTTTATTTCTTTCTGTGAAACTTTGTAACTATCGCCAATTTGAAAGACTTCTAAAAAACTTTCGCTTTTTTCTATGAGTATTGCCTGCTCGGTTGTCAATCCGTCTGTGTTAAAATTATCTACACAGCGTCCGTGGAGCATTGTACCTTCTTCTGCATACTCGTTAGTTGTCTCGGGTAAGTCTTTTGTCATCTTCCAACTTGCAGGGCAAAGAGCAAAACGCTCTAAATTGCTAG
>Ga0208905_1000118_pt1 | contig 38227 bp, 24 predicted proteins | sample AntAceMetag02UKS_FD_184776 | JGI IMG/M metagenome (GOLD analysis project Ga0208905, IMG submission 184776) | Saline lake microbial communities from Ace Lake, Antarctica - Antarctic Ace Lake Metagenome 02UKS (SPAdes) (version 2) | ecosystem: Environmental > Aquatic > Non-marine Saline and... | reverse complement strand
AGTTGAGGATGAAAAATAGAAACAAAGTTTTGATTTTCAAGGGAGATAAATATGGGGTATTCTATCTTTCGGAAATTATGAGACTGGTAGGATTTCGAATCAAGGATGCTGATCCCGGTGTCGGAAGTCGGAGCCAAATTATGCGGAAATACGGAATTAGCCGAGAATAATTTTTTTGGCGCGAGTAGTCCTTATGTCAGAATTAGAGTATTTTATCAAAAAAAGTTGACATGGTAAATTCGGAATGGTAAATTGCTCTTTTATCGTAACTACTCAGGTTGTCAGGTTCAAGGTTCACGGTTCAAGGTTTGTTGCCTTGCGCGCTTCATATATCTTGAGATAGTTGATAAATCCACGAACGGCAGCACGTGTTCGTCTGGCCTGCTCGTAAACATCTTTGAATTCGTTCAATCTTCATCACTCTCTAACCGTGAACCTTTGAACCTTTGAACCCTTGAACCGTGAACCCCTAAACCTGAGTAGTTACCTTTTATCAAGAAATTAGCTAAATAATTGTAACCTGAATTGAAGGAGTTTTAAGATGAGAAATCATTGGTGGAAATTGGTTTTATTAGCGGGACTGTTTTGTTTTTTAATGATCTTTCCGAGAACATCCCGGGCGTTTGATCCTTATATCGTGCACTCTATTCCCCGGGCCAGCAGCGGCTGGGGTGGGGGTATTACCTGGTATGATGGATATATCTATGAGGTACATTCCAGCTCGAGATCCATCTATAAGAAGAGCCCGATAACCGGCGCGGTGGTTGAGACCATTGCCACGAGCGGATTCCCGGCCGGCCTGCAGGATATCGCTTATGATGGGAAGCGGAATTGTTTTTGGATCAAGGGTTGCGGATACTATTATTGCAAAGTGGCCCTCACCGGCGGCGCGATACTGCAAACGATATATCCCCCCGCTGGTTTTGGATTCGGCGTTTTCTGGGGGCCGGAGGATCCGGACTCGCTTTGGACTACCGACCAGGTTGGTGGGACGATATATAAAGTAAGCGCGCTCAACGGCGCGCTGGAGACCACCATCCCCGCCGGCGGCAATCCTGTGTCCGGTATCGCCCGAGTGGAGGATAAATTGTGGTGCGGCTTGGCGAAAGAACCCGGGTATGCCGGCTGGATCATTGAATATGACATGAGCGGGAACCAGACCAACGCTTTTCAATTGCCGAGCGTCGGGTACTATAATGACGTGGGGGGATGCACCCTGGACGATGATGGTTATCTCTGGGTGCAAGGGGGCAAAGAGACTGCCATCTATCAGATTAATATTGGCTACGATCCCGTCCCCACCTTCATCGAGACCGACATCATAGATTCCGGTGACTACAATGGAGATGGAAAGTCCGATGTAGCCATCTTCCGGGAGGCTAACGGTCTCTGGGCGGTCAGAGATATTACCAGATTTTACTTTGGGGCATCGGGCGATGATCCGGTTCCCGGCGATTACGATAATGACGGAATAACCGACGCGGGTATCTTTCGTGGCTCGAACGGTCTCTGGGTAATTAGAAATATAACCCGCGCGTACTACGGTGCAGCGGGCTATATTCCCGTTCCCGGTGATTATAACGGTGACGGCAAATGTGACCCGGGTCTCTTCCGATCCAGCAATGGTCTCTGGGCGGTAAAGGATCTCACCAGAGTTTACTGGGGAGCCCAGTCGGACCTTCCGGTCCCAGGTTATTATTCCCATTCGCGGCAGAAGTACATTGGTATCTTCCGGCCCAGCAACGGCCTCTGGGCGATAAGGGATCTTACCCGGACCTACTTCGGGGGAGAGGCCAATGACGTCCCGCTGCCGAGTGTGGCCGGGGGCATAGGTGGTTGGGAGCCGGCCATCTTCCGGCCCTCCACCGGCCTCTGGGCGGTCAAGAGCGGTTTTCGCGCTTATTTTGGGAATGAAGCGGATAAGCCGGCCCCCGGTGATTACGACGGCTACGGGGGCAATGAGCCCGCTATCTTCCGGGAAGTTTCCGGGTTGTGGGTCGCCCGGGAAGCAACCCGGTGTTATTTCGGCCGGTCCGGGGATGTCCCGGTCTCCGGCCGGGTCTGTAATCCGAGCACCGCCCAAATGAGTTTCTCATATTAAATAGTTCGTAGGTGATCCGGCACTTGACGATGTTATCGGGAAATACCTGATAACTCCGACTCCATAGAGTCTTTGAGTCGGAGGATAAGATAGTCAAAGGGTAAGGAAGTCCCGCCTTACGGCGGGGCTTTTCTTTTTGCGTACTATCCCGAAATCCTATAAGATCGCGGAGTCCTTCGGCGATTTAACGTTGACAGCAATTAACGGGTGATGATAGTTTGCCTTCTCTAAATTATTAATCCCCCGATGAAAAAATTTTAAGGAGGTTTTCAAATAAAAGATCACTGGCGAAAAGCGTTTACGGCGGCGGTATTAATATGTTCTCTTTTAATCTTTAGCGGCATTTCTCTGGCTTTTGTTCCTTATATCGAACACTCAATCCCCCGTTCCGCGCACGGGTGGGGAGGGGGTGTCACCTGGTACGATGGATACATATACGAGGTGCATTCAAGCTCGACGTCAATTTTTAAGAAGAGCCCGATAACCGGCTCGGTGGTGCAGACCATTAGCACAAATATCGCGGCCGGACTGCAGGATATCGCCTACGACGGGGAGCGGAATACGTTCTGGGTCAAGGGCTGCGGCTCTTACTTTTACCAGCTGCCCCTGACCGGCGGTTCTCCGATCAGTTCATTTGCCCCCCCCGACAGGTATGGATATGGCATTTACTGGGACCCTGAGGAGCCGGACATGCTCTGGTTCACAGATCATGTTCATTACAAAATATACAAGAGGAACGTTGTTACCGGCCAGAACATCGGCTCAATATTCGTAGGTTCCCCGGTGACCGGTATAGCTAAAGCGGGGGATCATTTCTGGTGCGGCGTGGGGCAGGAGCCCGGTCATTACGGCTGGATCATTGAAGTGGACATGAGCGGCCACCAGACCAACTCATTTATGCTGCCGGCAGTGGGGTACTGTAACGACGTCGGGGGATGCACCCTGGACGACGAGGGTTATCTCTGGGTGGAGGGGGGAAAGCAGACCGCCATCTATAAGATCAACATCGGGTATGACCCGCCCTCCCTTATCGAGGCCGACATCATAGACTCGAGTGACTACAACGGGGATGGGAAATCAGACGTGGCCATCTTCCGGGAGACCACCGGCCTCTGGGCGGTGAGAGGTATTACCCGTTTTTACTTCGGAACCGAAGATGATATACCGGTCTCCGGCGACTACGATAATGACGGCACGACCGACGCCGGTATCTTCCGGGGGAGCATGGGTCTGTGGGCGATTCGGGGAGTGACCCGGGCGTATTTCGGCGCCGATGGCGATATCCCGGTTCCCGGAGACTATGACGCTGACGGAAAATGTGATGCGGGCATCTACCGGGAGAGCAACGGTTGCTGGGCGATCAGAAACTTCACCCGTACTTACTTTGGAGGCGGAGATGACCAGGTGGTACCCGGCTACTATCTCCATTCGCGGCAGAAATACATCGGTATCTACCGTCCCTCCACCGGCCTCTGGGCGATCAAGGGGCTTACCCGGGCTTACTTTGGAGGGGTTGAGAATGACGTTCCTGTTCCAGGCGTGGCCGGGGGTGTAGGTGGTTGGGAGCCGGCCATCTTCCGGCCCTCCACTGGCCTCTGGGCGGTCAAGAGCGGCTTCCGCGCCTATTTCGGGGCTGAAGGGGATAAGCCGGCCCCCGGTGATTACGACGGCTACGGGGGCAATGAGCCCGCTATCTTCCGGGAAGTTTACGGGTTATGGGCCGCCCGGCAGGTAACCAGGTGTTATTTCGGCCGGTCCGGGGATGTCCCGGTCACCGGGCGGGTCTGTAATCCGTTAACCCCAACACCGGTTCCGACCCCGAGCGTGACTCCGACCCCGAGCGTGACGCCAACGCCGACCCCGAGTCCGTCGCCGACGCCGAGTTTAACTCCGACGCCGACGCCGGGCGTGACTCCGACACCAACGCCGAGTGCGACTCCGACACCAACGCCGAGTGCGACTCCGACACCAATGTCGAGTGCGACTCCGACTCTGACTCCGACCCCGAGCGTGGTGCCGACATTGCCTCCAGAGGCTCCCTGAGCCGGAGGGTATTAATCTAACGGGCAGAGAAGCCCCGCTTAAGGCGGGGCTTCTTTTTTTATATTATTCCGGGATCCTATAAGATTGCGGATGCTTTCCCGATGTGTTATAATGCGCTGCAAAAAAACATAGGAAAAGTCAGCGCGTTTTTTACTTCGCGATTAGCTCAAGGTGAAATCAAAAGTACCTATCAGTGGTCTTCTGCTTGGCTTGCTCTTGCTGGCCGCTTTCTCAATCCGTCTGTACGGACTACCCCGATCCGTCAACCCAGAGGCGGACTTTTACCTTGGTTTTTTTCGTTTTTTCTACTATAGCCCTTTCAATCTCTCTCTTCTGCCTTCCGGTCCGGACCTTATCTCCCCCCAATTTTTTATCTTTCTGGCGGCCGCGGCCGGATGGGTGATAACCGCTATACGATACGCTGGTCTCGCTCTGGCCCATATCAATTACTATCAGCCCTTCTCCACCCTAATGGTTCTCACCGTCGGGGGAGAAGTCCTGCTGATCCGTTTCTGCTCAGTCTTGATGGGGACTCTCCTGGTCTTCCTGATTTATCGGGTGGGGGTGGTCTTCTTCAGCCGACGGGAGGGGTGGATTGCCGCCCTCTTGGTCGCTCTCTCTCCCTTCCTGGTCAACAACTCCCGCTATATCGGAGATGATACCGCCGCGGCCGTTTTTGTTACTGCCGGTCTCCTCTTTTCGGGGCTGATTATCAAGCGGGGGGAGCTTAAGTGGTATATCCTGGCCGGTCTCTCCGCCGGTCTGGCGGGAGGGCTCCGATTTGCCGGTTGGTCTGTTATCCCGGTTATTATTCTTGCCTACCTTCTGCGATTGAAAGAAGTCGGCTCCGCCGACCAGCCTCGACGCCGGTTCGGGTATCTCATTGCGACCATTTTCTTCTTGTTTCTGGGTGTGATAATTTCTTGCCCCGCTTTCTGGTACGAGCCGGCAGTCTTTCTCGACCAACTCTCGGCCCGTTTCCAGTCTCACTCCCTGGTGGAGTTACTCCCCGCCGGTAGCCTTCACCAGTACTCGATATCCTTCTTCCACCAGGTCCGATGGGGGATGAGTCTTAAGTACGGCGCCGGATTTCTGATCCTGCCGCTGGCCCTGGGTGGGGCGATCCTGGGCCTGGCGAGGAAGGGCAACGGCGAGCGCTGCCTTATTTTGGCCGCGCTGGCGTACACCCTTCTTGCCATCTTATCGACCCCTGTTCCTTGTCCGGCGGATCTTCTCCCGATGGCTCTCATGGCCTTTTTGCTGGCGGCCCGTTTTTTAATTTTTTTAATATCTCTGCTGAGATCGAAAACCCGGGTAAGGGATGGCGCTGTCGTGGTTCTGGTCTGCCTGATTATTTTCCCCTTCTTGCTTGTTGACCTGAAGGTAATTTATCTTTCCCGGGCAAAAGACACCATCTCCCTTGCCCGGGACTGGATCCGGGAGAACATCTCCCCCGGAAGCAGGGTGCGCCCGGCTGCTTTTGCTGCCGCTCTTCCCCCGGCCGGCCCGATCCGGTCAGGAGGTGGTGACTACCTGGTCCTCGAGGAATCATCGGGGGGATCGTCACCCGGGCTGGTTTCTTTGGAAGAAACCTCCGACCCGGGGAAGGGGGAGACCGATCTCTCCCTTCCCCAGAAAGTCTTTCGCACGGAGAGCGTTGATTTCATCAATCCGGTGATAAAGATATATAACCTGAACCGGCAGGACCCCGCCTGGGAATGGAAGTCGCTGATTCTGCGGGACCTTGATTTCGATTACTCGGAGACTTCACCCGAGATACTTGTGCTGGAAGAAGACATGGGGTATGAAGGGAAGACCGGTTTCTGGGTGGGGTCTTATGAGGTTGTACGGAGACTGATTCTGGCCCCGCGCCGGCTGGAGAGGATCGGAGTCGAACTTTACCCTATCCACGTCCCCGCCCGGGTAAAAGTAAAGGCAGGGCGGAAGAGCCGGGATATGACATTGGTGTCCTTAGAGCCGGAACTCTGTCTCTTCCGGGCCCGGGTATCTTTTCCTCTCCTCAAGTATTCTTACAGGGTGAGGGTGAAGAATTTCGAGGAACATCCTCTCTTCGTAAAGATCAGTGCCTCGCCCCGCCGGATAGACCGCCTTCTTCATCAACGGGGATTGCTTAAGGCGCCGGAAGTACGCCTCCCTTCTCCCGAAAAACTCTCCGGTCTCCGCCGGGAGATGGAGCAGGCGGGAGATGATTTCGACCGGTTTTTTGAGCGTGTCTTCAGTGAGAGCGCGGCCTGGTGGAGAGAGAAGTATAGTCGTGTTTATGAAGTCGAGGGTATTTCCCCGGCCGCCGCTGTCCATCTTCCTCCCGTGCCCTTTCGGGCGCGCTTCCGTCTTCAAGCTGGCCCGTTGGCGCCGAAAGGACCGATGGGTGAGATTCAGGTCTGCCGGGCGGAGGGCGCAGAGGAGGTGATCGCGCGGCGAGAAATATCCGGCGAGGACTTGCCGGTCCGGGATGGTTACTCTTATCCTGAAATATTTTTTGTTAATAAGCGGATGAGCGATAATCTGGAGTTCAAAGTAAAAGGGACTGCTTTAACCTGTGACCGGGTCGAAGTATATCCGGACCTGAGAAACTGGTTTCGCGATTATCTCCCCGAATAAGGGGGCCTTTTTACGAGCGGTTGATGTGTTTTTTTACCATTGCGATTATAAATTCAGCCTCATCCAGACTGAGATCGTAAAAGAGAGGCAGCCTGATCAGCCTCTCGCTAAGAGACTCTGTGAGAGGGAGGTCGCCCGGTCGGTAGCCGAACCTTTCCCCCATCGGCGAGACGTGCAGGGGAACATAGTGAAAGACGGCGTGAATTCCCGCCGCTCTCAGGCGTCTAAGGAGAGAATCGCGTTTTTCCCGGTCCGGCAGCAGAATGTAAAAGAGATGATAATTTGTCTCGCAGTCCTCCGGGACGACGGGCAGACGAATCTTTCCTTCTCTCTCCAATTCCTGGAGATTCTGAATATAGTAGTTATAAATCTCCTTTCTTTTATTCTGAATCTTCTCCAGATTCTCCAGCTGGGCGTAGAGGTAAGCAGCCAGAACGTCCGACATTAAGTAAGAAGAGCCGATATCGATCCAGGTATATTTATCCACCTCACCCCGGAAGAATTTTTTTCGGTTAGTCCCTTTCTCCCATATTATCTCCGCCCTTTCTCGGAGATCTTCGTTGTTGACCAGGAGCGCTCCCCCCTCCCCGCAGATCACATTTTTTGTTTCGTGAAAACTAAAAGCGCCCAGATCTCCCACAGTTCCTAAGTATTTGTCTTTATAACGGGAAGTAATCCCCTGTGCCGCGTCTTCGACAATCCAGAAATTTCTCTTCCGGGCGATATCCATGATCGTGTCTAACTCACAGCTCACCCCCGCGTAGTGTACCGGGATGATGGCTCTGGTTCGGTCGGTGATCTTCTCTTCTATCAGTTTTTCATCCAAGTTCAGGGTATCTTCCCGGATATCGATAAATACCGGTTTCGCTCCCCGGAGGATAAACGCGTTGGCCGTGGAGACGAAGGTATAAGAGGGCATGATTACTTCATCCCCCGGCTGAATATCTATGAGTAAGGCGGACATCTCCAGCGCCCCGGTGCCGGAGGTGGTCAGGAGGACTTTTCCGGCGTTAAATTTTTTCTCCAGGAATTCTTGGCATTTTTTAGTGAAACCTCCGTCCCCGCTGATCTTTCCGCTGTCGACCGCGTCTTTTATATACCGCAGCTCATTCCCCGTGAGGGCGGGCTTATTGAAAGGTATCTTGATCATCTGTTTAATTAATCTTAGATCCAGAAGTGATAGAAGTTTTCGACTTTAACTATCTCAAAGCCGAATTTTTTATAGAGCGAACAGGAGGCTTTGTTCCGGCCCTGGGTAATCAATTGCATGTACTTATAGCCGTTCTCCAGGGACCAGTAAAAGGTTTCGACAAAGAGTGCTTCCCCGATCCCCTTACCTCGTTCGGATTTATTTACGGCTCCCAGGTCTCCATCAACAATGTCTCCGATGATCTTCATGGAGAGCATCCCGATGATCTTGCCCGACTTGTTCGGATAGACCCAGAAACATCCGGCAGTTATTCCAGCCAGTGATTTTTTTAACCACAATTTATAAAGCTCCCGGTATTTAGCTTCGCCTATCTTCGGATCTTGATGAAAACGGGAATACCTTCCGCAGGCTATTGCCAGGTCTTCCATCTCTTTGGTGGGATGCGATTTGGAATATATCTGAACGTTGGGATCGCGCTTAAAACGTGATAAATCGAGAGTAGTCAGGTCGGCAAAAAATGTGGTCTTCGAGTCGGCCAGGAAGCCGCCCAGCTTACGGCCCGCTTCTTGCGATTTTTCGTCATTGATATCAGATGGCCAGTATACCAGGGATATATTTTCTTTTTTCAGTTGTTTTAAAATTTTACCCAGCGAATCCGCAGTAAGTCTGGAAGGCACTATTTTGGCGACACCGAAGCCGAAGAATTGGGTATCCCACGGTAATATTTCATACTTCTTCATATATCCTGATCTTTTATTACGTATTGCGGCTTCCGGTTGATATTCATATGTACCCGGGCTATATACTCCCCGATGATTCCGATGGTGAGAAGCTGGACCCCGGAAAAGATGGTCACCGCTACCAGCATCGAAGCGTAACCGGTCACAGGCATCCCCAGTCCGAAGCGAAAGAAGAAATATAGTGCCAGGAGAAATCCGACCAGAGAGAAGAGTACTCCCAGCAGGGAAGCGACCCTGATGGGAAAGGCGGAGAAGTTGGTTACCATGTCAAAGGCTAATTTCACCATTTTACCGATGGAGTACCCGGAGATGCCCGCCCCGCGGCGATAGTGTTTGACGGGGACTTCCCCTATGTTCCCGGTATTCCACGAGATCAGCCCGTCGATGTAGGGGAATGTCTTGTCGTAATTGATTATCTCTCGCGCGATCTCCCGCTTGATGATCCGGAATGCGGAGACCTGGTTACTCATGTGGAATATCTTCCGGTAGTAGCACCCGATGAGAAACGACCCGAAGTTTTTCAACAGGTTGTGTTTTTTTCGGTCATAGATCCCATAGACCACGTCATAGCCCTCGGCCGCCCCGGCTATGAGTTTGGGTATCTCTTCCGGGGGTATCTGCAGGTCGTCGTCAATGGTGATGACATAGTCTCCCCGGAAGAAATGGAGGCCGCACATGATAGCGTTATGCTGTCCGAAATTTCTCCTCAACCGAATTATGCGGAGGTTGGGGGAGCCGCGTTTCAGACGTTTTATTACCTCCCAGGAATTATCCCGGCTGTTGTCATCGATCAGAATTATTTCATAAGTTACGTCCAGTGACGAGAAGGCCTGCTTTATCCGGGAGATTAACTCCTCCAATGTCTTCTCAGCGTTATAGACGGGAATAATCATGGAATAGGTAACTTCTGTTGTTTTCATGGCGGTTTAAATTATTTTCCCTCTGATTACGAATCGATACAGGTGATACACCCCTCCCCAGAGATGCAGAGTGAAGAGCGCGAAGGCTCCCACTCGCAGGAGGATATTTTTGATGTTAAACATTAGTTTTACCAGAAATGGGATAAAAAGCAAGTATCCAGCCGCCGCCCCCCAGCAGAAATTGCCGTGAACCATGCGGGGGCCGGCCTCGATCAGAAGGGCGTATGATAAAACACCGATAACCAATATAATCGTAAAGAAGATTTCGGGGATGTGGTCTTGCGCTCTTTTAATTATGCCATCGGGGGCCTTCTCCCGGGAAGGCGAAATCGAGATGATTCGATCGAGCAGGATGGGAATCAGGACGGCAAAGGAAAAGAGCACGATCAAGGTTCCCATCAGGAGAGGACGCTGTCTGACGGAAGGGGGGAAATGGCGGGAAGCATAGTGAAATAGCAGAGCAAACGGCCGGAAAGCGATCGGCGGCTTAACAACGGGGATATGGTACCAGGCCGCGTAGAAATGCCAGAAAAGGGGGGGGATGAGCAGAAGGCACAATCCAGTTACCCGGGACGGCAACGGTACCCGACGGTATAAAAAAAACAGGATAAAGACTGCCGGTGCCAGGAGGGAGAATACCGTCGGTTTGAAGAAGAAGGAGCCGGTTATCAGCAGACAGCCGGGGAGAAAGGTTGACCGGCCTTCCGCGACCGCGAGCAGGAACAGTATGATCCCGGCGACGCCGATAATGATCCCCATCAGTTGAGTGACGCTGTGGTACATGGTCGGCCCCGCCGTGAAGAACCCGGCGTAGGAAGATCTGCCGAGGATGAAGAAAGGATAATTGATGGCGCTGAAGAAGGGGACCGCGAAGACCGTAACCGCTGTGGGGATTATGCCGAGGCCGAAGAAATGGGTCGCGATGAAGGCTAATGAATAGAGCAGGCAGAAGAAGAGAAGCAGGCTCAGAATTTTGTATATTTTCGCCGTCTTCTCGACAGAGAAGTCCGTCGGCAAGGCGGCAAGTGTGAGCCAGAAGACCTGCGGTCCGGTATGCTGCAGCCGCTCTTCCGGCAAACCCCGGTCATTGATGGCCCGGGGAGATTTGTACAGGTACCATCTCTTGTCTTTGTTCCACCCCCAGTTGGGAATATTTTCTCCCGGCTTGAGGATAAACGACCAGGATCTCACGCGGTTCCGGCTGGCTCTCCCCCGGGGGTTGTTTAAGAAGCCGTAGGCCGTCGTGAATGAGAGAAAGAGGGAGAGGAAGATGATCCAGGCTATATTCGCCCCCGATACAGTTACCCGGGGGAGGGCCGGGAAGAGTTGTTTTCTCCGGGTGACTCCCAGGATAAAGAAGGAGAGAAAGAAGAGGACGTTGCCGGCGCGGGTAAGTCCCGGGCTGTTGATGTGGAGGAGGATGAAGTTGAACGCGGTAAAGGAGAGCAGGCCGATCAGGAACGCCGCGACGAAGCGCATTATCGAATCAGGGATCCGTTGACCTTTATCGCCGAGCAGGACCAGTCCGCAGATTGTCAGAAGGGCCGCTGCCGCCAGAGAATACACCTGAAGGGCCAGCCCGGTCCCCAGCCGGATGAGCAGGAGGCTGTTGACCACAACCAGCACCGCCGCAAGGCAGAGAACGAGCCGGTTCTCCCGCGAGAATAATCTGTAATATTTTATTTCTATTGCAGGCACTTAGAAAATCACGCCTCGAAACGTGAAAATATACAATTGATACAATCCGCCCCATAGGTGCAGGCAGAACAGCAGACCGGCGACAACGCGCAGCGCGGTCAGCCTTATCCTCATCATGCAGGTTACCAGGAGGGGCAGGAACAACACCAGGCCCGCCGCTGCTCCCCAGCCGAAGTTACCGAACTTCCAGAAATTATTATTCTGGACCAGCAGCGCGTAAGAGAGGGTACTGAGAAAAAAGAGGAGGGTGAAGAAGAATTCCGGCAACCGGAAAGATAAGTGTTGATCTCTTCGCGGCGATCTTTTCCGGCGGGAGGAGAGAGCCGTAATGAAAAGGTCAATTAAGATGGGGATAAATAGGGCGAAGGAGAAGATAACAATAAGGAGGTTGCGAAGACCATGGCTCTTGAGGATGGAAGCCGGAAAGTGATAGGCGGCGTAGTAGCCCAGCACCAGGAACGGCTTAAAGGCGATCGGGACCTCATGAGCGTGAAGGCTATAAGCCGCCCGATAAATCCACCAGAAGAGGGGGGGGGCCAGGAGGAGGCCGAAACCGCGAAGTTTATCGGATAACGGCACCCGTTTATAAAAGAGGAATATGAGAATTATTACTGGCGCACCCACCGCGAACAATGACGGCTTGAAGAAAAATGAACCGGTTATCAGGAAGCAACCATACGCGAATGTTGATCTCCGATCTTGAGCGGGGAGTAAGATCAAGATAATGCCGGCCGCCCCGATCATCAGGCAGAACACCTGGGTGATGCTGTGGTACATGGTCGTGCCGGCCAGGAAGAAACCCATGTAGGATGAGTGTTTGGCAAACAGGAGAGGATAATTGATCGCGCCGAAAAAAGGGACCGCCGCGACTGTCAGGGCGGTTTCAACCCTATCGGCGGCGAAGAAATACTTCCCGATAAAGGCAATTGAATAAAGAAAGGAGAAGAAGATAAGCAGACTCAGGCACTTATAGAGCTCGATCGCGCAGCCCCCATTCCAGCTCGATTTCAGTCGGGCCAGAGAGACAAAAAAAACCTGGATTGCGTTCGGCTGAAGCTCTTCCCCCGGGAGCCCTCCGCGGGCGATCTCATTACACCACAGTACCATGTGCAGCCGCTTGTCTTTATTCCACCCCCAGTTAGGCACCTGTTGTTGGGGATGGAGTAAGAAGGAAGCATTTCTAAACCGGTTCTTGCTGGCGGGCCCCCGGGGATTGTTGAAGAAGCCGTAGGATGTTGTGAAAGAGAGGACCAGGGAGAGCAGGAGGATCCAGGCTATATTCGCCCCCGATACGGTTACCCGGGGGAGGGGTGGGAAGAGATGTTTTCTTCGGGTAACTCCAAGGATAAGGAAGAAGAGAAAGAAGAGGGCGTTGACGGCGCGCGCGAACTTCGGGCTGTTGACGTGGAGGAGAATGAAGTTGAGCGCAGTGAAGGTGATCAGGCCGACCAGGAATGCCGCGATGAAGCGGGTTATCAAGTCCGGAATCCGTACCCCTCTTTCGCCGAGCATAACCAGACCGGTTAGTGTCAGAAGGACCGCTGCCGCCAGGGAATACGCCTGCAGGACAAGGTCCGTCCCCAGCCGGATGAGGAGCAGGCTGTTGATGATAACCGGTAATGCTATAATCAGGGCAAACACCTTTTTATCGGGTGAGATCCAGAAAAGATTAAGCGTTTTTATTTTCATGAGGGCAGAGGACTGACGAAACCATTTAAAGATTGTTCTCAGATAGATGCTTATGGTAATTTCACAGCGTCAGTTTAAATCGGCGAAGCTGTATTTGTGAAAATCGACTTCAATGTTATGATAGCTTGGTACCATTGAATATGGCAAATACTAATTTGTGCTTGCATTCCGATTTATCGGGGCTGTATCGGAATCTTAATAAACCGCGGATTACACGGATGAAGCGCCAGTCCGGCAGAGCCGCCTGGTCTGACGGAGATTGTTTTTTTCTTCAATCAGCATAATCCGCCAAATCCGCGGTTAAATAAGTTGCGGAGTTAAGTTCTTGATTAAAAAAATATCAATATTTATAGTTATGGCAGGCTGCTGTCTTACCTCTCCGGGCATCTCCCGCGCGCAGTCACCCACTCCCTTTAATCCTTATATTGAGCACTCGATCTCTCGTTCTTCTAGTGGGTGGGGAGGCGGCGTTACCTGGTACGACGGATATATATACGAGGTGCATTCAAGCTCATACGATATCACCAAGAAAGATCCGGTGACCGGCCGGATTCTGGGGTCTATCCACACGACTGTCGCCGGCATTCAGGATATCGCCTACGACGGGAAGCGGAATACCTGGTGGGTCAAGCAGTGCGGCGGGTATTTTTACCAGTTGCCCCTGGCCGGTGGATCGCCGATCAGCTCGATGTCTCCCCCCGACCGGTACGGCTACGGCATTTACTGGGACCCCGAGGAACCGGACGTGCTCTGGATGATCGATCATGTTCACCACAGAATATACAAGAGGGACGCGAACACTGGGGCTATCCTCGGCTCGATATACGTCGGAAAGGCCGTGACCGGTATCGTCCGGACCGGTGACCATTTCTGGTGCGGCGTGGGAGCGGAGCCCGGTCAGGCGGGTGTGATCATCGAGGTGAACATGCAGGGGGTCCAGACAAACACCTTCCAGCTGCCGCCGGGGAAGTACTGCAATGACGTCGGGGGATGCGCCCTGGACGGCGAGGGTTATCTCTGGGTGGAGGGGGGGAAGAACACCGCCATCTATCAGATCAACATCGGGTACGACCCTCCCTCGCTGATCGAGGCCGATATCATAGACTCGGGTGACTACGACGGGGACGGGAAATCCGACATTACCGTCTTCCGGGAGACCACCGGTCTCTGGGTGGTGAGAGGTGTCACCCGCTTTTACTTTGGAACCGGAGACGATATACCGGTCTCCGGTGACTACGATAATGACGGCACGACCGATGCCGGGATCTACCGGGGGAGCATGGGCCTGTGGTCGATCCGGGGAGTGACCCGGGTATATTTCGGCGCCCTCGACGATATCCCCGTTCCCGGCGACTATGACGGTGACGGAGACTGCGGGATGGGTCTGTACCGGGAGAGCAGCGGTCTCTGGTTGATCAGGGACCTCACCCGCGCTTATTTTGGGAGTGGGAATGACCGACCGGTGCCCGGCTATTATTACGATTCGCGGAAGAAATATATCGGTATCTACCGGTCTTCCACCGGCCTCTGGGCGATTAAGGGAGTGACCCGGGCTTACCTGGGAGGGGTTGCAAATGACGAACCTGTTCCCAGCTTGGGTGGGGGACTGGCCGGCTGGGAACCGGCCATCTTCCGGCCCGAAAGCGGTCTTTGGGCGGTCAAGAGCGGTTACCGCGCCTATTTTGGAATCGAGGGGGATAAGCCGGTCCCCGGTGATTATGATGGCGAAGGCTTCAACACGCCTGCTGTCTTCCAAGAGGCTTCCGGGTTGTGGGCTATCCGGCAGCTGACCAGGTGTTATTTCGGGCAGCCCGGTGATATCCCGGTTACCGGCCGTATCTGCCGGCCGGTCTTCCCCCCGGCGGTAATCGATTCCGGTGACTACAACGGGGACGGGAAATCCGACGTGGCCATCTTCCGGGCGAGTAGTGGCCTCTGGGCGGTAAGAGGCGTTACGAGCTTTTACTTTGGAACCAGAAATGATATTCCGGTATCCGGAGATTATGATAATGACGGCACGACCGATGCCGGGATCTACCGGGGGAGCATGGACCTGTGGTCAATCCGGGGAGTGACTCGGGTATATTTCGGCGCCTACGACGATATCCCCGTTCCCGGGGACTATGACGGTGATGGAGGTTGCGGGATGGGTCTATACCGGGAGAGCAGCGGTCTCTGGTTGATCAGAAACCTCACCCGCGCCTATTTTGGGAGTGGGAATGACCGACCGGTGCCCGGCTATTATTCCGGTTCGCGGAAGAAATATATCGGTGTCTACCGGTCTTCCACCGGGCTCTGGGCGATTAAGGGGCTTACCCGGGTTTACTTTGGCGGAGTGACGGATGATGAGCCCGTTCCCGGTGTGGCCGGCGGCGCAAGTAACTGGGAGCCGGCCATCTTCCGCCCCTCCACCGGTCTCTGGGCGGTCTTGAGCGGTTTCCGTGCCGTCTTCGGAGATGAAGAAGGTATGCCGGTCCCCGCTGATTACGACGGATCCGGTGGAAATACGCCCGCAGTCTTCCGGGAAGCTGCCGGAGCATGGGCCGTCCGGCAACTGACCAGGTGTTATTTCGGGGAGTCCGGGGACATCCCGGTTACCGGCCGGGTTTGCAATGCGGTGACGCCGCCCGGCCGCCTGAAATACAAAGAAATGGCGCTTTAGCCCATTTAATATATTGGCCGATCCTCCATTAACCCGATTTATGAATAAATCGGGTTAATGCACTGTTATCAATACTATTCCGACTTTTGCGAAAGTCGGAATAATTCCGGCATTGTTCAAAACTAACCCGATTTATGAATAAATCGGGTTATTGGCATGAATCTTCAGAGCTTCCAGAGTAAAGCGTCGTTAATTCTTCTCCTCCTCCTCATTCTCGCCGCCCTGCTGGTGAGAGTCTGGGGGTGTGGTTACGGGGGCCTCGAGTCCTGGAATCACGATGAGCAGATCCACCTGCGGACGGCGATGCTCATATATAATGGGGAGATGAACACCCACCAAATGTGGGCCTCCCGGCAGAACAAGTATGTCTTATATCCCTGGTTCGGGATGTATATAGTGGCCTTGATTCTGCGCCTCTATACCGGAGCCGGATCCCTGATCACCTTCCTTCTATCCCATCCGTGGAACGGTCCCGCCTTCGCCCACCTGGGGCAACTGACGAATCGGGAGGCGCTTTTAATCGGGAGGTTGATGGTCGCCCTGGCCGGGACCCTGACAGTGCCCGTTGTTTATGCTATCGGCAGATTAATCCGGGATCGGTGGACCGGTCTCCTTGCCGCCGCCCTTATCGCCTTCAACGGGTATCATGTTGCTAACTGTCACTGGCTGAAGAACGATATTTTCGCGACTTTTTTCCTGAGCCTGGCCTTTCTATATGCCGTAAAAATATTTATCCGGGGCCGAACCGGCCACTATGTTCTGGCCGCTCTCTTTTCCGCTTTTGCCATCGCGTCCAAATACAATACTTTCCCGATTGTTTTTGTTGTCTTAATAGCCCACCTCCTGCGCGGGGAGATCTCCTTCCGCCAGATTCTCGGCTCTCTTGTGAATAGGAAGATCCTGTGTTTCTATCTTATGTTTATAATAGTTCTGTTCGTCACCTGGCCTCTCCTCTATCTGGATTTCGGTTACTTCCGGTCGCAGGTGATTGAGTGGACCATCCGGGCGCCTACCAAGCACATGTTCGCCGGTATCGACAAGTACGCCGCGCCGCGGGGGTTCTGGAGCGCTCGTTTAATCAACGCGATTAATTATCTCCTCTTCTCAATGAAGATGGCGGGAGGAATGGGTATATATGTCACGGTCCTCGGGTTGGGCGGAATCTTTCTTTCATTCTGGAGGAAGAAGCGCCGGCTGATTCTGTTGACAGTCTTTCCCATATTGTATACCGCCATGATGGTTTTTCTGGTCTCCGGCATGCGGAACCAGGATACTATCCCCGTCTACCCGTTCTTCGCTATCCTCTCGGCGGTCTTTATTCGGTCTGTCGCGGAAGCGGTTCTGGGGAAAGGATGGCGAGGCCAAGCGGGATTTATACTGGCGGGGGTTTTGGTACTGTTCCCTTACCTGGTAGCCGTCTCCAGCATGGATTACGGTTACTGGCAGCCGAGCGCCCGGGCGCTGGGATCTGAATGGGCCGCCCGGAATATACCGCCGGGCAGCTTAATCGCGTACGAGTCAAAGACGATCTCTTTGAAGAGGGATGACTACCGGAAGAGGAAGATCAGAAGGCTATGGAGCGGTGACGTCCGGCAGTTCAAAGATCGTGGATTTGATTATTTGGTCACTGCCAGTCGGCACGAACACCGGGCGCTGGAAAAGTTCGGTCTGTTCGGGCCCGATCATCGCTTCGGCAAATTTTATCTCTCCCTCCCCTCGGAATATGACCTGGTGAAAAGTTTTGATCTGGGCATGATCCCTTACAAGGCGGGGTATCCCAAGATCTACCGGTTGAAAAGGACGGGTACTCCGTGTGACTCCGGACTGAACTCCGGGCTGCTCAGGCATTTTCAGAATGATTATTCCGTCTCTTCGCCCCCGATCCTTTTCTTGAACGCGCTGGGTCAGTGCGAGGGTAATACCAACTGCGTCGCGGATAATGGCGAACCGATCGACAAGTTGTTAATTGCACCGGTTGCTCTACCCGAAGCAGGGGTTCAACTGATCAATGGTCATCATCCGTGCTCTATCACCCTGAAAGTCGGGGGACGGCGCGCTGTGGCTGAGCTGCGACCGGGAGCGATCGAGCAATTTACTATCCGGCCCGATACCGGATTTCCGTATATACAAAATTCCTACCGGGTAACGGCGAGCTCGATGGGTGGTTGTCCGTTCCTGGTAAAGATTCTTCCCGACGCGTTTCGAATCGGTCTGGGGTTTTACAGCCGCGAGAAATGGGAAGAGGCGATCGACTTTCTGGAGAAGGCTCATGACAAAGAGCCCGCTGACTGGTATATAATCTATCTGCTGGCCTGCGCTTATCATCATGCCGGGCGGGACAAAAAGAGCAGCGCGAGCTTCGAAAAAGCCGAAAGTCTTTTTCCGGCAATCTCTTCCTTCTTCCACGATCTGAGTGCCGGGAAGATCGGGGATACCGAGTGGAATAAGCGTTTTAAGAGATGGATGGACTTCGATCCCGCCTGGCTGGAGGAACGCGCCGGTTGTAAATGGACTGTTGACCAACTACTTCGGCGCGAGTCTTCGGGCGGCCATCCGGTCAGGGAGACGCCCTCTTTTTATCTTCTCCCCGGGCTTTATCAGGCGCGTATTGCTTTTAAAGAACATAAGGAGCCGCCGGGTGAGGTATCGGCCACAATTCGGTTGTACCGCAATGGCCGGCTGGACCGAAGTTGGGTCCTGGAGGGTGGGGAGATCGCACCGGAGATGAGATTTCGTAATCACGAGTTCGGGGACGAATTTGTCCTGGCAGTTGAGAACAATAGCGAGGAAGTCAGCCGGTTAGAGACGATTCTTGTTGTCCCCTCGTTAAACTTCTGGTTCAGGTCTGTTTTTCAGGATGTTTCTCGGGTTGTCCGCCCCGGCCCTGATAGCGAGCTGTGATCCCCAAAACTCCGGGAAGGAATTTTATTCTTGTTTGACTCATAATACGGAAAAGGATATGGTCCTTTCGCTTAACCCCCGCCATGAATAAGTCATGAAATCGGTCAGTCAATACACACCAAAAGTATCGGTTATCATACCGGTTTTCAATAGTCCATCCTTAATCAGGAAGTGTCTGGACAGTTTATTGCCGCAGGATTACCCGGATTACGAAGTAATTGTAGTGGATGACGGTTCCACTGATGAAACTTGCGAAGAGGTCTTAAAATATAATGTCCGGCTGATCCGAAACAAGCATCATGGTATCTCGGTCGCCCGAAATCAAGCGATCAAGAATGCCCGCGGCGAGATTATTCTGGGGATAGATGCCGATCTTCAGGTCCCCGGTGATCTAATTACCCGAATGATCGCTCCCCTGCAGGATGAGAAAACGGGCGTAACCATGGCCTGGTGGGATATCAGCAACAACAACAATTTGGTGGCCGTCCTCATCTTCCGAACTTATGAATATTTTGTCCATAACCTGGATGAGCCTGATTTTCTCTGGTCATATTGTTTCGCCGTTAAAAAAAGGATTTTCCAGGAAGTTGGTGGTTTCAATGAGGATCTGTTTGTGGGAGAGGATGTTGACTTTGCTCATCGGATAACCGGGGCGGGCTACAAGATCAAGATCTTAAAAGATGCCCGAGTGTGGCATTATTTCCGCGACAGCCTTTTCCTTCATTTGAAGCGTCACTTTCAAACTGCGCGAACCAAATTCTGCTATGTGCTCGATTCCCATAAAGTCTTTGACCAGAGAGGATATCCGGTTGAATATCTCAAGCTGCTGCTGCATCTTTTAATGATTTTATCACTGCCCACGCTTCTCTGGAAGCCGGAAATATTTATTGTCTTTTTTTGTCTGGCATTACTCAGTCATTTGAAGATTACTTTATGGAGCATGAAGAAGGGGTTTAAGTATATACTGATACTACCTTTTGAATTCGTGACTAAGATCGCCTGGGTTGCCGGAGTTATCCAGGGGATATTCTGGCGACTTAAGAGATATCATCCTTCCCCCGCGGACCTGTAGACAATGGCTGCAGCAAGGGCGCCTGAGATCTGCCGGACGAGAAATATTATGAACGGTTTCTCCAAAATCAAGCTGGCATTTCGTTTTCCCCCCGCCGCCGCGGAAAGAATCCGGGCTCGATTATGGGCCGGATTTAAGATCGCCCACCGCGTCAAGAAAGGAATTGTTCTTGCTCCCCCCCCCATAACCGTGAGCATCAATCTAACCTACTTATGTAATTTAAAGTGCAGGATGTGCGGCCAGTGGCGACGTAATGATTGTGAAGTACTTCCCCTGGAAAAGCTCAAGAAGCTCGTTGATGAGATGGCCCCGTTTAAACCGAAGTTCTATCTCTGGGGTGGGGAACCCCTTCTGTACCCTGAAATAGGTCCGTTGCTGGACTATCTGAAAGATAAAAAGCAGTATGTAATTATTAATACCAATGGGGTCTTGCTCCGGCAGTTCGCCGAAACAATCGTAAACTGTGGAGTGGATGGCCTGGATATTTCCCTGGACGGCCCCCGTGAAATCCACGATGAGATTCGGGGGGTCCCGGGAACCTTTGACAGAGTAATGGATGGTGTATCCAGGGTGCGTGAACTTCAGCGAGATCTCGGGAGCAAAAACCCAATGCTGAAGGTTATCTGTACTATCAGTGAGTGGAATCAGTTATGGCTGGAGGAGACTCTGTCTTTTTTTAATACGCGGAGGTATTTCGATGCGCTTGTTGTCAACCTGGGCTGGTTCACCACGGAGAAAATTGGCAGAGCCAATGATCGGATATTCCGGAAGTACCTGGGATGTGAATCCGTTTCCTGGAAAGAATTTGTGGATGCCTTGGGAGAAGTGGACCCGAAAAAGATTGAATCCTTCATGAAATCAGTTAATTCCCGGCGGAAGAAGAGATCGATCCCGGTGTTTTTTATCCCCCCAATCAATCCACAAGAGGTTGAAGCCTATTATTCTCGCCCCGCGCTTCCGATCGGGAAGAAGATGTGTTTCAATCCCTGGCTCAATCCGGAGATCAAGCCTAACGGAGATGTCACTTTCTGCCCCGATTTCCCGGATTATATTATCGGTAATCTTAAGGAAAAGCCCTTGATGGAGATCTGGAACGGAGAGAGAGCGAGAAAATTTCGCGGTGTGCTGTTAGAGCGTGGTTTATTCCCCATCTGCTCGCGCTGCTGCGGTCTGTACGCGTATTAACCCGATTTAGTAACTACTCAGGTTCAGGGGTTCACGGTTCAGGGGTTCACGGTTAGAGAGTGATGAAGATTGAACGGTTTGAAGATATTGAGGCTTGGCAAAGCGAAGATTAATGAGCCGGGATCATAAAATTGTTTGGGGATTGGTAGCGATAGCATTGCTTATTCGCCTTATTGCCCTCTTTACTTTCGGGTTTATCGATTCGGGCGGCGGCAGCGACACCGTGACCTACATCTCTCTGGCCCGGAATCTCTTCACCGGCGCCGGCTATACCGAGTTTGGCCAACCCCACACCGTTCATCACCCATTCTTCCCGATATTGATCGGGATCACCTGGAAGTTGACCGGCGATCTGCTCTTTGCCGCCCAGCTGATCTCAACCCTGGCAGGGGCGTTTCTGGTGATTCCCGCTTATTATCTGGGGAAGTACCTCTTTAACTCGAGGACGGGATATTACAGCGGATTGCTGGTCGCGATCTTTCCGGTATTGGTTTACGGTTCTTCCGAGCCCTTCTGCGAGTCCCTCTACACATTTTTACTGGTATCCGGCCTTGCCTTTTTCTGGGCCGCCTTCAGGAAAAAAAAGACAACCGGGATGTTTCTTTGCGGTCTGCTGATCGGCCTCGCGTTCTTAACTCATCCCCTCGGGGTATCGTTCATGCCTCTTCTGGTCGTCTTTCTATTTTTGGTCCAGTTTTCTTCCGAAAAGACTCGCTGGAGGTCGTTTCTGCTCCGAGCGGCTGTGCTCGGGATAGGTTTCAGCCTTATCTGTCTTCCTTTCTGGCTGTATCTCCATGGGGTAACCGGGAGCTGGCAGTTAAGCGGGAGCAGCCATTACAAAGATTTAACCCTTCGCCTGGACCAGGTCGAAGGGATGCCGGAGGGAAAGGTCATCTTCGAACACATGGAGGCGCTCTTCAACCCCCCCGACACGGCCCTGACCCGGAAAGAAATGGGGATGAGCGAGCTGGCTCTGCGTCACCCGGACCGGTTAATGAGGATAGTAAGGTTCAATCTTGAAGATGGTTCGCGGGAGCTCAGGAAGACGGCGCGGTTTCTGGGATCTCCTCCCTGGCTTCTGGTTCTGGTGCTGGGATTGGGGATGATGTTCCTGGCGGCCATAGTGATTGTGAGTTTGGCCCGGCGGAGAAACCGCCTCGCGATCGGGTTTTTAGCGCTCATGTTTTTTCCGATGATAATGTTCGTCATCCTGATAATTGAACACCGGTACTTTTATCCTTTTTTCCCCCTGGGCTTGATATTTCTGGCCTGGCTGATCGCCGGCTGGAGGGAGAAATCCGCGTCTTCTTCGCTCCCGGCCAGGTTAGTTTTTTATCTGGTTGCCTGGCTGGGGATTCTTGTCATGTTGTGCGGATCGGCCGAAATAATATACCGGAAGTGGCGCAAGGCGGAGATCCCTTATGAGTATAAGATACTGGGGGATTGGATGAGGGAAAATATTCCCGAAATCGAGCAAGAGAAAGTAATGATGTTTCGTCTGGGGATAAGCTACTACGCCGGATGTGCCTGGAATGTCTTCTACTGGGGTGAATATCCCGGTTTAATCGATTACCTGAAAGAGCGGGGAATAAGGTACCTGGTCGTGGACAGCTACAAGCTTCACATGATTCACCCCTCCCTGCGCTTTTTGCTTACCGCCGATCCCCTTCCGCCGGAATTGAGTTTAGTAAAGGAGATCGAGTTCGAGGGGCGAAGGATAAGGCTCCTGGAGTATCATCCGAAAGCCGGCGAACCTCAACCCGGTTCATTTACCGTCTTCGGGGAGAGTGAGCAGGAATTTCCGGGTCAGATTTTTCTCCTTTAATATCTCCCGGATAGCGTCGGCCAGTGCCCGGGCCACGATGCGTCCCCCCTTGCTGGAGAAATGGGAGTGCTTATATAGACGATGTTCCACCTTCATCTGGAGGGCCGGGTCCACCACTATGATCCCCTCTTTCTCCAGTTCCCGGAAGACATGATAATGGGCCGGTGTGTTTCCTCGCTCCAGGAGTTTCAAATCATTTTTTTTCGGGATATGCAGGATAATCGATATCTCCCCGGCCTCGCGGGCTTCACGGGCAAACTGTTTTAAGATCAAAAGGCTGGTGCGCATAGGTTCCCCTTCGATGTCCCAGTAATGCGGCCCCGACCGATGGTCCTGACGCCCCCCCGGTCTCGGTCGATATTCGCTGAAAAAAGTGTAGATCAGCGAAATCAAACGGCTCTTCAGCCAGAAGTGCTGGTGGTAGTTGTCCGGGTTGTACCAGTATTCGTATTGAGACAGGGGGGATCCCTGAAAGTTCTCCAGGGCTTCGGCAACCTCTTCAGGGGGGATTACCGGGCTGTTGAGCAGTTCCAGTTCCCCTTCCGGATTGATGATGAACCGGGGTTTGGAGAAGACGACCCAGGTGTTCCGGCTGTAAAGCGAGCGAAAGATATTTACCGTGCGCTTCATGTTCTCGGGCTGAAAACCAAAGACTACAATGCTGGGATCGAACTTTCGGCCCAGGTATTTCCACCTCAGGTACGCCTGACCGATTCCGTAAGCGGGAACGCCGAAATTAAGGACCTCGGCCGACAAGCCGTCCTCGGTCAGATATTTCTCCAGAAAATACCCCCAGGTCTTTTCAAACGGCTCTTCATCGCCGTGGGTGAATGAGTCTCCGAAAATCTCTATTCTGAGAGTTCCGGAGGCCGGGGATTGAGTGTACTCCTGGGGCCGGGAGCGGATCCCGGCGGAGTTGGATCGATACATTCCTTGAACATTGGTTTGATTCGGGGCGATGGTCCACCCCAACAGAGGATCGTCGATGACATAGGCTTCGGATCTGCGTTGAAGATAATGCTCCATCTTCCGTCTGACCATCTGGACCGGGAAACGGTAGGGGAGAAGAGGACGCTTCCCGAAGTAAGCCTGCCCCTTGGCATCGGTGGTTGTCACCAGACGGGTGATTATTTCGCAGACCACAAAGCCAAACAGGAGGGCGGCGAAGAGGAGAAGGCAGTTGATATACCAGCGGATCTTCATGGCGGATATACAGTATCAGTTTGAATCAATTTATGTCAATATGAGTCCCGGCGGATTGCATTTAGCCCGGTATTGACATCAGACATTCTTTTGATATGCTCAATAATTATGTTGCCTTCTATTCCGACAGATGTGTATGGCCTCTACGACGGCCTGAAATTTTGGGAGCGCTGGCATGTGAAGTTACGCTGGCGCCTCTGCCCATTCCTCCAGATTGCCGGCTATATTCCCGAAGCAGCGAGGATAGTTGATATCGGCTGCGGGCGGGGACTCTTGGCCAACTATCTTGCCCTCAACAGTTCTTCCCGGGAAGTTACCGGCATAGATAAACAGGAGAAAAGAATAGAAGCCGCCCGGGCGTCGATCAAGGGCAGAGATAATATCCGCTTTTACCTCCGGGACGTTCTTGAGCTCCACCATCAGGAATTCGACGTGATCGTGGTCAGCGATATGCTCCATCATCTCACCTATCCCCAGCAGGAGAAACTGCTCCGTCACTGCTATCGCATTCTCCCGGCCGGGGGAATTCTCCTGGTGGAAGATGTGTCGGAAAAACCAAAGTGGAAATGGTTTGCCCATTTCTTGATCGATCGATTCCTCAATCTCGGCCGGAGGCAATATTACCGGAAGATCGATGACTGGATAAGTTACCTGGAAAGTTTGGGGTTTGAGGTAAAAAGCTTCGATGCCCACCGGCATATTCCACTACCGGATTTCCTGTTGAAGTGCGGAAAAGGTGAACACATTTTGTAACTATAAAGGGGTCGGCGTAGCGGTAGTGGTGGGAGACGGGGTTGTGGTCGGCGCTGGCGTGGGCGATGGCACGGTCGGAGTCGGCGTAGCGGTAGCGGTGGGAGACGGAGTTGCGGTCGGCGATGGCGTGGGCGATGACACGGTCGGGGCCGGCGTTGGAGTTTGAGTCGGAGTCGTGATCGGGGTTGGAGTCGGGGTAGGAGCAGTGGGAGTGATGGAAGGTGTAGGTGTGGGGGTGATCGGGTAGGGGACCCTTCCGGCCAGGGCGATGTCACCGCTTTGCCCGAAGTAGATCCGGGTGCTGTGACGGATCGCCCAGAGGCCGGAACTTTCCCGGAAAATAGCGGCTTCTTCCACGTTATCTCCCTGAAAATCACCCGGTTCGGCCTGGTCGTCGGTGCCGCCGAAGTAGAATCGGCTCAACCCTTGAATCGCCCAGAGTGAGGCGGAGGCACGAAAGATGGTGGGTTGCCAGGCGCGGCCGCTTCCATACGAGGCCGGGACCGGGAGATCGGTCGCGGAACCGAAATATAACCGGCTGACCTGTCGGATAGCCCAGAGCCCGATCGAGGGGCGGTAGACGGCGATATCTTTAGCACGATCTCCGCTGTAATAGCCGGCGACCGGCCGGTCGCCGCTCTGCCCGAAGTAGAGCCGGGTGACGTCCTTGATCGCCCAGAGCCCGACGCTTTCCCGGAAGATTCCGAAGTCGCACCTTCCCGAACCGGTATAATCGCCCGGGACCGGGAGGTCGGCCTGGCTTCCGTAATAAAGCCGGGAGATTCCCTTGATCGCCCAGAGCGCCATTCTCTTCCGGAAGATCCCGATATCGGTGATCCCATCGTTGTCGTAGTCACCCGGGACCGGGATATCGGTCGCGTCGCCGAAGTAGACCCGGGTGATCCCCCTGATCCCCCAGAGACCGGAGGAGGGACGGAAGATCGCGATATCGGAGGTCCCGTCACCGTCGTAGTCGTCGGAATCGATATTGCTGATGGGCGGAGCGAGGACCTCATACCAAGCATCAGCGATCACCTGGGAGCCCTCAGTCCAGACGGGATGAACGAGATCTTCGACCAGCAGATCGTCGCACCAATCCCCGTAGTCGATATAGGCTTCAAAAGGGTTAGCCAGAAGACAGCTCTTCTCTCTCCCCAGGGGCACTATATAATTCCGGCTGAGTTCCTCTGACCAGTCGTACCAGCCCACCGTGGCGCAGGTTGGGATGATGGTGGCCAGTACGGGTTCACAGTTTTTGGCCCGGGCCCGGTCGATCATGGCGGAGAGATTATTTTTGGATATCGAATACGAAAAACCGTCACCGTAGTCGTTTGTTCCTCCCATAATTAGAATGCGGGAGGCGTCATATAGATCGAGCACACTGTCAATCCCCGGACAAGGCCGGATTGGCTTACCTGGGCCGTATAAAAGGTCATTTGTATTGCTGCCCGGATAACCGTGATTATGGATGGTATAGTCACGACCAGGAGAAGCATCTTCCAACAGTACTTCCAGGAGAGGAATATAACACTTCCCCATGGGAGGCCCATTGGTCCCGTAAGTGATGCTGTCTCCATATCCGATATAGACGGGTTCCATTGTTGCCATAGTACTTTTTCCGGCCGCTCCTCCCCCGGTCTTCCGGTTCTGAAGCGCTGAAGAGCGATAGGCGCGGCAGTGGCCGTCGGTATCTTTTACAACTATCCAGCCCTCATCAAGAGGGGGCACAGGTAAAGGAAGACTTTTTTTCAATGATAGAGCAGTGGTTGTCGGCCTTGACAGGGATCTTTTTCCGCAGGCACACTTAACCAGTTCTCCTTCTTCCTGCCAGAAGCAATCCCACCCCTCCCCCGAGTCTGAAAAGACAAAAGGGCGAACCTGATCCGCCTTCTTCCGGACCGAGACAGTCTCTTCCCGGGACCAACCTGTCCCATCGTAAAAGCTCCGGAAGATCTGATAGTAATTTTCATCCCATCCCTGCCAGATGATGATGGCCTGTCCATCGGGGCAGACGGCCAGAGCCGGTGAGATATCGGGGGAGTCGTCCGGAGTGCTGATCATCTCTTCCGGGCCGAAGATAATCCCGTCCCAGCGAGCGCAGAATATCTCAATGCTCCCCTCTACATCACGGGACCAGGCCACCAGGGGACGCCCGTCGTCTCCGAAAGATATCGCCGGTGTCATCTCCCATCCGGTGGAATGTTTGGCGACAGGCAAAGGTTCGGTCCAGGTCTCACCCCGGCGTTGACTGAAGTATATTTTCGGGGTTTCCCCGCTTTTTCGGGCCGCCCAGACAACCCATAACTCATCCGAGGGACTTATCCCCAGGGCGGGGGCGTAGTTGCCCTCAAAGCGGTCGGCCGGGGAGAACGGCTCGGTCCGCCATTCTCCGGCCTGGTAGTGTTGGATGAAGATCGATTTGGGAAGCAGGTCGTATTCAACTCCGATTGACCAGAATTCTTCCGATCTCAAAGGGGGGGAGAGAGCGCAGAAGAGGGGCACGAGAAGCAATAATCTATTAATTTTCATATATATAATTTAACATAGTCAGATGAAATATCAATTGTAGTTTTCGTTTAGGGGTTCACGGTTCAATGGTTCACCGTTCAAGGTTACCTTGTTCCCAAAACTTTAGCTTTATACATGTTTTCAACCGTGAACCGTGAACCTTGAACCTGACAACCTGAGTAGTTACGTTTAACCTTTACTTACCGGGTTCTTTGACCTATAAAAAAGCCATATTATTATAGTAATATTTACATATGAAAAAGCTAAAAATAGGCCTGATTACCTCTTTTTATCCTCCCTTCCATCCGGGAGGATGCGGCTTGCACGTGTATCATCTGGCAAACCTGCTGGCCGGCGATGGGCATAGTGTGGAAGTGATCTGCTCGGGTGACGCTCATAAATTCAAGCTTCAAGCCCCGCGCCCGGGAGAGTATCCCCATCACCCCGGCGTTACGGTTCACCGGATAAAGAGCGGAGCCGGGAGACTGGAGCCGATGCTCACATACTTATTCGGCACCCCTGTTTTTACCCGCCGCCGCTTGAAGCGCCTCTTGGAGCAGGATTACGACGTCATCCATTACCATAATATCTCCCTTTTCGGCGGCATCTCGATCCTGAACCTGGGAAGAGGGATCAAGCTCTTTACCCAGCACACCTACTGGCTTTTTTGCCCGACCCATTACCAGTGGAAAAATAAGAGGGAAGTATGCGAAAAGAAGGAATGCTTGAGCTGCCTTCTGTCCTACCGGCGCCCACCTCAGTTCTGGCGCTACCGGGAGAGAATGGAGACTCGGCTCCGTCCGGTCGATTCTCTGATTATGCCCTGTAAGTTCATGATCGAAGAGCACCGCCGGGAGGGTTTTAAGGGCCGGATGGACTGCCTGCCTTACTTCGTGGAGCCGGTGGAGAAAGCAGCCGCCGCCGACCTGGAAAAGGAGTTCGGGCATCTGCGCCCTTTCTTCCTGGTCGTGACCCGTCTGGAGAGCTATAAGGGTCCACAGGTGGCTGTCTCCGCTTTTAAAAAGAAGAAGGGCGCTGCCGGGCTGGTTATTGTGGGTACCGGCAGCCGGTCCGAATACCTGCGCAAACTGGCGGGAGGTGACCCACATATATATTTTTTGAATTACGTGGCACCGGATAGGTTGGACTGGCTGTATCAGAATGCTGTGGCGCTGCTCGCCCCCTCGGTCTGGCCGGAGATGGGAAATCAGACGGTACTGCAGGCGGAATCCTGCGGAACCCCCGTTATCGCGGCCGGCAACGGGTGTTTGCCCGAGCTGGTCGAGGAACACGGAAGTGGAATCATCTTCCATGATGAGGCGGAGTTACTCCGGGCGATGGAGCGGATGGAAGACCCCGATGTGAGGTCCGGCTTTGTTCCCAAAGCTCAGGCGGCGTATCAAAACAATTATACTCCCCGCATCTTCCTGGACCGATACTATCGCCTGATTGAAGAATTGCGTTAATGCCGCCCCCCATGAGATAATCTTGCACAATCTGTTTTTCGGGGGATTTCAATAAAACTATTGAATAGGCAACATATTATAGGAATTAGGTGAACCAATCCCTATTCCCTAATCCCTATTCCCCAAATTATGAAGAAGAGAGTTCTCATCGTTTTTCTGGCTATCATTGTGGTAGGCGTCGGCGGACTGGTCTTCTTGCGTCCATTTTGGAAAAAAGACCGGCCAAATATTATCTTTCTTCTTCTGGATGCCCTCCGGGCCGACCATCTGGGATGTTACGGCTATAATCAGGGCACCTCGCCGGTGATTGACGCCGTGGCGGCAGAGGGCGCTCTCTTCCAGAATCATTTTGCCAACGGAACCTATACCCTGTCATCGGTTCCGACCTATTTCTATTCCCGTTATTTTATTAAATCCCTCTTTCCGGCCGACCGTCGCATCCCCCTCCAAACTCCGGGCAACCTGTTTCGAAAACTCGACGACGAGGCCGTCTCCATAGCTTCGGTCTTCAAGAAAAACGGATACCGGACGGCCATCTTCTCCGCCCACCCCTGGTTTATCAGAGGGTATGAGCTGATGAAGGACTTCGATGATTTCTACCGGGTCTCTGAACGCCGTTCCGCCCACGGCTCGGCCAGGAAGATCTTCGCCCGGATGACCGCCTGGATTGAGGAAAAGGGGGTGGGCGAAGAGCCGTTTTTTATCTACGCCCACCTGATGGATACACATTTTCCTCATGAGAGGAAGAAGGAAAGCGAGGAATATATCCAATCGGAAGCGGATTTCTCCCAGAGGTTCGACTGGCGTGGCTATCCCCGATCCCAGACCATCGGCGCGGGTGGTTTATGGCGGCTCCCCCCGGATTTCCCGGAAGAAGATCGGCAGTACCTCAACGCCATATATGACGGTGATGTCAAATATACCGACACGCAGCTGGGAGATTTTATCCGGTTTTTAAAAGAAGAGGGACTGTATGACGATACCCTCCTGGTGATAACCGCCGATCACGGCGAGCACCTGGGCGAGCATAACCTCACGGAACATGGGGGGCCGCCCTGGGATTCTGTTATCAGTATCCCTCTGATCATGAGGCTGCCGGGAAAGATCGACCCGGGAGGGAGGATGGTCGAGCTCACCGAGAACGTTGATATCCTGCCGACCATGGTTAGCCTGTTGGGTTTGAAGGTCCCGGCGGGGAAGAAGTTTGACGGAAGAGATTTTCTCCGCCGGAAAGGGCCCGGGGAGACCGCTCGGGAGTATGTTTTGACGGCGAATTCCATCCGCACGCCGCGCTTTAAGTATATGATAGATACCGCAGACGACTCCGAGTTTCTCTACGACCTGCAGACTGACCCGGGAGAAGAGAATAATCTGATCGAGCGGGAGCCTTCCCGGGCCGAGGAATTAAAGAAGACCATGAACAATCTCCTCTCAGTCTCCCGGGCCAGATATGAAGATGCAATCAGCAAGGAATCACCCGAATTGCCTTTCGCCATCTCGGCCGATTATTTTGACCTCGCATCAGAGAGCCCGATCAAGGTCGTTAAGCGGTATTATTATCCCGCCGGCCAGAGTGAATTTCTGTCCAAGGTTCAGCAATCCCCTTACTGGATACACAATAAAATTGCCGGCCGTTACTATATCCTCGGGTTTAATCAACCCGGTCTCTCTCCTCTCTCTATCAAGTTCCCCGTACCCAACGGGCGATACCGGGTAACGGTTGCCTGCCTGGTCGGGAAAGTGGTCCGGGGTTATCCGATGAGCATCTTCCGGATGAGCCTGGGCCGGGATGATCCGGCCCGGAGCGTTCTGGTCGATGCGAGCAATGCCGAAAAAAAAGAACAGTTTGATTTAGGGGAGATTTTAGTCGAGGATAAGCAGTTCCGGGTCTTTCTCTATCCGGTGACGGAGCCTTCCTGGAGCTCGCTGCTTTATTTTGGTTTTGAACCGGTTCTCCCGGGAAAGAAGCTGGAATCCGCCGATGACATTCAGAACCAGAAGAGGCTCGACAAGTTAAAGTCTCTGGGGTATGTAAGGTAGGATTAACTTCATGAAAAACGATTCCACCGACAGTCAAATGACGGGGTACGCCAAGAGTTTGGTCTCCGCCTCCGAAGGGCTGATGGAACTGGTTGACCGGGACCGGTACTCTCCCGCTTACGGATGCTTTTTTTATCCCTACTGGAGGAGCAAGACCAGCGGTTACGTCAACGCCCGCTGCCAGGAAGCCGTCTATACCCTGGCTCTAATTTACCGCAACGATTATCCGGGCAACCGTTGCCGCGGAGTGTTCGAGGCGCGGGAACTGGCCCGGGCGGGGATGCTCTACTGGGCGCGACTCCAGCATCCCGACGGGTCGTTCGACGAGTGGTACCGGGGCGAGCATGGCTTCGCCGCGACCGCCTTCTCCGCGTTCGCCGTCTCGAGAGCTTTCACCCTCCTCCGGGACGAGCTCGCACCCGCTGATAAGAAGATACTCCTCAAAACTTTTCGGTCCGCCGCCGGCTGGCTCCAGAGTCACGACGATCTCGTCAAGATCAACCACGAGGCGGTGGTGGCGGCGGCCCTGTATAGCCTGGGGGAGGTTCTCGACGAATCGGCACTGGCCGGGGAGGCTTCCCGCAAGGTCGACCGGGTACTGGACCGGCAGACCGGGGAAGGGTGGTTCCCCGAGCTGGGGGGGCTGGACACCGGTTACTCCTTTCTCACCCTGGAGTACCTCTCCCAGTGCTATCTCTTCTCGCCCCGGGACCGCCTGAAAGAAGCCCTGGAGCGCGCGCTCGGTTTTCTCGTTTTCTTCGTTCACCCCGACATCACGACGGGACGGGAGTACAACCTCTGCGGAAATTCTTACGTCTCGCTCCTGGCCGCGGCGATAATGGCCCGGTTCTCCCCCATCGCCCGACGGCTCTTCTCGGAAGGGATCGCCCGCGGCAATGTTATCGAACAACTGGCCCAGGATGACCTGAGCCGGTGTTACCATCTCTACAACGGGTTGCTGGCCTATGATCGCGCCCGGGAGGTTCTCCCGGCTTTCGATGAAATCTCACCTCCGCTCCCCTGTCTGGGAGACCCTTTCAGGAAAAACTTTCCTGAATCGCTGATGACAGCGGTCAGGAAGAGCGGTTATTACGGTCTGGTCTCGGCCAACTGTGGCGGCCTGCTCAAACTCTTCTCCTCCCCCGGGAAAGGGGAGGGCTACCCGGCGTTTGTGGACCGGGGGTACTCGGTCCGCGGCGCGACCGGAACTGTACTCCATTCCTTCCTCCTCTCCCGGGCCAACGAGGCGAAGCTGGATGAGAATGGCGTGCTTAAGATAACGGCGTCCTTCCGACCCGGTTCCTATCTCTTTCCCGGTCCCCTCTCCCGGCTTCTTCTGGACGCGGTGAGCTCGATGCCGGGCGGATACCATCTCGTAAAGTCGGGGGTTGATTTCTTCCGCCGCCGTAAGAAGGCCTCGTTCCAATTGACCGCGGTCCCGGGCCGGATTTCTCCATGGCGGCTGAAGAGGACGATAACGTTCCGCCCGGATCTGGTCCTGGTAAGGGACGAGATCAAGACGGAGGAGGGGAGGGGAGATGGGGAGATCGCGATTGACCTCGAGGAACGAGATGGTTCCCGGGTCGTCGGTCGCCCCCTCTCCGGATTGGAGGATGAATTGCGGAGGGCGCTCGTGGCTCGGGGGAAAGCCGTGGTCGAGAAGGAGTTACGCCCGACGGCGTCCGGAGTGAAGGTTACCGGTAGCGTGTTTTAATGAAAATTAACAAGAAAGGCCCGCTCTTTCACATCCTCCAGGTCGCCGTGCTGCTGGCGATAGCCTATTTCCTGGGAAGGAACCTCTATGTCAACTGGCATGAGCTGATCTCCTATGATTGGGATCCGGATGTCTGGCTGCTGCTCCTCTCTCTCTTTATCACGGTGGCGGGGGGCTTGCTGGTGGCTCTGGGCTGGAGTTATATTCTCAGAGTGATGGGTCAACGGGTCCCGCACCCCAGGGTCCTCCGGATTTATTACCTGAGCGAACTCGCCAAGTATATACCGGGAAAGATCTGGACCGCCGTGGGCCGGATCATCATGCTTCAAAAAGAGGATGTTCCCAAGGTAGTGACGGCGGCCAGCGTGGGCGCGATGTTGATCATCCTCGCGGTCTCCGGGGGGCTGACTGTCCTGCTCACCCTCCCGGCCTGGCCGAGCCTGGACGTGGAGACCCACACCCGGATGTTGTACCTGCTTCTGATCCTGCCGATCGGCCTCCTCATTCTTCACCCGCGGATCTTTGAGCCGGGCCTGAGCTGGCTGTTAAAAAAAATAGATCATGTCTCACTGAAAATACGCCTCCGGTACAGCCATATCCTCCTCCTGGTGCTGTACTGGTGCGGGCTCTGGTTGCTCAAGGGGGTGGCCACCTACTTTCTCCTCCGCGCGGTCTATCATGATCCGCTCCCCCCGTTTTCCTGGCTCATCCTGGCCGGGATCATGGCCATCTCCTGGATAGTGGGGGCGATCACTCCCTTCGCTCCGGCGGGGCTGGGTATCACCGAGTTCTCCATGGTGTTGCTCTTCGCCTCTCTCTTATCGATCGACGCGGGGATTGCCACCGCTTTTGCCATCTTCAATCGGGCATGGAGCATACTGGCCGAGCTGATCTGCGTCGGCGTAACCTTCAGGCTAAAAGGTACTGCCAAAAGTCCTATGACAAATCATGAAACCACTGAGAACACTGAGGGCAGAAAGGGCTATTTTATCTAAGTTTTTCTCTTTTAATATCCTCTGTGTCCTCAGTGGTTAATTTTTAACAATAGGGGCTAAAATAAAAGGAGTACAAGATGAGCGGATATGATGGAGAAGGGACGATCCCGGCTGGCGGGCTGAAAGAGAGTTTTCGGCAGTACCGCGAGCGTGTCTATGGGAGTCGGTCTCTGGCCCGGTTCTTCGGCCGGGGGCTTCTTCTGACCCTCTTTTCCTGTTTCCCCACGGTTGCGGGCTCCGTGTTGCGGGGTCGCCTCTACCGGCTGGTCCTCGGCGGGTTGGGGAGGAGTTGCTTTTTGGAGAAGAATATCCGGTTCTTCAATCCCGCCCGCCTTATGATCGGCGACCGGGTCTTTATCGGAGAAGGAAGTTTTTTTGATGTCGGAAGCGTGGCCGAAGAAATCTCGATCGGAACCGACAGCCACATCTCCCGGTCCGTCACCATCCGGACCCAGCTGGGGAAGGTGGCGATCGGGGAGAAGGTCAACGTCGGGGCCGGCTCTTTCATCTACGGCTACGGGGATATCGAGATCGGAGCTGGTACTCTGATCGCCAACCAGGTGGAGATAATCAGCGGGACCCATAACTTTGACGACCCGAGCCGTCCGATGCGTTACCAGGGCCGCTCTCCGAGCAGGATAGTGATCGGGGAAGACGTCTGGATCGGGACCCATGCCGTAATCCTGGGTGGGGTAACGATCGGAAAGGGAGCCGTGATCGGGGCTGGGGCGGTGGTTCATCATGATATCCGGGAATACGCAGTCGCCGTCGGCATCCCCGCCCGGGGAATCCGCTCCCGTCTGCGTAAATAGTATTATTGCCCGGCCAGGGGTAACTGGTATGATGTAATTTTCTGCTTCGGAATTTTCCCGATATCCATCCCGACAGAGGTCGGGATTTCGTATCTTTTCAAATAAAAAATATCGGGATAATAAACAGCATTTAAAATAAAATCATTGAACCGCAGAGACCCGCTTTCAGCGGGCAAGCGCAAAGTTTACCCGCCATCGGCGGGAGCGCAGAGAAATATAAAAGTATGTCTGTTAAACTTGTCTTGATATTAATAACGAGAAAGAACAAATAAATATAGTAATTAGTTTAATAAATTGTTTTTTAATTCTACTTTGCGTTCTCTGCGTCTTTGCGGTTCAAATAAGTTGTGTAGCTAAGTCCTAAAATGAAAGTTCTGGTCACCATCTTTGAGGAGTTGTATCCTCTGAGCGGCGGGGGGAGTCCCCGGATATCCAATATTATCCAGGCCTTCGCCCGGGGAGGGCATGAGGTATGCGTGGTGGGTGGGATCGCGAGCTCCGCCGAGGAAGCGAAGAATTATCTGGGCTGCCGGGAGATCGTGAGGCTGAAGACCGTCAGCCGGCTGGACCCGAACAAGATGAAGAAGTACCTCCTCGCCCACCCGATCAATATGGCGAGTCTCCTCCGGGCGATCCGGACGTTCAAGCCGGACCTGATCGTCTCACATAACACAGTTGCCGGGTATGGGTCTCTGATGGGGCGGAGCCTGAGTCGTGTCAATCCCTTACTGGTCCTCAATCTGACCGATCTCCTCTTTGAATACCTTGACACCTACTCTTCCGGCGGATGGCTGTCGACAGTTCAGAAGTTTGGTCGCAAGATGGAGGGCGCTGCGATCCGGGGGTCGGACCGGATCATAACTATCAGCCGGGCTATGAAAGAGATTATTCTGGGTTACGGAGCTTCGGGGGAGAAGATAGATATTGTCTGTGACGGAGTTGATCTGAATATCTTCCGGAAGTATGAGAGCGGTGACCTTCGCCGGGAGCATGCTCCCGGGAAGGAGACGGTCCTGATATTTCAGGGGGTGATTGATCCCCAGGACGGCCCCGAGCTGCTGGTGGCCGCCGCCGGGAAACTCCGCGCCGAAAAGCCCGGCTCGGCGTTCTGGATTATCGGGGCGGGGACGGCTATCCCGGCCTTGAAAGAGCGCGTGCGGGAAGAAGGATTGACCGACGCCTTTTATTTCTCGGGCTGGCTGACCCAGAAAGAAGTGGCCCGCTACATGTCGGCCGGGGATATCGGCCTGGTCATCCTTCCCGACATCGTCTCGGCCCGGGGTCGGGTGACTCTGAAGGAGTTTGAGTACTGGGCTTGCGGCCTCTCGGTGGTGGCCCCCCGCCTTCCCGCGCTGGAGGAGGTGATCGAAGAGGGGAAGACCGGCCTCTTCTATCAGCCGGGAAACGCCGATGACCTGGTTGAGAAGATCAGCGCGTTGATCGATGATCCCGATTTATCGGGGAAGATGGGGGAGGAAGGGCTGCGGGTGGTGGAGGAGAAGTACCGCTGGGATAAATTGGCCGATGAGTTTGTGCGGCTCTGCGAAGGGTATAGAGAATAATAAGGATCATGAAAGTACTTATCACCAACCCCCCCTGGCCCGGAGAAGGGTTCGGGGCGCGCTCCGACGTGCGCTGGCCGCACAAACGGAGCGATAAATTTATTGAGTATCCGATCTATCTGGCTTATCTGGTGGCGATCGTCCGCGAGAGCGGTTATCAGGTTGCCTTCCTCGATGCCATCCTGGAAGATCTGGATATCCAGCAGTTCGCCCGGAGGGTGGCGAAGATAAAACCCGATGTGGTGGTCCTCGAGTGTTCGACCCCGTCGATCAACTTCGATCTTCAGTCCGCCGCCGCCATCAAGAAGGCGCTGCCGTCGGTCCGGACGGTCCTGGTCGGCTCTCACCCCACCGTCTACCATCGCGAGATCATGAATGAAAACCCGGAAGTCTCCGCGATCTGCCGGGGAGAGTTCGATTACACGGTGCGGGACCTGGTCCGGGCTCGGGCCGAAGGACGATCCTGGTCGGAGGTTTTGGGGTTGACCTGGCGCGAAGACGGAGAGATCCGGGTCAACCCGGACCGCCCGCTGATCGAGAACCTGGACGAGTTGCCCTTTCCAGCCCGGGATCTGGTTGAAAGCCCTTATTACCGCCAGGGGACTTTTCGGGGTAAGCGATGCACCACGGTGGTTACCTCCCGGGGCTGCCCCTTCCACTGTACCTACTGCCTCTGGCCCAACACCCTCTACGGACACGACTTCCGGGGCCGTTCGGCCGAAAACGTGGTGGACGAACTGGAGGAGGCGGTGAAGAAGTACGGGATCGATGAGGTTTATTTCGATGACGACTCAATGGCGCTGGACCGGCAGCGGATGCTTGATATCTGCCGTCTGATCGTCGAGAGAGGGGTGAAATTCGAGTGGATCTCTCAATGCCGGGTGGACAGCATGGACGAGGAGGTCCTCCGGGCGATGAAGTCGGCCGGGTGCCGCTACATCCGGTTTGGCGTCGAATCGGGATCTCCCCGGATGCTGAAGCTGATGAAGAAGGGGATCACCCCCGAACAAGCGATGGAGACCTTTCGGCTCTCCCGGAAGGTGGGGATCCGTACCCAGGCTTTCTTCCTCTTCGGGGTCCCGGGCGAGACCGAGGAGACGGTCCGGGAGACGATAGAGTTTGCCAAGAAACTGAAGCCCGGCAGCGCCCAGTTCGCGGTGGCGATTCCCCACCCGGGAACCGAGCTCTTCCGGACCACCACCGAGAAAGGTTGGATCCGCTACCGGCGGTGGGAGGATTTCTCTTCCTGCCTGGGGATGATCGAGACCCCAGAGTTCCCCCTCGATGCGGCCGAGAGGGCCCGGGTTCGGGCTTACAAAGAGTTTTATTTCCGTCCTTCTTTTTTTGTTCAGACCATACTGAGCATCAAGAACTGGGATGACTTTAAAAGCGTTGCTAAAAGTGCCCGGTCCATTATCAGCCGGATCGGGTTCTTTAATAAAAATTAGCGGGGTTTAATATGAATGAGAATAATTCAATAAATCTATCTGTCTTGATTCCACTTCTCAATGAAAAAGAAAATCTCCACCCCCTCTTCGAGAAACTGGAAAGGGAGCTAAAAGGCCTGAACTTGACCTGGGAGGTTATATTCGTGGACGATGGAAGCACGGACGACTCTTTACAGGTATTGAAAGAGATCGCCTCGCTTTCCGCGCCGATTAAAATTATCCGGCTCAGAAGGAATTTCGGAAAATCGGCCGCTCTGGCCGCGGGTTTTGATCTCGTCCGGGGAGAAAAGGTTATAACAATGGATGCCGACCTTCAGGACGACCCGGAGGAAATTCCCGTGCTGCTGAAAAAATTAGATGAAGGCTTTGATCTGATATCCGGCTGGAGGATGAACCGCCGGGACCGCCGGGTAAAAAGGTACACCTCGCGGATTTTTAACCGGGTAGCATCAATGCTTACCGGGATCAAGATTCATGATTTCAACTGCGGTCTGAAAGCGTTCCGGAGAGAGGTGGTGAAAGATATAATCGTCTACGGTGAACTGCACCGCTATATCCCGGTTATCGCTTACTGGAAAGGTTATAAGGTGGGCGAGGTCAAGGTCAAACACCACCCCCGTGCCTACGGGAAGAGCAAGTTCGGAGTGTACCGCTTCTTCGCCGGATTTATGGATATGCTCACGGTTATGTTCATGACCAAGTACAGCAAAAAGCCGCTTCATCTTTTCGGGGGAGTGGGTCTGCTTCTCTTTCTGGTGGGCTTTATCATTAATGCTTATCTGGTTGTGCAGAATCTGATCGGGAGGGATTTTTTAAGGGTTCGGCCCCTGATGTTCCTGGGCGTTCTCCTGATGCTGGTCGGGTTTCAACTTATCTCCACGGGGCTTCTCGGCGAGATGATGACGATGTCCCTCCATAAGAGAAAAGAAGAATACATCATCCGTGAAACTTATACCTAGTGTCTGAACGAAAACCCCCAAATCCAAGTCATTCAGACTGTGTTGCAATTGAGTTATGTCCAGCCAATAGGTGGAGACATTATCAGTTTTAGGATAATTAAATGATATCCACCCGACTATTTACATTTCTCATAGGGTAAATCCCTTTATTGTATCGAA
>Ga0208905_1000117_pt1 | contig 38341 bp, 30 predicted proteins | sample AntAceMetag02UKS_FD_184776 | JGI IMG/M metagenome (GOLD analysis project Ga0208905, IMG submission 184776) | Saline lake microbial communities from Ace Lake, Antarctica - Antarctic Ace Lake Metagenome 02UKS (SPAdes) (version 2) | ecosystem: Environmental > Aquatic > Non-marine Saline and... | reverse complement strand
GAAATTATTTATCAGTTGCTCTTTGAGTCTTTCAGCCATACACCCGATAACACCTACCAGCGTGCCAGGGTTGTTTTTCCTGATCCGGGAGAACACTTCAAGTCTTTTGAAAACTTTTTCTTCAGCTTTTTGTCTGATTGAACAGGTATTAACGAGGATAACATCCGCCAGTTTCGGATCAAAACTAACACTGTACCCGCTTTCAGCCAGTATGGACAATACAATCTCACTGTCCGCAACATTCATCTGACATCCGTATGTTTCAATATAAACACGTGGCTTATTTTGATCAGGAAGAAGATCGGATATATGCCCGGCAGGGGATATTATATTGTTTGTCATTTTTCTCATAAAATTTTCGCAAATTTAGTAATTTTGTATCAGCAAACTAAAAAACTGAAAATATGTCAGGACACAGTAAATGGTCAACTATTAAAAGAAAAAAAGGCGCTGAAGATGCTAAACGGTCAAAGATATTCTCACGTATTGTTAAAGAGATTCATGTTGCTGTAAGAGAGGGTGGGCCTGATCCTGATAGTAACCCAAGATTAAGATTGGCAGTACAAAATGCTAAAGGAGCAAATATGCCCAAGGATAATGTGCAGCGGGCAATAAGTAAAGCCGGAAGTGATGCTGAAAGTTATGAAGAGGTTGCTTTTGAAGGATATGCTCCACACGGAATTGCAGTATATGTTGAGTGCCTTACTAACAATAACAACAGGACTGTAGGTAACATCAGGTCAATATTTACAAGGAGAGGAGGCAGCCTGGGAACTAATGGCTCTTTGAGCTTCCTGTTCGAAACAAAAGGAGTATTTACTGTTCCGAAGAAAGATATGGATCCTGATGAATTTGAACTTGAGATTATTGATGCAGGTGCAGAAGAAATTGAAAATGAAGAGGGGATGTTTATTATAACCACTCAGCTTGATGATTTCGGTAATGTTCAGAAAAAACTGGAAGAAATGAATATTGAAGCGGAAAATGCTGAATTACAACGGATTCCAAATTCAACAAATGAGCTTGATAAAGAATTGGCTGTTAGGGTAATAAAAGTGATTGAGGAATTTGAAGATAATGATGATGTGCAAAATGTTTTTCATAATCTTGAAATTACAGATGAGATAATTGCTGCTGTAAATGAGTGAGTGCTTTTTTTGCCGACTGATTAGTTGCAGATTATAATTTTAGTTGATATGAAAATGCGAGTTTTAGCTATATCTTTTTTTATATTTCTTTTTTTAGCGTCCTGTTCTCCTGTTGAAGAGGTGCGTATTGGACCGGCTACAGGAGTAGAGATAAATGGTTTCTCAGGTAAGCAGGTTAGTTTTAAGGTAATGGTTAACATAGAAAATCCAAACAGGCAAAGTTATACACTTCGCACTCTGGATTTAGATGTGTCATTAAATGGGACATATATTGGACAAATTAAAAGTACTGAAAAGGTAAATATTCCTAAACGATCCGGTAAGGTTTATACTTTCCCGCTTAGTGCTGAGCTTGAGAGTTCATCGCTTAGTGTACTTGCTTTGGCGGATCTGTTTTTACATAGATATATTGATGTTGAACTTAAAGGGATGGCAGAAATTAATAGCGGACTAATGAGAAAAAAAATCCCTGTAAATGAGCAGGAAAAGATTAAGTTATACTGATTTTTTTTCAATTATAATAGTTTGGATATAAAAATTATTATATTTGGTTGAATATGAATCTAAAATTACCAGAAAATGAAAAATATTCTTGTTCCGGTAGACTTTTCAAAAGGCTCAATGCATGCTTTGGAGTACGCTATCAATACAGTTAATAAAATTGATGGCGATTTGAGGATTCTACATGTTAGAAAGTCAAAAAGTTACGACCAGCCTTTTATTCTGAAAGGCTCTGAAAAAAGCTATTCAAAAACGGTCGAAGAATTTTGTAATGAGATTCTGGATTATTACAGGGAGCAATATAAGGGTAACGGCATCTTTGATTATGTTATTACATCCGGGAAAATATATAAAAATGTGATTGATGAAGCTGAGAAATTGGATGCCGGTTTGATAGTGATGGGAACTCATGGGGTTTCAGGATTTGAAGAATTATGGTTGGGAAGTAATGCATACCGGGTTGTGTCAAAATCTTCATGCCCTGTTTTAACTATACGTCATGGCTTTAAAAGAAAGAATATTAAAAAGATTATACTGCCTATTGACGTTTATAAGAATACCAGGCAAAAAGTGCCCGTTGTTGCTGAATTAGCTCAAAAGTTAGGAGCAGAAGTTCATGTGCTGGATGTCACGACTTCTGACAGGAAGGATATAATTTACAGACTAAAAAAATATGGCGATCAGGCATTTGAATATATTGATAAACAAGGTGTTAGGGTGTTAAGAAATGCAAAGAAGGGTAGCAATATTGTAGATACAATAGTTGCTTATGGATGCCATATTAATGCAGATCTGATTGCAATCAGTAAGCTTGACAGAGGAACCCCGGGTAACCAGAGTATTAGTACAGCTGCTCAGCAGATGGTTAATCATTCACCTATTCCGGTTTTGAGTATTAACCCAGCTTGATTATTTTTGTGGCATGCAAAAAATCGTGCTTCTTACAATTTTCTTTGCCTTTTTGGGAGTAAAAGCAGATGCCCAGGGTTTGGAGGGAAATAAAAATAATCGCAATATCGTAAAAGATTATTTTTCCGGTCGGGATACAGGAGTTGTTACAATAATAAATGACCCCCGGCTCGATACCTTACTTTATAGGCACATACAATCAAAAGCCGAGATAGGTGGCTTAAGAGGGTACAGGATCCAGGTTTATTTTGGATCAGGACAACAGGCAAGGAAAGAGGCAAATGAAGCAAAAGCAAGTTGTATTTCATTATTCCCAACACAAAAAGCACATATTTTATTCCAAACACCATTTTACAAAGTCAGGGTAGGAGATTTCAGAACAAGAAATGAAGCCTTTATCTGGCATAAGAAAATTGTAAGGAAATTCCCCAAGGCCTATATTGTGAATGACATTATTAACTTTCCGGAACTTTAACAATAACTTATCTTTTACCGGAAAATATTTGTTACCGGCAGGGTTTGACTTGTTTCAAAATCAATCATTGCATTTATTAGCTTGAAGGAATTAAAGTTATATATATCGCTGACCTTTATATTAGCTTCAGAGACCATGCCTTTTTCGAGCATATATTCTCTTTGAGTCCCTTTAAGCAAAGGTTCTGACGGTGTAATCCAATTGTTACCGTCGCTAAAAATAATGTTACAGAATGAAGTATCAGTTATCAAATCATTTTTAAGAATAAGTATATCATCACACCGGCCTTTTAATTTAAACAGTTCTGTAATTGCCTGACGGTTTTCAAATTTATAATAATAGTCAAGATCATTACAAGTGACAAGTTTTAGTGTTGTTATGTCCGGTTGTTTATAAGGGAGGAATTCCACTTTCTTAATTTCAAGGTTGTAGATCACCCTGCATTTAAACAATCCTTTCCCCAAATGACCAGGTACTTTAATTTTTTCATTGAGGTTTATTCTGGCATTCTTGTTGAAAAGATCCCGTATTGACCTGTTTACCCTTTGTTGATGATACTCCAGGTTTATAAGTTTGTGTTCAACGGTTTTTATTGTTTCAAGCAACAGGCACATAAATTTTCTTTATCAGTTCCTGGTATTCAGAGTCAGGGTCACTCATCATGGTAATCCCTCCACCGCTCTTGAATATTAGCCTTTTATTCTGGTTTTCGATAAACCGTATCATCACACAACTATCTAAATTTATGCCATCAAAGTAACCAAAAACTCCGGAATAATAACCTCTGTTATATGTTTCTGTTTCAAGGATAATCTCAAGGGTTTTTAGCTTAGGAGCACCACTTATAGAACCAGCAGGTAGCAAGCTGAAAATAATATCTCCTAATTTTTCTTTATAGTTTGAAGGGAGATCTCCGCAAATTTTAGAACTTGATTGCAGGATGTTTCCATTGCCGGTATTAATTTTTTCAAGATATCTGAATTTTTCAACCCTGACATTTTTTGATATAATACTCAGATCGTTTCTTAAAAGGTCGACAACAGTGTTGTGTTCGGCTAATTCTTTTACATTAGCAAGAAGTTTTTCTTTCGCTCCGGGTAAATCAGCATCGATGGTTCCCTTCATAGGATAGGTAAATATTTTAGAATCCTTTATTTCAATAAATATTTCAGGAGAGAAGACAACAAAATCACTCCGGTATAATAATTTAAATCGTGCCTTACTTAGATAGAATATTTCAGCGAGATTAAGATTAGTCACGATCCCGGATGGAAATGTCAGGTTTAACAGATAAGTGTTGCCATGTTTAATATTATCCATCACCTTCCCGAAGGCTTCACGGTATTCTGATGGTTTTGGAGGAAAAATCGTAAAATGAAACTTGCTTTTTGTATGTTGCAATTCACTATAATTTTTATGAAGCCCGGTTTTAAATAATACATTTTGCGGAATTTCATTTGCTGCATAAACTATTGGTGATTCCATGGCAAAATCAATAATAAACAAAAAAGGGATAGATTGTGCTCCCATTTTGTTTATTTTGTTAATGGTCTGACTTATTTTGGGAGATGTGATGAACATATTGTTATTAGATAACAGGGATTCTTTCACTTATAATATTGTGAATCTGATTCGCAAAGTTAATAATCATAGCCTTGAAGTTATTAGTGTTGATGATATTAATTTACAGAAGGTTGCAGTTTTTGATAAAATTATTTTTTCTCCCGGGCCTGAAACACCGGAACCAGAGGGTATTATGAAAAAAATTCTGGATAAATATGCCGGGAGTAAAAGCGTTTTTGGAATTTGTCTCGGTTTTCAGGCTATTGCCCAGTATTATGGTGCAAGGTTATTTAACATGGAAACTGTGTGCCACGGAATTCAAAAAAATGTATATGTTAAAGATCCTGCTGATCGGATATTTTCAGGAATTCCTCCGGTTTTTAAGGCGGGACTTTATCACTCGTGGGCAGTTATCTCAAAATCATTTCCGTCGGAATTAAGAATAACAGCCCGCTTATCTGATAACATCATCATGGCATTCTCACATAAAAGTCTCGATATTTGTGGTGTTCAGTTTCATCCCGAATCATACATGACACCCTTTGGAGAACAAATTCTGATTAACTGGCTAAAAAAATAATGCTTAAATGATAGAATGCTGAAATGCTGAAATGCTTAAATAATAAGATGGTTATACTATTTTTTTCTTACCGACTGCCGACTGTGGACTGCCGACTTAAATATTAGAAACTTGTTAATAAATATCATTTTGTAAATCTTAAAAATGCCATATAAATAGTCTAACTTGGCGAAATCGTTTTTGTTTGTTCAGGGTTAATAAATTTAATAATATGGGTGGTTTTTTTGGAACAATACCAAAGTCGGACTGCCAAAAGAAAAACTTTGTACACATTGTTTTGACGGTTCGAGCTACTTTTAATGATAAATATGTAATTTTATAAATAGTTTGGAAAACGATTATCAATGAGTGATTCCATTAAGCACGAATGTGGTATTGCATTAATACGGCTACGAAAACCACTGGAGTTTTACCAGGTTAAGTATGGTGACTGGAGGTATGGTTTGGAGAAGCTATATCTACTTATGGAAAAACAGCATAACCGGGGTCAGGATGGTGCCGGAGTAGCATGTATAAAGGTTGGTCTTGAGCCGGGTAAAAAGTATATTTTCAGGCACCGTTCAAATAATTCCAATCCTATACAGGAAGTTTTTGATAGAATTAATAAAGAGTTTAAAAAGGCAGAAGAGCAAAAACCTAAGAGACTGCATGACCCGGGTTGGGCAAAAAATAATCTTTCATTTGCAGGAGAATTGTTTTTAGGACATCTACGGTATGGCACTTTTGGTAACTATAAAATAGATTATGTCCATCCGGTAAAGCGTGAAAATAATTGGAGATCAAGAAATCTTGTATTAGCAGGGAATTTTAACCTGACAAATGTTGAGGAACTTTTTCAAGAACTTGTTAATCTTGGACAGACACCAAAGGACTTTTCCGATACTGTAACTATTCTTGAAAATCTGGGACATTTTCTTGATCAGGAGAACCAGATATTATTTGAAAAATACAAGAAAGAGGGCTGTTTGAATAAGGAGATATCTCCTTTGATCGAAAAAAATATCAGTGTTACTGAAATACTAAGAAATGCAAGCAAGAGATGGGATGGAGGATATGTGATGGCTGGTTTATTGGGGCATGGTGATGCATTTGTTGCTCGTGATCCATGGGGAATACGTCCTGCATATTACTATTATGATGATGAAGTAGTAGTAGTAGCTTCTGAAAGACCGGTAATACAGACAGTTTTTAATGTACCTTATAATAAAGTTGAAGAAATACCTCCCGGATATGCAGTTATCTCAAAAAATTGGGGAGAGGTGACGGTTGAAGAGATAAGAAAGCCGGAGTTAAAGAAATCATGTTCTTTTGAAAGGATATATTTTTCAAGGGGAAGTGACCGTGATATTTATCGGGAAAGATTGAAACTGGGCGAGTTTCTGACACCTCAAATATTGAAAGCCGTTGATTTTAATCTGGAAAATACGGTATTTTCATTTATTCCAAACACTGCTGAAACAGCTTTCTATGGAATGATCAGAGGTGCTGAAAAATATTTGGAAAAGATAAAAAAGGAGAAAATACTTAAACTTAAGGATAATCTTACTGCCGAAAATCTGGATGATATAATTGCCATAAAACCAAGGTTTGAGAAAATTATTGTCAAAGATGTGAAACTCAGAACTTTTATTGCCGGAGATAGTGGCAGAGACGATCTTGTGGGGCATGTTTATGATATCACTTATGGAACTATCAGGGAAGGGAAAGACAATCTGGTAATAATTGACGATTCAATTGTCCGGGGAACTACGCTCAAGTATAGTATTATCCGGATTATTGACAGACTGAATCCCAGGAAAATTGTGATAGTATCATCATCACCACAGATACGTTATCCTGATTGCTATGGAATAGATATGGCAAAATTGAGCGATTTTATTGCTTTCAAAGCAGCTATTCAATTACTAAAAGATACCGGGAAACAAAATGTTATTGACAAGGTGTATAATATGTGTAAAGAACAGGAAGATATACCAAAAGAAAATGTGATTAACTATGTAAGGGAGATATATAAGCCTTTTACCCCGGAACAGATTTCAGGGCAAATTGCCAGAATGCTTAAGACAAATGAAATTCGTGCCGATCTGGAGATAGTATATCAAAGCATTGAAAGCTTGCATAAAGCTATCCCTGAACATACCGGCGACTGGTATTTTACAGGCAACTACCCTACACCGGGAGGGAATAAAGTTGTAAATCAGTCTTTTATTAATTTTATTGAAGGTAAAAACAAACGGGCTTATTAATATTCTGCAGACTTCAATTACTGCCCAAAATTCACTTATTTCTATTCACAAGAAATAATTAATTTAATGTAACTAATCAGTTTACAAGTTGGTAGCCTCCTGTTCCAATTGAGTACGCATTCCTGCTTTCCACATTCCCCAGGTTAACTGACGGTGCTGTTGCAGAAATCTTAACCTGACCTGTAAAATTTCTGTTTGTTTTTTTACCTGAAGGATACTCATGTATAAAGAAGTTGAACGCCCAATAACATTTAACCGGTTTTTTGTATCAGGTCACCCAACGACCAATCTGCATGAACCGATGCCCATACCTGGTTAAAATAGTAAGGTTGCAGAAACCTGTTTTGTTCGGCACGACGAATACACTTTTCCAGGGTAAGCACAGGTGGCGATTGGGCATAAAGCACCATAGTCCATAATACGGTAATCACCAACATACACAGTTTTTGCATAATATTTCTTCTTAATTCATCAAAAATAGGGAATTCTTATAATATCCTGACCTAACTACTAAAATAAATATTTTACAAGGAATGTATCTTCTTTACTGATGAACCCCACACCCGGTGCAGAAGAAATAGAATAACACAACCTTTCCGGTTTTCCATACTCCTTCAAAATTTTTAAGGCGACAGGGATATGTTATAATATAATATGGGGAGAAAAAGGTAAAGAGATATTTCATATTTGTTTTTTGGATTTCAAAAATGAAAGTTATTTTTGTACGAATAAAAAACTAAACGAACTATGAATATTAAAAAGATCGTCTCTCATTGCATTTTTATCCTTGTAGTTTTAACAATTTCTTTATCAACCCGGGGACAAGAAGCAAATCCTTATCTTTCAAAATGGGATAAATACAATTTATCGGGAGATTCGCTTCCGGTAATAATGCCTTATAATCGTATTATTGATCCGGCAGGAGATCAGATTTATTTCGGCGACAGTTTGCTGGAGAATCATGCACTTGATTGTGCCCTGTCACCTGACAAAAAGATTCTTGCTATTGAAGGCAGGTATCGTATTGTTTTCTACGATGTTAAATCGAGTAAAATTATTTCTGAACTTAAACCCGGAAACAACCCAATCTTGGCCGGTGCTAAAAATACTTTTTCGGGGATAAAATGGTGTCAAAAAGGAAAACAACAATATGTTTTTTGGAGTCTGGTTGGCTCCAATAACCGATCTTATGTTGTTAGGGCGAAATGGGATGGGCAAAAAGCAACAATTACCAATCAGTATTTTTTTGAAGTTTTATATCCCTCTCCGGTGGCATTACCCAATGAAATTGAGATTCTGAGAGAAGAGGCGGGAGATTTTTTGGTTGTCGTTTTAAATGGAAATAATCAGGTTTTAAAAATAAATATAGAAACAGGTGAAATAGTTTGGAAAACAAATGTTGGAGTTGCTCCTTACGGATTGGTAGCAGCAGAAGGTAAATTATTTGTTACAAATTGGGGTGGTCCGGTCCCCGATGAATCAGATATTGATGTAGCAGGTGTTCCCTGGGGCAAAGTTAAAACAAACCCGGAAAACGGGTCAACCCGTGAAGGTTCGGTTAGCGTTCTCGATCCGGCTACCGGAAATGTTCTCCGGGAAATCCTGGTAGGGCTCCATCCCAATGATATTATTAAAAGTCCGGATGAGAGATATGTTTATGTTGCCAATGCTAACAGTGATAATATTTCAGTAATTGATACCGAACAAGAAATAGTTACAGAAACCATTTCCGTCAGGTTGTCAGGAGACGAGAATCCTTTTTGGGGTTCTTCGCCCAATGGTCTTGAGATTTCAGGTAATGGAAAAACCCTTTTTGTGGCTAATGGCATGGATAATGCTATTGCAGTTGTTAAGCTGGGGGAAAAATCTTCATTAAAAGGAAAGGAAAAAGAAAGTAATGTTACCGGATTTATCCCAACAGGAGCATACCCCGGTGCCGTTTGTTTGTTAAAAAACAGGGATCTTTTTGTGGCAAATATTGAAGCGGAAGGAGCAAGAATAGCAAATTCTTCAATGCTTTCTTCCGGAGAGCCGGCTTTTAATTCTCACCGGATGATGGCTTCGGTTTCCAGAATACCCGTTCCCGGTAATAAAAAGCTTGCATCTTATTCAAAACGTGTTGTGGCTGCCAATCAGTTATTCCGGGTTAGTCTTACGCTTGAAGCACCCCGGAAAAATATTGCCCCGGTTCCAGTCCCTGCCCGTATAGGAGAGCCTTCGGTTTTTAAACATGTAGTTTATATAATTAAGGAAAACCGGACCTATGACCAAATTCTTGGTGACTTACCGGAAGGGAATGGGGAACCCGAACTTTGTATTTTTGGAGAAGAAATAACTCCGAATACACACCGCCTGGCGCAACAATTTGTACTTCTCGATAATTATTATGCGTCGGGAAAATGTTCAGCGGAGGGGCATCAGTGGACCGATGCATCAATTGTAACCGATTATATTGAAAAAAATGTACGTGCCTGGTTCCGAAGTTATCCGCATGTACAAACCGATGCCCTGGTTTATAGTCCTACAGGCTTTTTATGGGATAATGCCCTTCGGAATGGGAAGAATGTACGTATTTATGGTGAAGCGGCAATTCCCGTGTTCAATGATACCCTAAATTGGTCCGGTATCTATTCAAATTTTCTGAATAATAAACCTTTTGTGTTTACCAACAAAACAACTATTGAACCTGTAGGAAATTTACTTTCCCCGGCGTATCCCGGTTATGACCATCATTCCATCCCGGATATTTTACGGGCTAAAACATTTATTGATGAGATGAATAGTTATGAGAAGATGGAGGGGGCCCGGTGGCCGGAATTAAGCATTATTGCTCTGCCTAATGATCATACAGCAGGTACCCGTCCCGGATTTCCAACACCACGTGCTATGGTTGCCGATAATGACCTGGCTCTGGGTCAGATTGTTGAAGCGATCTCGAAGAGTAAATTCTGGAAGAATACCGTAATTTTTGTAACGGAAGATGATTCGCAAGCTGGTTGGGATCATGTATCTGCCTATCGTACTTTGTGCCAGGTGATCAGTCCTTATTCACAAACACACACAACTGTAAGCACCCAATACAACCAACCTTCAATGGTGCGCACGATTGAACAAATTTTAGGTTTACCCCCGATGAACATCATGGACGCTACAGCAATGCCTATGTTTGATTGTTTCATTTCAGAACCCGATACATCGGTTTATCAAGCTACTCCGAACATCATTCCTCTCAATGAAATGAATCCTGACTTAACCGCCCTGCGCGGGAAAGCATTGCATTATGCAAAAAAGAGTATGGAATCTCAGTTTAATCATATTGACGGAGGTGATGATCAACTGCTGAACCGTATTATCTGGTTTGCCTTAAGAGGTGGGAGGAGTTTTCCTAAAGCTTATGCAGGAGGTGACGAAGCAAAAGATGATGATTAAGTCCCTCTTTTATTCATGCGAAGGTAACTTGTAATCTTCCCGGTAAGAAGCCAGATGCCTGTTCACTTTCGAGATATACATGTCTTTGAGCGTGATCATTATCCCGGTTTCCTCTACATTCCCAAAATCATTATTGATAATAGTACCAAAGGTCTTCATTGTCGGGGATAGGTTCATATAAGAATTTATCAGGGGTGGGACATTTTCATCCAATTTTCGTACCTCCTGTGAAAGTAACTTATAATTCTCAATGTAATCTTTCCCTGTTAATAAAGAAGTGATCTCTTTCCTTTCCAGGTAAAGAGGCATAGGATCAATGGGTGTTACAAGTTTGTCAGGATCACCAAAGTGCTTGTAAAGGAAATGCAAGATCAGATCCCTTGCAAACCTGTCGAAATGCTGGTACATTGTTACTTTCCCGAAGAAATATCGCATTCCCGGATTGTCAATTACAATGGTTCCTAGACCATCCCAGAGGTTATCAAGAGCAAATAAACTTTTCCTTCTTTTACCGGCAGTAGAAAAAGGTTGTACAAAGGAACGGCCCAGTTCAATCATGTGAGGAAGATATTCTTTAATAAATTTCTCAGAGAAACTAAAATAGTGAGATGTTGATAATTTATTAATGTCAAAACAACCTTTTTCTGCATCTATGCATTTATAAAAACGATAACCTCCTAAAATCTCCTGATCTTCCGGGTTCCAAACAATTAATTGCTCATACGGATCTTCCCGCGTGTCCATTTCATCAATATCAATCTTTTTTCCTGTACCACCTCCTGCAAGTCGGAAAGCCATTTCTCTTAACCTGCCAACCTCCTGCATAAGCATTGGTGAATCATGGTGTGTGAAAATATAAACTTCATTGTTGCCGTAATTGGTTTTGCGGATAAACCGTTCAGGTGTAAGTTCTTTTATCAGTTTTTCACGTGGTACGGATCGAATAATAGCTTCCATTGAAATAGTAGATTATTTTATCGGAAAGTAAAGGTAAAGATAATAAATAAAAATCTTCAGGATAATGTGTAAAAAAAGGGAAAAGTGGAATAATGGAATAAAGGGATAGAGGGATTAGAGGGAATATACAATCTTTTTTATCTTAAGTGCCCAGTCTTTAGGTGATAATGTATTATCAAACATTTTGTATGATATTGGTTTTCCAAACCTGACAGTGATTTTTTTATCCTTTTGCTTAAACATTTCATTAGGAAGGTAAACCATTTCAATATTTGATTTTATTCCCAGCAAAACCCTGAGATTGGCAAGATTATAAAAGAAATTGGAATTACGGCCTGAGAAATGCACGGGGACAATATCCCTCTTATGTTTTACAGCTTTTGTAATAAAATGCTTTTTCCATTCAAGGTCTTCAATCTTCCCTTTCTTTTTTCTGGAACATAAGCCTGCAGGGAAATAAAGGATTTGATCATCTGAAGCATATGATCTCTCAATTTGGATAACAGCTTGCTTATCCTGTTTTCCATGTTTGTTTATAGGAAGGAAAATAGGATCAAGATTTTTAATATTCATTAGAAGATCATTGACGGGAAATTTTAGTCCGGGCCATATTTTACCAACTTCGTGGATAAAAACCAACCCGTCAAGTCCCCCTAATGGGTGATTCGAAACAAATAAGAACCGTCCTTCCTTTGGTAAATTTTCCAATCCTATCACTTCATAATTTGTTTCCATAAATTTTAAACCCTCCCGGATAAAATCAAGACCGACCAATTCTCCATGTAATTTAAGGAATTCATTGAGTTCATCCTGATGAATTATATTTTTCAGATACCGGATCAGGAATGCAGGTAATATCTTAAGTAACCGTGGATTTTTATCTGCAATTACCTTCTCAATATCAATAAGAAATACCTCGGTTTGTTTTTCTTCACTTTTCATTCTTGAATTTTTATTTCCTATTGGTCATGTTAAATAAGAAAAGGTTAAAGACTATAAAAGTATATAAAATGTGGAAATTTTGACGAAAGTTATTAACAAAGTGGGAAAAAATGGGAAAAAGTGGTAATTTGTGGTAAATTATTCTATATTTTTACATTTTAATACTATAAAATGTCGACATTCATTGGTGACCATACATGCAAAGTTGATTCCAAAGGTAGGATTTTACTTCCAGCTGCCTTTAAAAAACATATGCCTAAGATATTGCAGGACAGGTTTGTGATAAAGAAAGATATTTTTGAGAAATGTCTTGTACTCTATCCGATGGACGAGTGGGAACGGCAGAATAAATTAATTCGCAGTCGTATTAATCCATACAATAATGAACAAAGTAAGTTTCTGAGAGATTTCTACAGGGGTACGGCTGAAATAGTTCTGGATAGTAATAACCGTATGTTAATCCCTAAAAGATTGCTGGAATTCGCGGATATAAAAAAGGAAGTAATACTCGCGGGGCAATATGGGAAAATTGAGATCTGGTCCGGAGAAAACTATGAAATATCCGGTGATGAGATAAAAGATTTTCCGGCTTTGGCAGAGAAGCTTATGGGTGGTTCACTTATTGATCCTGAGGAAGAATGATATACCATATACCGGTTCTTTTACATAAGAGCATTGAAGGATTGAAAATAAAGCCTAACGGGATTTATGTTGATGTAACTTTTGGGGGAGGAGGACATTCAAAAGAAATTCTAAATTTTCTTAAGAGTGGTCGCCTGGTTGCTTTCGATGCTGATATTGATGCCATGGCTAATTCATTGAAGGATGAAAGATTTATGTTACTGACGCAGAATTTTAAATTCTTAAGTAACAATTTGCGATTTCATGGAATTCCCGGGATTGATGGATTGATAGCCGATCTGGGTATCTCGTCGCATCAGATAGATATTCCCGAAAGAGGCTTTTCTTTTCGTCATGATGCAGTGTTGGATATGAGAATGAATTCCGCAGCAAAAAAATCCGCGATAGATATACTTTCTGAATATAGTGTTGAAAAATTATCAGAGATATTCAGATACTATGGAGAAATCAGAAATGCAGGTCGGTTGGCCGGAAGGATCGACGAATTCAGGAAAACAAAAAAAATAGAAAGAGTTTTTGATCTGGTGAATTTAGTAAAACCGTTAACCGGTCGTGGAGGGGAGAATAAATTTATGGCAAAAGTTTTTCAGGCATTAAGGATAGAGGTGAACGGCGAAATAGAGAATCTTAAACAGATGCTGATACAAACTGTGGATATTATGGATGCCGGTGCGCGCCTGGTTGTTATTACATATCATTCTCTTGAAGACAGATTAGTAAAGAATTTTATGCGGGCCGGCAATTTTACCGGCAACATAGAGAAAGATATCTATGGGAATTTTAAAGTTCCGTTTAAACAAATTAATCGCAAAGTAATAACCCCTGATGAAAACGAGATATTGAAGAATAAAAGGGCACGTAGTGCCAAATTGCGTATCGCGGAAAGAATATAAGTTTTTGAGCCAATATGGTTAATTATAGAAAAAATATTGATTTCATTGATGAACCTGTTGATTACAGGGAGGAAAAAAAATTCTCTGCAAAAAATTTGATTGATGGTTCGGTATTAACAAGAAACTGGGTAGTTAACAAGGTGCCATTTATTATGTTCCTCACCTTTCTTGCAATTCTTTATATAGCCAATCGGTACCATGCAGAACGTGTTGTGAGAGAAACAGTGAAAATGCAACGTGAAGTGAAAGAGCTGAGATTTGAATCAATAACAACGGCTGCTGATCTGATGTACATAAGTAAACAATCTGAAGTTGCCAGGATGGTTAAGGAAAAAAAGCTTGGATTGGAAGAACTGGTTGAGCCACCAAGCAAAATAGTTATAGAAAGCAAAAAGGAACGATAACAATGTCATTAAAAAATCATATCGTTTGGAGAGTGGGTGTAGTGTACCTTGGCATTTTTGTTCTTTCATTGGGTATAATAGGCAAATTGTTTTTCCTTATTTATGTAGAAGGTAGCAAATGGGAGAAAAAAGCTGAAGAACATAATATGAAGTACGTTACCATTGATCCCAATCGTGGAGATATCCTCGCTGATGATGGTCGCTTACTTGCCAGTTCGATTCCATATTATGAGATTAGGATGGATTTGATGAGTACTGCTATGTCGGGTGAAATATTCATGAAAAAGGTAGATTCTCTGGCATTTTGTTTATCAAAACTATTCAATGATAAATCAAAAGCTGCTTATAAGCGTGAAATTATTCGTGCCAGGCAAAATGGAGAAAGATATCATTTACTGAAGAAGGGAGTGAATTATATTGAATTGAAAGAACTGAAAACTTTCCCCCTGTTCAGGCGTGGCCGTTATAAAGGCGGATTTATTTATATTCAGGAGAACAAAAGAATATTACCTCATATGGAGCTGGCATCCAGAACAATAGGGTATTTAACAAAGGAAAGATCGGGGAATGTGGTTGGCATTGAAGGAGCGTATGATCATGAGCTTTCAGGGATTGTTGGTGTACGGTTAATGCAACGCCTCTCAGGTAATGTATGGATGCCGGTAAATTCCAACAATGAAGTAGAGCCGCGTGATGGTAATGAGGTAGTAACAACTATTGATATAAATCTGCAGGATGTTGCTGAGAATGCCCTGCTAAAACAACTTTCCAGACATAATGCACATCATGGTACTGCTATTCTTATGGAAGTTCAAACCGGCGAGATAAAAGCAATAGCTAATCTGGAAAGGGATATGAAGGGCAGGTATCATGAATCATACAATTATGGGATAGGCGAAAGTACTGAACCCGGATCAACTTTTAAACTTCCTGCACTTATGGCTGCCCTGGAAGACAAAGTGGTTAGTCTGGATGACACCATTGATACCGGCAATGGAAGGATACGGTATTACGATAAAACAATAAAGGATTCCAAAAAAGGGGGGTATGGAAAAATAACAGTCAAACAGGTCTTTGAGTTATCTTCAAATGTAGGGATGTCAAAAATAATCAACGAAAACTATAAAGGTCGTGAAAATCAGTTTATCAACAGGCTTTATGCTATGGGTCTTAATGAAAAACTTAATGTTGAGATAAAGGGCGAAGGGAGCCCGTATATTCAATATCCGGGAGATAAGTATTGGTCGGGGGTAAGTCTTCCAATGATTTCTCATGGATATGAAGTTAGGATGACACCGTTACAGATACTTACATTTTATAATGCAATTGCTAATAATGGCAAAATGGTAAAACCAGGTTTTGTCAGGGAGATAAGGTACCACGGAGAAAGAATACGAAAGTTTGATACTAAGGTGATAAATCCTTCAATCTGTTCTGATGAAACTATTCGTAAAGTCCACGAAATACTTGAGGGTGTTGTTGAAAATGGGACAGCTAAGAATCTCCGGAATGATAACTTTAAAATAGCAGGAAAAACAGGAACTGCACAGATCGCAAATAAAAAATATGGTTATAAACAGGGATCAGAAGTATCATACCAGGCTTCTTTTGTAGGATATTTTCCGGCAGAGAATCCAAAATATTCCTGTATTGTTGTGATTAATTCTCCTGCCAGTTCAATCTACTATGGAAACCTGGTTGCAGGTCCTGTTTTTAAGGAAATTGCGGATAAAGTTTATGCCACCAGCCTGTTTCGGGAAGAGCAACAATATTTTAATATTCCTGAAACATATGACCCTCCATATACAAAGAACGGGAATCTTGATGATCTGAGATTGATTTTTGAACGATTTAATATAGCAACATTAAATGAAAATGTTGTTTCGGAATGGGTAGCAACAGTCAAGCAAGATTCAACTATCCTGTTGAAGCCACTGGATATACGCAAGGGAATAATGCCGAATGTTAAAGAGATGGGTCTTAGGGATGCTCTTTATATTCTTGAGAATATGACTTTGAAAGTGGAAGTGAAAGGATATGGTAAAGTTTTGAGACAATCTATTGTGCCGGGCACTAAATTATCTCCCGGCTTAAAGGTGTTGCTTGAAATGAGTATGGGATAAATAGCAAATGTTTAGAATGTTAAAATTAAAAAACATATTACACGAAGTTAATATTCTGAAAATATCAGGTCCTCTGGAACTTGTGGTTAATCAATTACAATTTGACTCTAGAGAGGTTAAACCGGGTGATATGTTTTTGGCTGTTAATGGTACAAACACAGATGGCCACAAGTATATACCGGCGGCTATTAATAATGGAGCATCTGTAATTGTTTGTGAAAAAATTCCGGTTAAGACAGGTGAAAAAGCAACTTTCATCCTGGTAAATAATACTACCATTGCTTTAGGCAGAATAGCTGCAAATTTTTTCGGAAATCCTACCGGGAAACTCAAACTTATTGGAGTAACAGGTACAAATGGTAAAACGACAATTGTACATCTTCTTTATAATCTTTTCAGGAGAGCAGGAAAGAGATCAGGTTTAATATCTACTACCGGAAACATAGTTGTTGAAAAGGAGAAACCGACTACCCATACAACCCCTGATATCTTACAAATAAACCGTTTGCTTTCAGAAATGGTTAAAAATAAATGCGAATACGCCTTTATGGAAGTAAGCTCTCATGCTCTTGATCAATACCGTACAGCCGGACTTATTTTTAAAGGAGGAATTTTTACCAATATTACTCATGACCATCTTGACTACCATAAAAGTTTCAAGCAATATATTATTGCTAAAAAGAAATTTTTTGATGATTTGAGTGAAGATGCTTTTGCTCTGGTAAATTCAGATGACAGGAATGCTAAGATAATGGTACAAAACTGTAACGCAGATGTCACCTCTTATGCTCTTAAATCTGATGCAAATTTCAAAGGCAAAATAATTGAAAGCTTACAGGAGGGTACACTACTAAAAATTGATAACCAGGAAGTATGGAGCAGGCTTGTTGGGGAGTTTAATGCATATAATCTTCTTGCTGTTTATGGTGCTTCATATCTCCTTGGCTTGAAAAAAGATGAACTTATTAGATTGATTAGCGAATCTGAACCGGTACCGGGTCGGTTTGAGATCATCAGATCGAAAGGGGGTGTGACAGCTGTAGTTGATTATGCACATACTCCTGATGCTCTGGAAAATATCTTGAATACACTTGGGAAAATAAAAAAACAAAAAAAACAATTAATATCTGTAGTTGGAGCAGGGGGTGACCGGGATAAGTCGAAACGGCCGGTAATGGCCGGTATTGCTGTTAGTAAATGTGACAAGGTGATACTTACATCTGATAATCCCCGGACAGAAAACCCGCAAAAGATTATTGATGATATGTATAAAGGTGTAGAAAAGAATGAGAAAAGGAAAGTATTGATCCTGGTTGATAGAAAAGAAGCTATAAAAATCGCTTGTATGTTGGCAGAAAAAGATGATATAATCCTTATTGCCGGGAAAGGTCATGAAACATACCAGGAGATAAAAGGTATAAAATATCATTTTGATGACAGAGAAGTGGTTGCTGATATGTTTGATGTTTTAGCAATGTAACTGAATTGAAAAAAGAATATGTTTTATTATTTATTCGAATATCTTGAAAGCCTGGATGTACCCGGAGCGGGTATGTTTCAGTATATTTCTTTCCGGTCTGCAATGGCATTAATTACCTCCCTTGTCATTTCATTGTTGTTCGGAAAACGAATTATATTGTATCTGCAGAAGAAACAAATTGGTGAAGTGGTAAGAGACCTTGGACTGGAAGGCCAGTATCGTAAAGTTGGCACCCCTTCTATGGGCGGTATCATTATCCTGGCATCAATTATTATTCCAACCCTCCTGTTTGGTGATCTGGGGAATGTTTATGTTATTCTGATGCTTATTACTACCGTCTGGCTCGGGTTTGTTGGTTTTATTGATGATTATATTAAAATCTTTAGAAAAAGTAAGGAAGGACTTGCCGGAAAATTTAAGATTCTGGGACAGATAATTCTGGGACTAATAGTTGGTATAACTCTTTATCTGAATGATGATGTTAAAAGTACTATCACAACAATCCCTTTTATAAAGAATAACGAGTTTGATTATTCATACCTGGTCTCTTTTCTTGGCGAAAATAGTACACAGTGGGGTTGGGTTATATTTATTTTTGTAACCATTTTTATTGTTACTGCGGTTTCCAATGGGGCAAATCTTACTGATGGGCTTGACGGATTGGCTACAGGTACATCGGCAATTATTGGTACAACCCTGGGGATATTGGCATATCTGTCAGGTAATATAATATATGCTGATTATTTGAATATTATGTATATCCCCAATACGGGCGAGTTAGTAATATTTGTAAGTGCGTTTATCGGTGCTACAATTGGTTTCCTTTGGTATAATTCCTATCCTGCTCAGGTTTTTATGGGAGATACCGGTAGTCTTCCGCTGGGTGGTATAATAGCAGTTTTTGCAATCCTGATACGAAAAGAACTGCTGATCCCTATCCTTTGCGGTATATTCCTGGTAGAAAGTGTGTCTGTGTTAATTCAGGTAAGTTTCTTTAAACGGACTAAAAGGAAATACGGAAAGGGTAAACGGGTTTTTCTTATGACACCTATTCATCATCATTATCAGAAAAAAGGATATCCTGAACCAAAAATCGTTACCCGGTTCTGGATTATTGCAATCTTGCTGGCTGTTATAACTATTGTTACGTTGAAAATCAGATAATTACAATGTCAAAAAACAAAAGATATGAAAAAATTGTAGTGCTTGGTGCCGGGGAGAGCGGTACAGGAGCTGCAATACTGGCCATTGAAAAAGGGCTGGATGTTTTCGTATCTGATAATGGGAAAATAAAGGATAAATATAAAAAGTTGCTTGACAATTACCGGATAGAATATGAAGAGAAAGGACATTCGCAGAAAAAGATCCTCCTGGCAGATGAAGTGATAAAAAGCCCGGGTATTCCTGATGATATTGAGCTAATAAGTAAACTAAAGAAAAAACAAACGCCGGTAATCTCCGAGATTGAATTTGCAGGGAGATATACCCGTGCCACAAAAATATGTATTACAGGCAGCAATGGTAAAACTACTACAACTTCCCTGATATTCCATATGATGAAAAAAGCAGGGTTGAATGTAGGGATGACAGGAAATGTAGGGAATAGCCTTGCAAAGCAAGTAGCGATAGAAGATCATGATTATTATGTGATTGAATTAAGCAGTTTTCAGTTGGATAATATGTACAATTTCAAAGCAGATATAGCTGTGTTGATGAATATTACGCCCGACCATCTTGACAGGTACGGATATGACTTTGACAGATATGTAGATTCGAAATTCAGAGTAATACGGAACCAGGGGAAAAATGACTCTTTTATTTTTTGTGGCGACGATGAAATAATACTCAGGGAGTTGAAAAAAAGGGAGATAGCAGGGAATTTACTTTCCTTTTCTCTGGATAAATCAGAAAACCAGGCATCTTTTATTCAAAACAATATGATACATACAAAAACAGATAAAAACAAGATAATGAAAATGACAATTGATGAATTAGCCTTACTAGGGAAACACAATATTTATAATTCCATGGCTGCAAGCATTGCCGGCCAGGTATTACATATCAGGAAAGAAACTATCAGGGAAAGCCTGAGTGATTTTCAGGGTGTGGAACATCGTTTGGAACCTTTTATTAAGGTGCATGGGATATGGTTTGTTAACGATTCAAAGGCAACTAACGTAAATTCAACATGGTATGCTCTTGAAAGCATGAAAACACCGGTGGTTTGGATTGTTGGCGGAATTGATAAAGGAAACGATTATTCCGGGCTAATCTCATTGGTTAAAGAAAAAGTAAAGGCTATTATATGTCTGGGGAAAGATAATTCAAAGATACATAAGGCTTATGATGAAATAGTTGCCGATGTTGTTGATTCGGGTTCAATGGAAGAAGCTGTGCGTATTTCATATTATTATGGGAAAAAAGGAGATACAGTTTTGCTTTCTCCTGCATGCGCTAGTTTCGATTTGTTTGATAACTATGAGGATCGTGGAAGACAATTTAAGAAAGCAGTAAGGAATTTGTAAAAAAATGGATGAAAAGATAAATAAATATCTGAAAGGTGACCCGATTATCTGGGGTGTTATTATTGTCCTGAGTATATTTTCACTCCTGGCAGTATATAGTGCAACCAGTACACTGGCTATGCACAAGATGGGCGGGAATTCATTGTATTACCTGGTTCGTCATGGCGTAATCCTTGCCTTTGGAATAATGATCATTTTTATCACTCACCTTATCCATTATAAATACTATTCAAGATTATCTCAGTTATTGATTGGGATAGCTGTTGTTCTTTTAATAATAACCCTGTTTCTGGGTACAAACGTTAACCAGGCTATGCGCTGGCTTACTTTACCCGGACTGGGATTTACAATTCAAACATCTGACTTTGCCAAACTGGCTCTTATTATGTACATAGCAAGAGTATTGTCAATGAAACAGGGTGAAATTAAGAGTTTCAAAGAGGCATTTTTACCTGTCATTATACCTGTTGTAATAATTTGTGTATTAATTCTTCCTGCAAACCTGTCAACGGCTGCCTTAATTTTCGGAATTTCATTTTTACTGATGTTTATTGGAAGAATCAGTATTAAACATCTTCTTGCCTCGGGTGGTGTAGCTATATTGTTACTCGCACTTTTTATTACAGTCGGAACATTAGTTAAAAAAGAAGGAAGAATAAATACATGGAAGAATCGTATAGAGAATTACTTCGAAAAGGGGGGTGAGGAAAATTACCAGAGCCAGCAGGCAAAAATTGCTATTGCAACAGGTGGATTGTTTGGGAAAAATCCGGGTAAAAGTGTCCAGCGAAACTTTTTACCTAATCCATATTCCGATTTTATTTACGCAATTATCGTTGAGGAATACGGGCTGATAATCGGGGGGATCCCTATTTTGCTGGCCTACTTGTTTTTAATGTTCAGGGCGGGAGTTATTGTGAGAAAATGTGACCGGACATTTCCTGCATTCCTTGCAATTGGTTTAACTCTTATGATTGTTGTTCAGGCAATGGTTAATATGTCAGTGGTAGTAGGAATATTTCCGGTAACCGGGCAGACATTGCCGCTTGTTAGTATGGGTGGATCATCAATGTTGTTTACAAGTATTGCATTTGGAATTATTTTAAGTATAAGCAGAAATTTGAACGAAACAGAACCGGATGAAGAGGAAGTTACAGCATAACAAAATTATTATCAGCGGTGGAGGAACCGGCGGACATATATTCCCGGCAATTTCAATTGCGAACGCTTTGAAATTGAAAAGGCAGGAGATTGATATTTTGTTTGTTGGAGCTGCAGGAAAAATGGAAATGAAAAAGGTGCCTGAAGCGGGTTATCCTATTGAAGGATTGCCTGTAACGGGCCTGCATAGAGGATTGTCTTTTAAAAATGTTGTTTTTAGTATTAAACTTTTTCGCAGTTTGTTTATAGCCGGAAGGATCATTCGCAGGTTTCAGCCCTCTGTGGTTGTAGGAGTTGGAGGATATGCCAGCGGTCCTGTTCTTTGGTATGCCTCGAAAAAAGGAATTCCTACCTTGATTCAGGAGCAAAATTCTTATGCCGGTATAACTAATAAAATCCTGGGGAAGAAAGCGGAAAAAATTTGTGTTGCCTATGAAAATATGGATAAATATTTTCCGGAAAATAAAATAGTTTTTACCGGAAATCCGGTCAGGCAGGATCTTGATAAGCTGGAGAAAAGAAAGGAAGAGGCATTGAAATATTTCGGACTTGAGAATAAGCAGGAAATAGTACTGGTTCTTGGTGGTAGTGGAGGGGCAAGGACTATTAATGAAAGTATTATGAAAGGCCTTGGCAGAATTAAAAATGAAAACGTATCTGTTATTTGGCAAACGGGCGAATTTTATCATAAAAAAGCTGAAGAGGCAATGTTGTTAAGTGGTGTGGAGAATATAAAGTTATTCCCATTTATCACACGTATGGATCTTGCTTACTCAGCTGCAGATGTAATAGTGTCAAGGGCAGGAGCGGGAACTATCTCTGAATTGTACCTTGTAGGAAAACCGGTTATACTTGTGCCTTCCCCAAATGTTGCAGAGGATCATCAGACAAAAAACACACAGATACTGGTGAAAAACAGGGCTGCTATTTTAGTGAAAGATAGTGAGGCAGGGGAATCATTGTTGAATACTGTTTTGGAATTATCTGCTGATAAGAAAAAGAAAGAGTTATTATCATTAAATATCAGAAAAATGGCTGTAAATAATTCAGCTGACATGATTGCGGATGAAGTGCTTAAATTGATGAATATTAATTAATATGAAACCGGATAAAATTCATAGGGTTTATTTTATCGGTATCGGAGGTATCGGGATGAGCGCTCTTGCCAGGTATTTTATGTCCGGTGGTTTTGAAGTTGCCGGGTACGATCGTGTTGAATCAAAACTTACTTTACAATTGTCAGCAGAAGGGAGTTTAATTCATTATGTTGATAATATAGATAAGATACCTGAAATATACAGAGACATTAATAAAAAGGAGGAAGTGTTGGTTGTATACACACCTGCTGTTCCTGAGGCACATACAGAACTAAAATTTTTCAGGGATAAAGGTTTCCAGGTGCTAAAAAGAGCTGAAGTACTCGGATGGATAACCCATGAAGCTAAATGTATCGCTGTTGCCGGAACTCACGGGAAAACTACAGTTTCAACTATTATTGCTCATTTACTAAAGCAGTCGGAGCTTGATTGTTCTGCTTTTCTTGGAGGAATTTCAATAAACTATAATACAAATCTTCTTCTGGGTAAAAGTGATTTGGTTGTGCTTGAAGCTGATGAATATGACAGGTCATTTCTGCAATTATATCCATGGTTGGCAGTAGTGACAGCTACTGATGCTGACCATCTGGATATTTACGGTGGTAAAGATGAAATGGAAAAAGCTTTTGTGAAATTTATCAGACAAATAAAACCGGGAGGTATATTGCTGGTAAAGAAGGGACTATCGCTTGAATCTGAAAATCTGAATGATGTGTCAAAATACACATATGGAATTAATACAGATGCTGACTTCTATTGTTCGGATGTAACTATAGATGAAGGTCTATACATGTTTAATATTCATACACCCGATGGAACTATCAAAGATATTCATTTTGGTTATCCCGGCAGGATGAATGTGGAAAATGCCGTTGCTGCAGTTGCAGTTCTTACATTGCTTGAAGTAAGGCAGGAGACAATTAAAAAAGCATTATTATATTTTTCCGGTGTCAAGCGCAGGTTTGAGATTGTATTCAAATCTGATAAGCTGGTTTATATTGACGATTATGCACACCATCCTGAAGAACTGAAAGCATGTTTGGCATCTGTAAAGGAGTTGTTCCCCGGTAAATCAATAACAGGGGTTTTTCAGCCACACCTTTATTCACGTACACAAATTTTTGCTAATGAATTTGCCGGTAGTCTTGATGAATTGGATGAGCTTATACTTTTAGATATCTATCCTGCCCGGGAAAAACCGGTCCCGGGTGTTACTTCTGAGATGATATTGCAAAAAATGAAAATAAAAAACAAACAATTAGCAAAAAAGGAAAACCTGATTAATCTGTTGAGGAATAAGGACATGGAAGTATTGTTAACACTTGGGGCCGGAGATATTAGTGAATTTGTTGAACCCCTGAAAAGAATGTTTAAGAATAGATAAAGGAAAAATGAAGCGGATCCTGAAAATATTTATGTGGGTAATTATTTTAGCTTATTTAGTTGTGATTCCCGGTTTTATTGTTGACCGGTCTGGGAAAACTCCATGTAATTTGATTGATATCAGTTTACCCGATTCGCTTTCCAGCCGGTTCGTAACACAAGATGATATACTAAATGCTATTAATAAACTTGATAATCAGATACTTGGTTATCCTGTTGGAACTCTTGATACGCGGAAAATCGAGAACCGGCTTATTTTACATCCGGCATTAAAAAAAGTAGAAGCATATAAAACAATCGGGGGCAAATTGAATATTGAGGCAATTCAAAGAGTTCCGGTTGTGAGGATAATAAATAACAAAGGGAGCAATTTTTATCTTGATGCAGAAGGTGCAGTTGTGCCTTTTTCTGAGAAATTCACTCCAAGAGTGCTGATAGCCAGTGGTTACATTAATGAACCATCGGAGATTAGGCAAGAGCTTATGATGAAAAATATTAATTCAGATAATATAATTAAACAAGTTTATGAACTGAGTTGTTTCATCAGTTCACATGATTTCTGGAAAGCACAGATTGAACAGATATACGTTAACAAAAACGGAGAGTTTGATCTGGTGCCACGTGTTGGAGCCTACAGAATTATTTTTGGAAGCTTTGACGAATACCAGGGAAAGTTCAGGAAACTATATGCATTGTTTGAAAAAGGGCTTAACAAGGTGGGGTGGAACAAGTATGAAGCAATTAACCTGAAATTTGACGGACAAATAGTTTGTACAAAACGTACTTATTAATATCAAACAAATCACAAATGACAAGCACCAAATGGCAAACAAATCACAAATGACAAGCACCAAAATACAAATAAATCTCAAATTCCAATGATTAAAAAATCAAACATTGGGTATTATTTACTCACAAAATAATTAATTTTAAAGGTGTTCCCCGAAAAAATCGGGACAGGCTGTGAGATCACTTCGTTAAGTTGTTATTTGTTTTTTGAGATTTGTTATTTATAAACGAAATATGGGGTTTATGGACAAGCTCAAAACAGTATAAAAGAAGAATATTTATCAATAAAATAGTACTAAAAAAAATAACCACATTAAAATCTAATACTATGAACAAAAATGACCATATCGTTGCGGCTGTTGATATTGGAACAACAAAAATTGTTACTATAGTCGGCAGGAAAAATGAGAATGGTAAAATCGAGATTTTAGGACTTAGCAAAGCTCCCTCAAAAGGTATAAAACGGGGAGTTGTCCTGAATATTGAAGAAACCGTGAATGCTATCCGCACAACTGTAGAAGATGTTAAAAAACGTTCTGAAATAAATTTCAGTCAGGTTTTCGTCGGAATTGCCGGTCAACATATCCGTAGCATGCGTAACAGGGGATATATTAACAGGGACTCTATAGAAGAAGAGATAACACGTGAAGATATTATCCGGCTGATAAAGGATATGTATAAGATCCCTATTGATGTTGGCGAGGAAATTATTCATGTTCTGCCTCAGAATTTTATTGTTGATAATGAAACAGGCGTGAAAAATCCGGTTGGGATGAATGGCAAAAGACTGGAAGCTAATTTCCATATTGTGATAGGACAGATAGCTTCAGCAAAAAATATTGAGAAATGTATTAACAGGACAGGACTGCAAATACGGGAGCTTATACTGGAACCACTGGCTTCCTCTGAAGCAGTCCTTACTGATGATGAAAAAGAAGCAGGTGTGGTTTTAGTGGATATTGGTGGAGGAACAACCGATGTTGCTGTTTATTATGATAATATTATCAGGCACACTGCCGTGATACCTTTTGGTGGTAATGTGGTTACAAAAGATATCAAAGAAGGATGTGCGATTCTCCAGCGGCAGGCCGAATCGTTGAAAATCCAGTTTGGCTCAGCTCTCGGGGATATTTCTCCCGATGATAAAGTGGTAACAATTCCTGGTATTTCAGGACGGGAACCAAAGGAGATCTCTTTTAAAAGCCTGGCATATATTATACAGTCAAGGATGGAAGAGATAATTGATGCAATGATGTTTGAAATAGAAAACAGTGGCTATGTTGAGAAACTTGCTGCCGGTGTTGTACTGACAGGCGGAGGTGCTTTGCTCAGACATCTCTCACAACTTGTGAAATTTAAAACAGGGATGGATGTGAGAGTAGGTTTGCCAAATGAATTTATGGGTGGTGAATTAGACGATGATATTAACCAGCCACAATTTGCCACCAGCGTTGGCCTCGTGCTTAAAGGGTTCGAATACCTGAATACTTATGAGGTTGAAAAAGAAACCTCACATGAGTTACTTGAAAAGGAGAATGATATTATGGGTGAAAAACCTCACTTTTTTGAGAAGTGGAAGAAAACATTTAATGAAATGTTTGCTGAAAATGATGTGAAATTGGATTAATGAATAGTTTACTTTTTATTACAACTGCTTCCTTTTATAATAATTATGATTGAGTAGATATTTGTTTAAAAATTAAAAATAATAGCCATGACTGACGAAATAATGAATTTTGACCTGCCTGTTGAAAAGTCATCAACTATAAAGGTTCTGGGTATTGGTGGAGGTGGGAGTAACGCGGTAAATTATATGTATCAAAAAGGTATAAAGGATGTTAATTTTGTGGTGTGTAATACAGATGCACAGGCATTGAATACCAGTCCGGTTCCTGTGAAAATCCAAATTGGTGAATCTCTTACTGAAGGAAGAGGAGCAGGAAATATCCCTGAAATAGGTAAACAGGCTGCTCTGGAAAACATTGATGATATTGTAGATACAATTTCGAGTAATACAAAAATGGTTTTCCTTACGGCCGGAATGGGCGGAGGAACGGGAACAGGAGCTGCACCGGTAATCGCAAAAGCGGCTCGCGAAGCAGGTATTCTTACAGTTGCCATTGTTACAATCCCTTTTAAATTCGAAGGACAGAAAAGGATTAATCAGGCAATAGACGGCATTAATGAATTAAGTCAGTATGTCGATTCACTCCTGGTAATTAATAATGAGAAACTCAGGGAAATATTTGGTGATCTTAAGTTGTCTGAAGCATTCGGGCATGCGGATAATGTGCTTACTACTGCCGCTAAAGGAATAGCTGAAATAATTACAGTTCATGGTTATATAAATGTTGATTTTGCCGATGTCCAGACAGTAATGACTGATTCGGGTGTGGCAATAATGGGGACCGGTGTAGCTGAAGGTGAAGGAAGAGCCTTAAAGGCAATTGAACAGGCAGTAACATCACCCTTGCTTAATTCGAATGATATTACCGGCGCAAAAAGTATTTTGTTCAACATTTCTTCCGGGTCTGATGAGATAAGTATGGATGAAGTAGGCGAAATAACCGATTATTTAAATGAACTGGCAGCAGAGGATGTGCAATTAATATGGGGGACAGGTGTTGATGAATCACTTGAAAATAAGGTAGTTGTTACAATAATAGCCACGGGTTTTGAAGCTAACAGTATTCCTGAATTGTACATAAAAAGCAGATCCAGAAAAAGTGTAACATTGATTGAAAATTCAACGGATGATGGAAAATGGCAGGATACAGTTTTTGAAATTAAAGATAAAGATATTGGAACATACCGTGTTGATGAATATAATAATAATCAACGTACAATTAATTTCAATATGCAGGAGAATGATGAAGAGCAAGCAGATGTAGATAAAATACCGGATCATAACCCGGTAAACAATTCAAATAATTCCGAAAAAAATGCTGAACGGATTAGGAAGATAAAAGAGACACATTCGATAATAAAAGAAAAAGGCATTAAAAATCAGGATGTTAAAGAGAATATTGACGAACTTGAAGATGAGCCTGCTTATATAAGAAGAAATATTAATATTAATAATGATACTTATTCATCTAAATCAAAAGTTTCAAGATATTCTCTTGGTGATGAGGATGATAAAAATGATGGGAAAAAGAAAAAATCGGTACTGAGAGATGATAATTCATACCTGCATGATAATGTTGATTAATACCCAACCCCGTATGTCTATTCTTATTCTAGTAAAACTTATACCTTTTATCTACTATACCGGCATTTTCTTTTAGTGCTTCAAAAGCTTCGTAACCGGCTCTGGAATTATAAGTGCTTTTTAAACGGTATAATATTGCAGTAAGGTCATCAGTCTCTTCCGTATTTGTAATATTTGTAACAGTAATAATATATACTCCGTTATTTCCTTTAACAGGACCCGTAAGTATATCCTGATCGCTATTAACTGCGGTGGCTATTACCTGTGGTTCTATACCGGCTCCCGGAATTGAAAATGAATTGAAGGAGATTCCGGTGGCAGTTTCAATATTTACTCCCAGGTTTCTTGCAAGTTCCTCAATAGTTTCTGTTTCACCCATTGCGGCTTTTAAATTTTCTATTATTTTCAAAGCTTTTTTCTCTTTCATAACATTAAGGCGGATATCTGATTCAACATCTTCAAGCTTAGAAAATCCCTCTTTTTTTACATCTGTCAGATATACAACTGCGAATTGGTCACCCAGTTCAAAAACAGCCTTCTTATTAAAATCAAGCACAATTTCATTTTCATTACCTTCAAAAACCGACCGTATTATACTACTTGGTGAATCAAGACCGGGAATTTCTTTGTCTGTTGGCTTTAAATCGTTGGCTGTTCGTTTATCATAACCTTCATTGGAAACAGTCTCTTTAAATTTTTCATATGTGTTATTTAAACCGGCAAAACGAGCTGCTTCAGCATAAATATTTTGATATGTTGTTGAGCTTGGTTCCAGTTTTCTGTCAACTATTCCTGCTTTAATTTTTTTCACATTATTACCTTTTTCAAGTATTTCAACAATGTGAAAACCAAATTGGGTTTTAACTATGGTAAGATCCCCGGTTTTCCCTTGAAAACATGCATCATTAAATGGCTTAACCATTTGACCTTCACGGAACCATCCAAGATCACCTCCAAGTTGGGCTGACCCCTGGTCTTCTGAAAAAGTAATGGCAATCGTGTTAAAATTAGCACCATTCCCTATCAGTGTTTTCAGACTGTCTGCAGTAGATTCGGCGGTACTAAAGCTTCTATTCTGACCGGCAGATATAAGTATATGACGGACATGTACAGAATCAGGCAGGTAGTTTATCTCAGCTATTTTTGCCAGTTTGTAAGTTTCGTTCTCAAAATATGGTCCGTAAACTTCCCCTAATTCAGCAGTATCAATAAATCCCCTGATAATTTCCGGGAATTCATCCGGGGTATGGTTAATATCTTCAAACCGTGTGTCGGCTGTAAGGTTAACAAATTCTTTTACATCTTCAGCTTCTTCAAACTCAGATTTGATGCCATTAATCCACTTTTCATTTTCAGAAATATCTGCTTCAGATGGTTCTACACTGAAAATTACATATTCAATAGTTCTTGCAGGCGATTGTTTGTAATCATCTTTATGTTTCTCGAAGTAATTTTCAAGGTCTTTTGAATTTACTGTTACAGCACTATCAGAAACAGTATTGAATCGTTCAACAAAATAACTAAAATCAACTTTTTTATTTGATTCATTAAATTCAATTACAGCTTGATTATGCGTGGGATATAACCCTTTGCTAACAAGGTTTATATACTTCGTAGAATACCTGTCGTTTACAATTTCGTCTTCCATGAATAACCAGTAAGCTTTCTGGGTTGGATCATTATCCATATTCTTAAGAAAATTTATCAGTGCCGGCTTATTCATTCTTCCTGTTTGCGGATCAGTAAACATTTGCCTGACAAAAGGATGAGGGTTATTTCCCTGAATCAGATCAAATAACTCATCGTCACATACACCAAGTCCCAGTTCCTTATATTCATCATCCAGAATAATTTCGTGGATAAGTTGTTGCCAGCTTTGCTCCCTGATGTTTTCTGATGTACTTTCATCTATAATCCCGTTGCCGGTTAATTTATAGATCTCGGTAAGGTTATTAATTTTTTTCTCAAAGTCCTGGGAAGTAATTGATTTTCCGGCTATTTCAGCTATTTCATAATATTCTCTTGATCTGCCCCCTTTTTTACCCATGAAATCACCTAAAATAAAAGCTAAAAGTGCCAATCCTATAATAATTGCTACAAGAACTCCTCCTCTGTCACGTATACTTTGTAATGTTGCCATGTATTATTTATAATTTTTATTTGATACAAAAATTCAGGCTGCAAAGATAAAAAAAATTGGTAATTATACAGTGGCTTAAGTTTGGAATGCTCAAAATGGGTAATCTCATTTTACTTTGCATTTTTAAGCCGGCAATCTTCAGTCGGCAGTCGGCAATCAGAAGACTTGGCTATTTAAACTTTTTAGTAGGGCTGTCTTAAAAGTCTTTGTGGTTCTTTTTGTCTTCTTTGTGTAACTTTGTGGTATAGCTCTTAAAGGGTTGTTACACAGAGACTCACAAAGAAGTCACAGAGTTACACAGAGTTGAAAGATCATTGTATTTCTCACTATTGAGACAGCCCCAATGTGATTAAGTATTTAAATTCAGATCTTATGTATTTTATTTATTTATTTTTTTACTTCTTTGCTGACTGCCGACTGTTGACTGATTAGTTACAAAAAATTGATGTTTCTATTGATATGGAATAAAGAAAAAGAGTGTTTATTTTTCTTTCTTATCGGGTAATACCTTAAGATTGAGCAGTTCGATTCTTGTTTCACTAACCTTCAGTACTCTGAATTCAAATAACTTAATTATAATCCGTTCCTTAGGTTTTGGTATGCTTTCGTAGAAGTGCAGGATTAAGCCGGCAAGTGTTTCATATTCATCATGTTTGGGTAGATTGAAATTGTATTTTTCGTTAAGATAGTCGACTTCAAGACGACCTGAAAAGATATATTCATGCTCATTAATTTTCTGTTCGGTGAGTTTTGAAGTATCATGTTCATCTTCTATTTCCCCGAATATCTCCTCCAGGATATCTTCAATTGTAACAATACCTGAAGTTCCTCCAAACTCATCAACTACCACAGCGATATTCTTTTTTTCCTTAACAAACATTTCCAGTAATTTATTTGCAGGCATTGTTTCCGGAACAATTGATACATCAATAATGTTTGATTCAATATTATCAGGATTATTAAACAGGTCTTTCATATGTATATACCCGATGATCTGATCGATTGATTCTTTAAAAACGAGAATTTTGGATAAACCTGTCTCAATGAATTTCTGTTGAAGATCCTCAATTTCGCTGTCGTTTTTAACAGCTATTATCTCTGTTCTGGGAACAATACATTCGCGGAGTTTTACATCAGAAAAGTCAAGAGCATTCTGAAAGATTCTGAAATCAAGGTCATTATTTTTTTTAATTTTTTGCTCAGCCCTTTTATCACTCATCAGGTTATCAATATCAACTTTACCAAAAACAATATTTTCCTGCTTCTCGTGTATTTTAACTTTAAAGAAAGTTCCAAGGATGAAGTTGGATATATATATAGTTAATTTACTTACCGGATAGAAAATCACAAAAAATATTAATACAGGTATAGCAAAAATTATTAAAAAAGAATTTGGATTTATTCTGAACAAAGTTTTTGGAAGGAACTCTGCAGTAAAGAGTATTATAAGGGTGGAAATAATTGTTTGCAGGATAAGGATGTTTGCATCATGCTCAGTTAGTGTATGTATCAGTGGTTCAAGCAGTATTGCCATAAAGATACCATAAATCACCAGGGCAATATTGTTTCCGATAAGCATTGTAACAATATATTGACCGGGATACCGGGAGAGGAAGGAAATAATTTTTGAGTTAAAAGACCCCTCTTTTCTGTGCAATTCAATTTTGAGTTTATTAGATGATATATACGCGATTTCCATTCCCGAGAAAAATGCTGAGAACAGAACCGATATGATAATTATAACAATGATGGGCATTACAAGTTGTTTTTACTTTTCCGTCTCATATTTCTTCTGAAAAAATACATAACAAAAGAGATTAAAGCCATTAAGAAAAACAGTATGCCCGAAGAGAACCCGGAGTTGATAGTACTATGGATGCCTGTTATCACACAAAGGATTGCAATTGTGAGCCATACTAATTCTAGGATTCTTAGCTTTTTCTTATTCATGTTCTAAATAAAAAGTACCCCGGGGTTTCATTATTTTCCAATCCGTGAAATTTTCATTTGCTTCCATACCCTCGCCATAAATAATTTCAGTAGTTGTAGTAATTGAAACAAATTTATAAGTAAATATCATTTTGTTATTTTCATCCCAGAATAATTGTTCAGTATTCAAAATTTCGTCATTAGTATTAATTACAACTACACTATCCTTCGCTTCCCAGAGTTTGTCGTTTTTATGATAAATTGCGTATTTGGCTGATAACTGCGATTCAACTTTGCCGGTTTTATCATAGAAAAATACTTCTATTCCTAAAGGGAATTCCAGATACGGATCTTCCTCGTGATTATAGGTTTTTACAAGCTTTGATTTTACTATGAGTTGTATTTTTGCAGAATCAGTATAAATGGTTTCAAGGTTGACAATAGTTTGTGAAGGCAAAGTATCGATATTAGTAAGCGCACTAATAACTTCAATATCGTTCTTACATGACATAAGCATTGCAACGGCAAGTGCAATGCTTATGATTAAATATCTTTTCGGGAAAATATCCCAAAAATCCATTTGTTTCTTATCTTGTTCTGACAATAGTTGTTTCATTGATCCAGCAATCTACAGAATAGCGATCGCCAACTTTCAATCCATGGAAAAATAGGGTTTCAGTATCGGGAAAATGTTGTGAATATGCATTTATACTTTTGTTAGCAATTTCAGCAAGTTCATTATCAGCCTGCTTAGCTTTCACGAAATTATCAACAGCAATCCAGTAGAGTGCTTTCTTAGCAATATCGCCATCACCACAAGGTTCACTGCCAGCGTATATTGCGCCAATAAGCAAGTATGGATGTCCGGATTCAGGATCCAACTCAGCTGCTTTTCTTGCATAGGTTCTGGAAAGAGAATTGTTTCCTAACTTATGATAAGTTATATCGCCAAGCTTCATATAGTATCTTGCTTTTTCCTTTGAATCAGTTTCAAGTTCAATAGCTTGCTTATATTGTACAGAAGCCTTTTCATAATTAGCCCGGTCAACATTCATTTCAGCAAGAAAGTAAGATGATTTGGCACTGGGATCGATTTTATGAAGTGATGTGCTGGCATGGTAATAAAGATCAGAATCTTTGCAATCAGTGCTGGCAAGAAAGACAATTATTTTAGTCAGAAGTTCTTTATCCTCCGGATTCTGATCATATTTTGGCTGAAAAAGTTTAATTAATGCATCACAGGTTGCAGCACCACTTTGCGAGAAAATTTGATCAAGTTTCTCCTTTAGTCTCTGAAAATCAGCACTCTTCGGTTTTATGCTTATTTTATAATCTGCAATCTGGCTTGCTGTTGAATAATTTTGAATCATTTCTTCCTGCGTTAATTCACCAGTCTTGAATAAAGAGCTTGAACCAGTCATAAATATAGCTAGTACTGCATTCTCAGACTTGTTTTTTTGCATATCAACAGACTTTTTGATATAATCATACCCCACTTTGATATCTTCAACAGTACTTTTTCTCATCGAAAGCCAGTCAATCCCTTTTCGTCCTAATACTTTTCCTTCATGTCCAAAATATTTTATTCTTTGGTCATAAATCAACATCATAGTGTCCAGGTGAGCAAATTTTTGCTCATTATTATCCGCTTTTTCAGCAAGCAATTCTTGCATTTTAACACCATGAATATACATGTTAAAATTAGCTATTGGACATTCATTAAAAACTATTCGCCAGTAAGGCAAAGCATCATCATAGCTTTTTTGACGATAATATTCAACATAAAGAGATAGATTTCTAACACATCTTATACTGTCATCTCCTTTGCCAAACTTAGATCCATCATCAACACCCTTTTGTCCAAAGGCAGAGAATGATCCGGCTAGAATTAAAATGGTTAACAGAAACTTTGTGGCTGTTGCTTTCATTTTTTAATAAGTTTATTAATCAAATTTTTGTTGTACAAACCAGAAATCATACAAAGTTAAACTAAAACTTAAAATACCATATTTTTCTTTAATCAAAAAATTATCAAGCGTTCCTCTTTGTCCTAATTCAAAAGCAATATTAAATATTGATCTTGAACCCATCAATGGTAATCCTAATCCAAAACTTATGCCAAAGTTAGTTAACTGTTCTCCATTTAACTGAAGGTAAGAATTAGAATAATGACCGCCAATGCGATAATGTATGGAATTCAGGTAGTTACGCAAATCACGACTGTTTGGCACAAATTCAATTCCGCCACGCAAAGTATTAGTATTCCTGAGAGAATCGGATTTTCCGAAGAATCTTGCATCAGACCAGTCTTGAGCGTAATAATCAGCACCTATCATCAATTTGTCACCCTTTTTGAGCGTAAAACCGGCACCAATCTTCCCCGGAAGGAGAATATGTCCGTTATCATCAGTATAATTCAGGACAGTATCAATATATATACCGGGATCGACCGAATAAACAATGTTCTCCTGCAATACCTCATGTTCAGCTGATAGCTTGTTATTACTACTGAAAATTGCCCCCACAGTTAATTCCAGATCGTGTTTAAAATTAGCTGTGTATTGTAAACCCCAATCAAATTTAATATCGCCTATTATTGTTTTGTCACTGTATTTTGAATTATAAAAATCAGAACGGATTTGTTCCAATTCGGCAAATGACAGAGTTCTTATGCGTTCTAATGAACCGAAAAGATATGAGAAATTGAAACCTAAAGAAATATTTTTATTCAACTTTACTGCATTAGCAATAAAAAACTGATTGATTCCACCTTTTCCAATGTATTTAGTATTCAAATCTCCGGTAGTCGGATTATATAATAAATCATCTTCCCGTATGGTACTATTGATGTTATAATTCTGGTTACTGTATGGAATAATTCCTATACTTGTTCCTATACTTTTGGTTATTGGAAAAGCAATAGCCAAATGGTTAAAATTTATATCACTAAACTTATCGGTAAGGTCCCCTGAACTAAGCTCGGTACTTTTACCAATAACCCCGAATTCGAAAAGGAATGACATTGTATCTCTGGCACTTACGGAAGCAGGATTTGCTATTACAATTGCATTCGGATCTCTCAATCCAAATGACATCCCGCTAAGTGCCCTGTTTTTACCAAAACTGTGATGTGCAATGTCTCCAATTCCAAAACGTGAATATGGCGAATTGTTTTCAATTTGACCTGCCGCCATGTACGGCAGAAAAAGAATTATGAAAAACAGATATTGTATTTTTCTAATCATTGAATTTTCTAATATGAGACCACAAAGATGTCATTTTTTAATTCTTTTTCAAAAAAATAGGGTAAATAGAACACGGATGACACGGATGACACGGATTTACACTGATTTTTATCCGTGATTATCAGTAGTATCAGTGTCATCCCTGCCCGTCCGGTCAGGCGGGTGTGTTCTATTTAATAATCTGTTCTAAAAGACTAATAGCCTGACGGATATTATTTACCCGCAACATTGTAAGTGTCAGTTTATCAGCCTTCTCCTTCATTATAAATTGCTGTGGGTTATTCTGGACAAATTGTAAGATATGTATGAATAATGGTGATTTGAAATATGGAGATTCCGGATCGGAGATAAAATAGATCACCATCTTTTTATTCTGAAGAAATATCTTTTCAAAACCAAGTTCTTCAGCCAGCCATCTTAGCCTTACAATATTTAGCAGTTCAACAGCAGGTTCAGGCAGTGGGCCAAACCTGTCATTCAGTCTGTTTTCGAACTGTTCCAGATTCTGTTCGCTGTTTATATTGTTCAATTCCCTGTAGAGTCTTATCCTTTCCGCGATATTTGGAATATAGTCATCAGGATACATGATCTCCATGTCTGTATCTATGTGGCAGTCTTTAACGAACTTTTCCTTTTTTGTCTCTGAAACTTTTCCGGTTTCCTGCTTCTTCTCTTCTTCAAAAAGGTTTTTAAAATCGGTTTCTTTCAATTCATTCACAGCTTCATCAAGTATCCGGTGATATGTTTCAAACCCGATATCGGCAATAAAACCACTCTGTTCGGCTCCCAATAGATTTCCCGCTCCGCGGATATCCAAATCCTGCATGGCAATATTAAAACCACTGCCCAACTCAGAGAATTCTTCAATTGCTTTTAATCGCCGGCGTGCCTCAGGAGTAACAACTGAAAGGGGAGGGGCAAGCAGGTAACAAAAAGCTTTTTTATTCGATCGCCCAACCCGTCCGCGTAATTGATGCAGGTCGCTTAACCCGAAATTATTTGCATTATTAATAAATATTGTATTGGCGTTTGGTATATCCAAACCAGACTCAATAATGGTAGTTGCTATTAAAACATCGTAATCTCCATGGATAAAATCAAGCATGACATTTTCCAATTGACGCCCTTCTATTTGTCCGTGAACAATTGCGGTTTTTACTTTGGGACAAATACGGTTGATCATGGCTTCAATCTTCGTGATATTTTGCACCCTGTTATGGATAAAAAACACCTGCCCGTTACGGCTTACTTCGTAATTAATTCCTTCCTTAATTATTTCTTCATTAAAACCATGCAGCTCGGTGATAATGGGATGCCTGTTTGGTGGTGCTGTGTTGATGATTGAGAGGTCACGTGCTCCCATTAATGAAAATTGTAACGTTCGCGGGATGGGAGTAGCAGTTAAAGTAAGAGTGTCAACGTTTGTTTTAAGGTTTTTAAGTTTTTCCTTAATTGCCACACCAAATTTTTGCTCTTCATCAATTATCAGTAATCCAAGGTCTTTGAATTTTATGCTCTTGCTTACCAGCTTATGTGTGCCGATAATAATATCGGGTTTTCCTTCAGGCAGTTCGCTGATGATGCGTTTTTGCTCAGATGGCTTTTTAAGACGCGTGAGGTACTCGATAGTGCATGGGAAGTTTTTGAGTCTGTCTGAGAATGTCTGGTAATGCTGGAGGGCTAAAATGGTGGTTGGAACAAGGATAGCAACCTGTTTGCTGTCAGCAACTGCTTTAAAAGCAGCACGGATAGCAATTTCTGTCTTGCCAAATCCCACATCACCGCATATCAGCCTGTCCATGGGTACAGTATATTCCATCCCGTTCTTAGTAGCCGTTGTCGCTTCTTCCTGGTCAGGTGTATCCTCATAGATAAACGATGCTTCCAGCTCTTTCTGCAGGTATGAATCGGGTGAAAATGCAAATCCTTTTTCCTGTTTTCTCATAGCATACAGAGCAATAAGATCTTTGGCAATGTCCTTTACTTTATTCTTGGTTCGTTGTTTTAATTTTTGCCATGCTCCGGTACCTAATTTATATATCTTCGGGGGTTTATCATCTTTCCCTCTGTACTTCGAAATACGATGCAAGGCATGGATTTTTACATATAAAATATCATTGTCTTTAAAAACCAGCTTCAGTGCCTCCTGGGTTTTTCCGTTTACCTCAACCTTTTCCAGTCCGCCGAAACGGGCAATGCCATGATCAATATGCACAACGTAATCACCGGGTTTCAGCCCTGTTAGTTCCCGTACGGTAAGTGCTTCATTGCGGGTAAAATTTCCTCTGAGCCGGAATTTATGATAACGTTCAAAAATCTGGTGATCGGTATAGGCGCAAATTTTCAGATTTTTATCAATAAACCCTTCATGCAATACCATAAGAAGAGGATCAAAGTGTCTCTCGCTGTTCATGTCAGCAAAGATGGCTTCAAGGCGGTCTATCTGTTTCTGGCTACCCGAGAGAATAATATTCCGGTAACCTTTTTCCCTTTTCCCGGAAAGATCGCGGGAAAGGATCTCGAAATTCTTGTTGAATGCCGGTTGGGAAGAGGTTTGGAATTGTAATTC
>Ga0208905_1000111_pt1 | contig 39261 bp, 41 predicted proteins | sample AntAceMetag02UKS_FD_184776 | JGI IMG/M metagenome (GOLD analysis project Ga0208905, IMG submission 184776) | Saline lake microbial communities from Ace Lake, Antarctica - Antarctic Ace Lake Metagenome 02UKS (SPAdes) (version 2) | ecosystem: Environmental > Aquatic > Non-marine Saline and... | reverse complement strand
AGGCATATCTCTTATCATCAGACGTGAGGATCGAAAGTACGGAAAGGGACATGAGAAATTGACATCAACCATGTGGGTGTTATAATTACAACTCGCTAATTTTATTTGATAGATACCGGTGAGGGAGTCATGAAAAAGAGAGTTTTGATCATTGAAGACGAGACTATTATTGCCAGAGATATTCAGAGCAAGCTGGAAAGCCTCGGATATGAAGCGCCGGCGATTGTCTCTTGAGGCGAGGATGCCATAAAAAAGGCTGAGGAATTACAGCCCGATCTTGTGTTGATGGATATTGTAATAAAGGGGGATATCGACGGTATCGAAGCGGCCCGTCGAATAAAAGATTGTTACAATATTCCCGTTGTCTATATTACCGCTTATGCGGACGAGAAAACCCTTTCCAGGGCAAAGATAACGGAGCCCTTCGGATATCTTATAAAACCCTTCGAAGAGCGGGAACTTCACAGTACCATTGAGATGGCTCTTTACAAACACGGGAGCACGGAAAAACTACTGAAGAGCATGGAGGATACGATCAATGCCCTTGCATCGGCATTGGAGATGCGGGACACCTATACGGCAGGACATCAGCGGTGTGTAGCGGAACTTACCAATGCCATTGCCAGGGATATGAATTTTTTAGATCATGACATAAAGGGACTCCGCCTTGCCTCACTTATCCATGATATTGGGAAGATACAGGTTCCCTCGGAGATACTCAGCAAGCCGGGCAAGTTGACCGAATTTGAATACGGATTGATAAAAACTCATGCACAGGCCGGTTACGATATAATGAAAAGGATAGAGTTCCCCTGGCCTATTGCGGATATCGTTTATCAGCATCATGAGAGGATTGACGGCTCGGGATATCCCCAGGGATTGAAGGGAGATGATATTCTTCTTCAGGCAAGGATCATGGCGGTGGCGGATGTTGTAGAGGCGATGTCATCCCACAGGCCTTACAGACCCGCCCTTGGGATCGATGAGGCATTGGAGGAGATCTCATTGAATAAGGGAACTCTCTACGACGATGATGTTGCCGATTCCTGCATTCGACTCTTTAAAGAGAATAAATTCAAATTCGAAGACAGATAGAAAGACTTGTGCGATCGATTTTCTAATGAAGCGCCCGTCCTATTCGGCGATCCACTTCTTCATGTGAATTATTTCTTCTGAGTTCCACTTCGGTGAAAGGCGCATTTCGAGAAAGAGATGGAAGAGCCGTTCCATAATGCCCCAGACCTTTTCTATGAGATATATCCTCTCGAGGAGCCTTCCTTCCTCGTCAAGTTCTCCTTCGTCTTTACCGATTGAATCGGGCATCTTCATCGATTGAAATTGAAAGAGGTCTGCCCTGATGTTAAAATCCATCTGCTCTGATCCAATGGCGATCCTCAGCCTGGCTTCCTTGATTTTTTTCCCTTTGCGAAGGGCCGCTTTACCCTCTTCCATATCTGCATGAAAGCCCCTGCAGACAACCTTTTCCGAATATTCGCCTTCACCCGACTCAAGAGCAAGCCGCTCAATAAAGGTGAGCTCTATATCCCATTCATCGGGAATCATTATACTCCCGTTTCTCTCTTCACTTTTGAACCAGAGCCAGGTAAGAAACTCTCTTCCCAGAGATGAGAGTTCCCTTTTTGTCGTTCCGATTTCGGCCGATGCCATATCCCGAAGCACCTTTTCCTCAATATACTCGGGGTCCCAGGGGATAAAGTTTATGAGTTTCAGTTCGAATGTCTGTTTGAAGAATTCCTCAAAATCAACCTGTATCTTTTCGGGGAGTGAACCGAAGAGGAGCCAGCCCTGCGACGGCGACCAGCAGACCTCGTGGAAAGAGGGTATGGGGCTTGTATTTCTCATCAGTTCCGCCCGGACATTTTCCTTGATGTCTCTTCTGTCCTGCCGGTAGATTTTATCCGTTCCCTTATCGGCCATATATTCCCTTTCCGCCTCAAGAACCCTGATCTTTAAAAGTGACGGAGGGATGACTTTTCTGTCGATACGAAGTGAGAAGATAATGTAGGTTGCAAGAGAATAATTGGCATATTCGAATTTCGTGTCCAGCACATTTCCGATGCTGGTCCAGCCGATCGATTTTTCTTCATCGGACAGAGTATTTCTGAATGCGAAGCGCTTTAACTTTGTATCGATAAAGTCGGGGAGGTTGTCGGGCAAATCGCCGATAACACGGTATCGTGAAAAGGTTACAGCTCCCTTTGTAAGTCCCATACTGTGAATGTTACCACCTTTCTTTGTAATGAGTGAGGGTACCTAACGCAGTTTCGCCGGAGTTGTCAAGCTTTATGCGCGACCGGGAGCGTACCCGCAAGCCCCGCTTTGTAGGCGGGGTAAGGGGCGCAATATAAAACGAACAGATTCCTTACCGGGAAGCCCCGCCCTGTGGGCGGGGAGCTTCAACCTTTCGGAATTACAAATGGACACCTTTTTCTTTTTGTGATACCTACTTTTTGAGCTGAAAAGCGAGTATATAAATCAAAATATTCTCCCTGCCGGCCGGAGATTCTTCGGGGCCTCGCTTCGGGGTACTTCAGCGTTATAAGGCAGGTAATGTGTTCAGAGTTAAGCGGGATGAGCCCATGGGCATAGGAAAATTCGGAATCATCGCAAACAGTGATAAGGAAAATGCCGTCGAATACTCGGGCCGGTTGAAGGACTGGCTGGAGGAGAGGGGAATAGAGGTCTTCCTCGATGAGGAGATCGCTTTGAAACTCGGAAAGAAAGATGGCATTACGAAAGGTGATATGGTCCATCTCGTTGATATGATCGCCGTTTTCGGCGGCGACGGAACGCTCCTCTCGGTAGCCCGCGCGGTAAAGGGACACCCCGTTCCTATTGTCGGTATCAATCTGGGCGGCTTCGGCTTCATGACGGCGATAAACCCGAACGAGATGTCGAGTGTCATGGAGGTTATACTTAAGGGAGAGTACGAAACCTCCAGGAGAATGATGCTTCAAGCCTCGGTGGATGGTGTGAGGCATTCCGCACTCAATGATATCGTCATTACCAGGGGCAGCCTCTCCAGGATGGTAATTCTGGAGACCTTCGTCGACGGAAAATACCTGACAACTTACAAGGCCGACGGGCTTATTATATCAACTCCCACAGGTTCCACGGCCTATTCGCTCTCTGCGGGTGGTCCCATCGTCACGCCTGAGCACTATTCCATAATCATTACCCCCATCTGTCCTCATACATTGACAAACAGACCTATTATGCTTCCGCCCGATGTTGCCATTGATGTCAATGTCGTGAAGCCGGAAAAGGGTATTTCCGTAACACTTGACGGTCAGGATATGTTTGTTGTGAAATCGGGTGATACGGTGAGCGTTGCCAAATCCCAATTCGATATAAATATTGTCACTTCCCCACATCATGATTACTGGGAGATTCTGCGAACCAAACTTGGCTGGGGCGGATTGCCATAACGTGAGATGTTACGAGAGCTGAGTATAAAAAATCTTGCCATTATTGATGAGCTCACAACCTCCTTTACGGAAGGGCTCAATGTGATTTCCGGCGAGACCGGTGCGGGCAAATCAATTATAATGGGAGCATTGAGCCTCCTTCTCGGTGAAAGGGCGTCGAATGATCTGATACGGTCCTCTGAGAAGTCTGCGGAAGTCGAAGCCCTCTTTGATATCAGGGAAGAAAATGGAATCAGGGAAAAGCTCGATTCCATGGGATTGTACGATGGCAATGAACTTCTTATGAAGAGAACCGTGTCACGCTCGGGTAAGAACAGAGTCTATATCAACGGAAGCCCGGCAACCCTCGGAATGCTCTCCTCTCTTAGTGAATTTCTGGTCAACATATGTGGCCAGCACGAGCACCAGGTTATCCTCGATGCTGATAATCATATCGATATACTTGACGAGTTCGGAGACCTGTTGCCCCTGCGGACCGAATATTCAGGTCTCTACAACGAGTATCAGGCCCTTTTGAAAAGACTGGAAGAGCTTAAGACCGTCAACAGAGAAAAGGGTGAGAGGGAAGAATTACTCAGGTTTCAGCTGAAAGAGATCGGAGCAAGCGGCCTCAGAATTGATGAGGATGTAGAACTTCAGAGCGAAAGAAAGGTTCTCATAAACGCCCAGAAGCTGAAAGAATATGCCGAGGAATCCTATGATATCCTCTATGGTAGAGAGGGTTCGGTGCTGGAGGGGCTCGTACGAGCCGTCAAAAACCTGAAGGAGATAAAGACGATAGATTCGGGCCTCGAGGTTTCCGACGAGGAGATGGAATCGGTTGAGTTCGGACTGGAAGAGATCGCCTATGCGCTTCGAGACTACAAAAAGGGAATAGTTTTCAATCCCGAAAGACTTGAAGAGATTGACGATCGTCTCGAATATCTGAGTAGATTGAAACGCAAATATGGAGGAGAAATAGGGCATATACTTGAGAAAGAAAAGGCCATAGAAGAGGAACTGGGGATTATATCGTCTATGGAGGAAGAGATTGAGAAGACGTCAGAGGAGATCTCTGGAAAACAAGCAATTGTCCTTCAGAAGGCAAGCGAGCTCTCGGGCAAGAGGAGGGACGCTGCCCAGGTGCTTGAAAAAGAGGTGGAAAGAGAAATTCATTCAATGATGATGAATAATACCAGCTTCGAGGTCAGGTTCCTGCAATCTCCGGAAGAGAGTGACGTTTCATGTCTCAACTCGAAGGGGATCGATGCTCTTGAATATTACCTTTCCACGAATATCGGCGAGGATATGAAACCACTGAATAAAATTGCCTCGGGCGGAGAGCTCTCACGGATAGTGCTTGCCATGAAAAAGGTGCTCGCCACGACCGCTTCGGTGGGAACTGTTGTGTTTGACGAGGTAGACAGCGGCATCGGCGGGGCGGCCGCAGAGGCGGTGGGCGAAAAATTGAAAGATGTATCGAGTCACCATCAGGTTATCTGTATCACCCATCTTCCTCAGATAGCATGCTTCGGAAATACACACTTTCTCGTCTCAAAGGAAGTGAACAAGGGGCGGACCAATGCTGGTATCTCTTTTCTTGATGAATCGGAACGTGTCGATGAGATCACCAGGATGTTGGGCGGCCTGGAACTTACAGAAAAAACGAGGGAACATGCACGGGAAATGCTGAAGGCTTCGCAGGTTAAGTGACGGTTGTCCCGTGACCGTTATTAAGAACAATAAGAATTTTATGCAATGATAGGGATGTTTGCGATGTTACGGAAGGCAAAGGTAAGTGATGCAAAGGAAATTCACCGTTTGATAAATTTCTCATCATCCAAAGGGGAGATGCTCCCCAGATCTTTGATGGATATCTACGGCAGCCTGAGGGACTTTTTTGTCTACCTTGACGACGATGAAGGTCCCATTGTGGGCCTCTGCGCCCTGCACATATTCTGGGAAAATCTGGCTGAAATACGATCGCTCTACGTCGCCGACGAATTCAGGGGGAGGGGAATAGCGACCAGACTTGTCGAGGCCTGTATTTCTGAAGCGATCACCCTCGATCTCATGAAGATATTTGCCCTTACCTATCAAGACGCCTTTTTTGGTACGATGGAATTCGAGGAGGTTGATAAATCGACACTCCCGGAAAAGATATGGTCTGACTGTTTCAAGTGTCCGAAATATCCCGATTATTGTGATGAAATCGCAATGATCAGACTTTTTTAGAAAGGCGAACCGGGGCATGTTCTGTCGTTACCGTTTCTTGGCCATGAGTATTCTTCCTGAATATCTCAGTTTTGCTTTCACCGTTCGGGGACTTTTGTCAGGAAAATTCAGGGCCTTTCTTCTCGTTGTTTTCATTCTTACCTTTTTATGGAGCTGCGCCGGTATAATCGAGAGACCGGTTAGGATGCTTCCTCCGCTTATGACCACTGAACCCAGCGATCTTCCGCCCCTTGAGGATGATCTCGACAGGGCGTCCCTTGAAACAGCCATTGAGAGGAGCATCGAGTATTACGAGAGATTGCCGGAGGATGAACTTTACCGATTCGGCGATACGGCCTACACCGTCGGCGAGATGAAGGAATCTCTCCTGCAGTTTATGGAGATTCTTGAAATGCCGATCTCTGATGAGATGAAAAGGGACCTCATAGAAGAGACCTTTACTCTTTACAGGGCTACAGGAAAAACCGGGAGCGGGGATGTCCTTTTTACCGGTTATTACGCCCCCGTTCTTGAGGGTTCGGTCGAAAAGACTTCGCACTACTGTTATCCGCTCTACAGGACACCCGATGACCATGTGGTGATTAATCTCGGCAGGTTTAAGAGTACCTACAAGGGGAAGCGTTTAATTGCAAGGGTTGTCGATGGCGAGGCAATTCCCTATTATACCAGAAAAGACATCGATAGAGATGAGCTTCTCAGGGAACGGGGCCTCGAAATTGTCTGGCTTGCCGATCCTGTTGATGTGTTCTTTTTACACATCCAGGGTTCGGGTATCATACATCTCCGTGACGGAAGTTATATGAATGTAAGTTATGAACAGTCAAACGGCCACCCCTACCGGAGTGTGGGCAAGCTCTTGATGGATGAAAGAAAACTTTCCATCGGTGAGGTCTCCATGAGGGGAATCAAGAAATATCTCAATGAACACCCCGAAGAAATGTTGGATATCCTCGGCCATAATGAGAGCTACGTATTTTTCCGCATCGTTGAAAGCGGTCCCGTTGGAAGCCTGAATGTCCCCGTTACCGGGGGGAGGACTATTGCCACGGATGCGAGCCTCTTTCCCAAAGGTGCACTGGCGTTTATAAGAGTGAGAAAGCCGGTCCTCGATAATGATGGAAACATAGAATCATGGATATCTTTTTCCCGTTTCGTCCTCAATCAGGATACCGGAGGTGCTATCAAAGGTCCCGGGAGGGTCGATCTCTATTGCGGCGAGGATGAATATGCCGAGATTATGGCAGGGCATATGAAGGAAGAAGGGGATCTTTACTTTCTGGTCGCAAAAAAAGCGAAAAACAGGTAAATACCGGTAAATCGGAAGGATGGATATTATTGAAACACCCCGAGGCGAGCCTTTGGGGAATCTCAAACTGGTAGGGAAAACAGTTGATTCTGTATGCATGTTCCCCACTTCAAAAATACTATTATTTTTCTTGATTGTTGATATTCTTTTGTGTTACAAAATCCCCGTTACTGCTTAGTTACCGAAGATCACATGAGTTCACATACCATTTCAATCGGAATCTGATGTTCTTTATAATAATAGCGTGTTAAAGGGAAGCCTCGGGGTAATGCCGGAAGTACTGCATTTTTGTCTGATAAAATAGGGGTGAGTAATGGCTGTATCTTGGGGGCTGACTTTATGTTATCTTAATTAAAAGGAGGGTATAGAGTATGACAAAAGCTGAATTAGTAGCGGCGATGGCAAAGGATGCAGAGGTAACAAAAGCACAGGCAGGGAGAGCGTTGGCCTCCTTTGCTGAAAATGTAGCCAAAGAACTGAAGAAAAGCGGAAGGCTTGGCTTGGTCGGTTTTGGGACATTTTCAGTAGTCAAAAGAAAAGCAAGAACTGGCAGGAACCCGCAGACCGGTGACAAGATTCAGATAAAGGCGAAAAAGGTAGTCAAATTCAAGGCGGGGAAAGGGCTTGCCGACAAGGTTTGATAAGAAAAGAGAAAAACCCATTTGGACCCCTTACTTTGTAAGATAAGTGAGGGGTCTTTTTTTGTTTTGAACTGAACAGCAAGCGCATACCCCGTTGCTTGCAGCGGGGTATGCAAGCGAATAAAAAATAACATTTTCCTTGACAGTCGGAGATTCCCCGCAACTTGTTGCGGGAAGCTTCACCTCCTTTAACATATTGAAAGTTGTAAGGTTTGACAGAACATCTTCTTTCTGCTATACCTCGCCGAAACTGTGAAGATAATTTATTTTCTGAGGGAGTGCTGTGGGAAAAAAGAGAATCTTGAGCGGTATGCGTCCAACGGGGAAGCTTCACCTGGGAAATCTCCATGGAGCGCTTGAAAATTGGGTGGAACTTCAGAATGATGATGTCTACGACTGTTTTTACTTTGTTGCAGACTGGCATGCATTGACAAGTGACTACAAAGATACATCCGCTATCAATGAAAACATTGTAGACATGGTGATGGACTGGCTCAGTGTGGGACTGGATGCTGATAAAAGTACCATATTCATACAATCGAAAATAAAGGAGCATGCCGAGCTCTTTCTCATTCTCTCCATGATAACCCCTCTTTCGTGGCTTGAGAGAAACCCCACATATAAGGAGATGAAGGTTGAACTGAAGGACAGGGATCTCTCTACTTTTGGCTTTCTTGGATACCCCGTGCTCCAGGCGGCGGACATAATTATGTACAAGGCCTACGGTGTCCCCGTCGGTGTGGATCAGCTTCCCCATGTCGAACTCACCCGTGAAATTGCCCGGCGATTCAATTTTCTATACAGGGAAATATTCCCCGTTCCGGAACCTCTACTGACCGAGGTGCCCAAACTCCTCGGTGTTGACGGAAGGAAAATGAGCAAATCCTATGAAAATTCCATCTATCTTTCCGACAGGGGTGATATACTCAGAGACAAGGTGACAACTATGTTTACCGATCCCCAGAGGATGAGAAAGAGTGACCCTGGCAGACCCGAAATATGCAATGTCTTTGCCTTTCATCATCTCTATACACCCCGTAACGAAGTGTCTGAAATCGAGGAGGATTGCAGAAAAGCGGCCATCGGGTGCGTTCAGTGCAAAAAACGCCTTGCCGCCAGGATTTTAGAGGGCATGAAGCCGATTCACGATCGCCAGGATTATTATGTGAATCATAAGAAAGAAGTGGAAAGTATAATAGCCGAGGGGATTTCAAAGGCTGCTTCGATTGCCCGTTCTACCATGGACGAGGTAAGGGAAGCTGTGAAGATCTGACTATGGCGTATGAGATCAAACTCGATGTATTTGAGGGTCCTCTCGATCTTCTGCTGTACCTTATCAAAAAAAATGAGATCGATATTTACGATATACCGATAGCCCTTGTCACGGAACAGTACCTTGAACATGTCGAAATCATGAAAACACTGAACCTTGATCTTGCCGGCGAATATCTGGTACTTGCCTCAACGTTACTTTATATAAAATCAAAAATGCTTCTTCCCGTTCCTGAAGACGAAGAGGGTGAAGATGAAGAGGATCCGCGGGAGGGGCTTGTGAGACAGCTGCTGGAATATCAGGCATTCAAAGAGGCTGCCCTGAATCTCGATAAGATGAGTGTCCTCGGTCGTGATGTCTTCAGCAGGGGCTATTCGGTGAAGGAGGAGTCGGAGGAAGAAGAAATCCCGATCAGGGAAGTGGGCATCTTTGAGCTTGTGGAGGCCTTTCGGAATGCAGTTTCGGAGGCGGGCGATGAGGAGCTCATGGAGATCGATGTCGAGAAGATATCCCTTTCTGAAACGATTAACCAGATAATGGATGAGCTCAATACAAAGAAGATGCTTGCCTTTACCGATCTTTTGGGGGGGCTGGAAAGCAAAACCAGAATTATCTATACCTTTCTCGCAATCCTTGAACTTATGAAAATGAGAGTAATCAGGGCATATCAGACCGTTTCCTACGGACCGATAAGGATATGCCTCGCCGTGGGTGAATAGATGGATAATGTAAAAGCCATAATTGAAGCACTTATTTTTGTCTCCGATCTGCCCATCAGTATTGATAGAATAAGGGAAGTCCTGGGCGAAGAGGTGGAAAAAAAGAAGATTGCCGAGGTTCTCGCTACGATCAGGCAGGAATATGAGGCACGAGGGGGGGGTATCTTTGTAAGAGAGATTGCCGGGGGGTACCAGTTCAGAACGGGAGAGGATGCTGCTCCCTGGATAAAAAAAATGAAGGCCATAAAACCTCTGGCTCTCAGCCCGGCCGCGATGGAGACCCTTGCCGTCGTAGTCTACCGGCAACCGATAATGAAATCTGATATAGAACAGGTACGGGGAGTTGATGTGTCCGGCGTATTGAAGGGATTACTGGAGAAAAATCTGGTAAAGATGGTGGGGCGCAAGGATGTGCCGGGACGGCCTATAATATACGGAACCACGAGAAAATTTCTTGAAGTCTTCAACCTGAGAGATCTCACTGAATTACCTTTATTGAAAGAGATTGAGGAGTAGCGGGCCTTTGCTGGAGCGTCTTCAGAAGATAATAGCCCGTGCCGGTATTGCATCACGCCGGGCTGCGGAAAGGATGATACGCCAGGGACGGGTGAGCGTCAACGGGCGAACTATAACCGAACTTGGAACGAAGGCGGATACCAGACGCGATGAGATACGGGTTGACGGAAGTCTGATATCTCGATCTCAGGGGGGGGAGAAAATTTATATCCTCTTGAACAAGCCGAGAGGGTATCTGACAACGCTCGATGATCCGGAGGGCAGACCAGTTGTTACCGACCTCTTAGAAGATATTACCGAGAGAGTTTTTCCCGTGGGGAGACTTGACTACGATTCCGAGGGTCTTCTTCTGCTGACGAATGATGGAGATTTTGCCAACAGGGTGCAGCATCCGAGATTCGAGGTTTCCAAGACCTACCTGGCCAAGATAAAGGGAAATATTTCAAAAAAGGATCTCGATGCAATAAAACAGGGGACGAGCCTTGAAGATGGAGATTTCAGGCCTTTGACTGTTCTTGTTGATAAGAGGAATAAGAAAAGCTGCTGGCTGAAGTTGACGATCGCCGAGGGGAGAAACAGGGTTATACGAAGATTCTTCGAATCAATGGGATATCCGGTGATGAGGCTCATAAGGATTGCCATTGACGATATAGAGACAGGCAACCTCAAACAGGGGAAATTCAGATACCTGAAGGCAAGGGAAATCAGAAAACTGAGTTCGGTAAAAAATTGATTGAATACACGAAAATTATCTTGACTTTATCAGTAAAATAAACAATATGTAAGCGCTATACAGTGATTTTGCAGGAAAATAAAACTAATCAATAAATTTGATCTCGTTATAATGATCAGTATTTTTAAAGGGGGTTTTCATGAATAAGTCTGATTTAATAGGCGCCTTGGGAAAGAAAGAAAATTTGACTGAGAGACAAGCTACAGAAGCCATCAACTCAATTTTCAAGAGTTTTGCCGATAAGCTGAAAAAGGGAGGTCGAATTGAGATAAGGGGCTTTGGAAGCTTTGTCGTGAGGGATTATGGCTCCTACGCCGGAAGAAATCCAAAAACGGGAGGAACTATTCAGGTAACTCCGAAGAAGCTCCCTTTCTTCAAAGTGGGAAAGGAACTTAAAGAGAGAGTAAATTCCGGTGCGTAACGTGATACCATAGTCTTGTATTGATAATATGCCACATAGCTGCTGACCGATCGGTTTGAAGGGGGGTATCATCCCCCCCTTTTTTGTCTTACTATTGACCACCCAGAAAATATAACTATAATAAACATACATAGGGATTTTGTTTGAATTGAGGAGTGAGCATTCCCCGCTTTATGCGGCGGGGGAAGCGAGAATAACAAAACAAACATTTTCCTTAACAATCGGAGATCCCCCTCATCCTGCCTATACGGGATTACGGGGCACTTCAATGCGGGGATACTACTGAAGGATCAATATATGACAAAGAAGAAGCTCACTTCTGAACGTGGAAAGCCGGGTAAAGGGGTGGAACGGACAGGAATGCCTGAAGAGCATCAAGGGGTAAAAAATTCAAAATTATACAGTAATTTCTTTGATGAATCGAGAGACGCGATTATCATTGCAGGAAGGGATGGCAGGTTCGTCGACTTTAACAAATCGGCCCTTGATCTTCTCGGCTATACGAGAAAAGAGATGATGGGGATGGATGTAGAAAGTCTGTGTGTCAACCAGGATGACATTGATAAATTTATACATGAGATGAGGGATAAAGGAGCTGTCACTGACTTTGATATCAGGCTTCGTAAGAAGAACGGAAAGGTAATGGACTGCCTCGTAAGCATGACCATGCGAAAATCTGAGGTTGACAAATTTACGGGATACCAGGGAATTATTCGTGATATCACCGTTCAGAAGCAGGCCGAAAATCTCTACAATTCCTTCGCAAACAGTACCCAAACGGGTGTCTACGTCGTGCAGAATAAGAGATTCAAATTTATTAATCCCCATGTCCTCAATTATTCGCAGTATTATACGATTGAAGAGTTGGTAGATACCGATCCCCTCGACATGGTGCATCCCGACGACAGGAAGGCGACAAGAGAAAATGCCATAAAGATGCTGAAGGGGGAACGCCAGACGCCCTATGAGTTCCGTCTCATTGCAAAAGAAGGAAGTGTGAAATGGATTCTGGAAACGGTGACGCCTATTGAATACTATGGTGAACCGGCAGTGATGGGAAACTCAATGGATATAACGGTAGAGAGGGAGACGAGGGCCGAGGTCGAGGAGATGAAAGTTCTCGAGTCCTCCATACTGGACGCTATCCCCCATGCCGTTATCGGCCTTGAGAACAGGCGTATTATCTTTGCCAATAATTCGGTGGAGGATGTCTTTGGCTGGAAGCCCGAAGAGATCATCGGCAAACTGACGAGAATCTTCTACGGATCAGACGAGGCATCTGAGGAGATAGCGCACCGTGTCTATCCCGTTTTGGAGCAACAGAATACCCACAGTGAGGAATTCCCCTGTGTTCGCAAGGACGGGACGGAGATCGTCTGCATGGTGAATACCTCCAAGGTGGGAGATATATTAAAGGATAAAAGAATCGTTGTTGTTTATGAAGATATAAGCGAGCGGAAAAGGGCACAGGGAGAACTGAAGCTCAGTTTCGAGCGGGTACAGAAGAGACTGGAGGAGACGGTCAATGCCCTGGCATCCATGACTGAAAAGAGAGATCCTTACACGGCCGGTCATCAGCAGCGGGTTGCCCAGCTTGCCGGTGCCATTGCCCGTGAAATGAAACTTCCGGACGAACAGGTAGAGGGAATCCTTGTTGCTGCCACTCTCCACGATATAGGGAAAATATACGAGCCATCTGAGATTCTCAGCAAACCGGGCATCCTGACCGATATTGAATTTCTTATGATGAAGGTGCATCCGCAGATAGGCTATGACATATTGAAAAACATAGAGTTTCCCTGGCCTGTCGCCACAATCGTTCTCCAGCACCACGAGAAACTTAATGGTTCGGGATATCCCGGAGGGCTTTCCGATGGAAATATCCTTCTTGAGGCAAGGATACTGGCGGTGGCAGATGTCGTCGAGGCAATGGCCTCTCACAGACCTTACCGAGCCGCCCTCGGAATAGACGTGGCCCTGGAGGAAATTTCTGAGAACAGAGGAATCCTGTATGATCCTGATGCAGTGGATTCATGCCTCAGGCTTTTTAAGGAAAAGAGATTTGAATTCAAGTTTGAGCCCTATACGGAGCTGCGCCTGAATTTCGGGTCTTGATGTTGGCGTAGTCCCCACCTGTTAACAGTTTCCTTTATATCCCTCGGTTTATTCTGTTTTGCCCTCGTAATGGTAATGGTAAAATGTGGTTGACTACGATAGTATTCTGTAATAATTTTTCTCAGGGTTGGTTTTTATGGTTTTGAAGAAGAAAAAGCATTGTTATATTCGCACCTTTGGTTGTCAGATGAACGTGCATGACTCGGAACAGATGGTGGAGCTCCTTGAAAAACGGGGTTATGAAACGACGGGAGATATAGCGAAGGCAGATCTCATCATTGTGAACACCTGCAGCGTGAGAGAAAAGGCAGAACAGAAGATTCACAGTTTTCTGGGGAGATTGCGAAAAGATAAGGAAAAGAATCCCGATTTAGTTATTGGCATAGCCGGGTGCGTGGCGCAGCAGTGGGGAAGGCATTTTCTCGACAAGGTTCACTATCTCGATTTTGTCCTTGGAACCCACAACATTCATCGTCTTCCCGAAATCGTTGAAGACGTTGAGGTTTCGCGTTCGCGCATCGCGGAGACGACCTTTCGTAAATCAGTTCAATCGCTGGGCATACTGACCATTCCGAAAAATGGCAAGGTGAATGCCTTTGTCACCATCATGCAGGGATGCAATAATTTCTGCGCCTACTGCATTGTACCCTATCTCCGGGGGAGGGAGGAGAGCAGGAAAAGTGGCGAAATCCTCGATGAGATTCGGTTTCTTGCGGCTCACGGCGTAAAAGAGGTGACGCTTCTGGGCCAGAATGTCAATTCCTACGGCAACACCCTAAAAAATGAAACGGATTTTCCGACACTTCTGGTGATGATCAACGGGGTGGAGGGGATTGAGAGGATACGATTCACGACATCCCATCCGAAGGATCTCTCCGACGGTCTTATTGAATGTTTTGTCTCGCTCGATAAACTGTGCGAGCATATACACCTTCCCATACAATCCGGGTCGGATTCCGTCCTCAAGAGGATGAGGAGGGGATATACATCCCAAGATTACCTTGAGAGGGTTGAGAAACTGAGGGCACGTTGTCCGGATATAAGCATTACCTCCGATATCATTGTCGGTTTTCCCGGTGAGAGCGACGAGGATTTTCAAAAAACTATTGACCTAATGAGAAAAGTGAGGTTTGATAATCTCTTTTCATTTAAATATTCCGACAGACCGGGTATCGCCTCTGAGAGCTATAATGACAAGGTAGAGGAGAAGGTAAAGAGTGAAAGGCTCTCGTTTCTCCAGAAACTCCAGGAGACTCATAACCTTGAAAAGAACAGAGCGCTCGTTGGAAAAGAGGAAGAGGTACTGATAGAAGGTGCAAGCAGGAACAACGAAGAGGAGATAAGAGGAAGAACGAGAACGAACAGGATTGTCAATCTTCCGGGGGAGAATGGTATGAAGGGGAAAACAGTGCAGGTGAAGATCGTGATGGCCTATATGCATTCCCTGAGGGGCGAGCTGTTTCCGGGGAAGGAGGTCTAACTATGTTGATACAGATGAAGGTATTCGGATTGGCCATGGATCCCATAACGAGCACACCTATTGTTATCCTGAAGGATCTGCAGGAGAAAAAGGCTGTTCCCATATGGATAGGTCTTTTCGAGGCGAGTGCCATCGCAACGCAGCTGGAAAGGATAGACCTGGCACGGCCAATGACCCACGATCTTATGAATGATATGCTGAAAATCCTCGGTGTAAGTGTTACGAAGATAGTAATTAATGATCTCAGGAATAATACCTTTTTCGCTGTCATACATGTCCTGAAGAACAGCAGCATTGTAACCATTGATTCCCGTCCGAGCGATGCGATAGCGCTTGCATTGCGTGCCAATGCCCCGATCTTTGTGGACGAAAAGGTAATCGAAAAATCGACGAATATCGATTTTGGCAAGAAAACGAAGGATCTCAATAAATATTCAAAGGAACAGTTACAGGAATTTCTAGAGAATCTTTCTTCGGAAGATTTTGGGAAATACAAGATGTAGAGGTAATTTTGTCGGCAGGCAGGTTTTCGTATGAAGGAAGAAACCCGGCGACTTTATCTGAAGACCGGCGATCAGGTATTTCATCTCCGCTATCCCGAATGGGGGTTTGGTGTCGTGGTAGAGGAGAGAAATTCCGAGGTCCTGGGTGGTATGTCCTATGTAAGGGTGACGTTCAGGGATGGTCAGACAAGGGTCTTTGATAATAATTTTGCGAATTCATGCTGCTGTTACTATGCGGGCATAAGGAGGTGTACTGACTGATCCTACGAAGTCGTAACAGTCTTACGGGAAGAGAAACAGCGCTACCAGGATTTTTTACCGTTGCTGAGAAGATAAGGGATATTTGAATGGAGTCAGCTGTCGAAGCGTTCGGAACCCACCTTGAAATTGAGAGAAACCTTTCGTATCACACGAAAAGGAATTATCTGGCCGATTTGAAACAGTTTCAGGGCTTCCTTTTAAAGAGAGGCATCAGGAATATTGACGCCATTGACCAGACGGCAATAAGGGCATTCCTTGCAGTTCTGTACAGGAAAAAAATCAAGAAAGTAACCATGTCGAGAAAGGTGGCGAGTCTCAGAGCCTTTTTTAAATTTCTCCTTCGTGAGGGGAAGATAAAGTATAATCCGGCGGAGATGATACAGGCACCGAAGGCGGATAAATATCTGCCTACTTTTTTGTCGATTGATGAGGTGCTTGCCCTTCTTGGGGTAAAGTTTGGTACTGATGCTTTCGGCCTGAGGGACAAGGCTATTATGGAGCTCTTTTATTCCGCCGGTATTCGCATAGGGGAACTGACAGGTCTGAACACGGGAGATATCGACTTTCCGAGAGGCCTTATGAAAGTCAGGGGAAAGGGAAAAAAAGAGCGGATAGTCCCCGTCGGGGAGCCAGCCCTGAAGGCGCTTGAGAACTATCTGGGAATGAGGGGCGAGTTTGTCAGAGACAAAGAGGAGAGCTACCTGGGCTCCCCACTCTTTCTAAGCAGGCTCGGTTCGAGATTAACACCGAGGAGCGTGAGGAGATTAGTGGATAAGTATGTGCTTCAAAGTGGCATCAACAGAAAAATTTCACCTCATGTACTGAGGCATACCTTTGCCACGCACCTGATGGATGCGGGGGCGGATCTCAGGGTCATTCAGGAACTCCTCGGTCATGAGAGTCTTTCGACGACGCAAAAATACACATCCATAAGTGTGACACGGCTGATGGAGGTCTACGATAAAAGTCATCCCCGTGCACAGGGAGGGAATAATTGATTATGAAGATGAGAGGAACAACCATTCTGACAGTCAGGCATAAGGGGAAGGTTGTCGTTGCAGGTGACGGACAGGTAACCATGGATATTGTGGTAATGAAGCATGGGGCCCGGAAGGTCCGAAGACTTTATCATGACGAGGTTATCGTCGGTTTTGCCGGTGCCACGGCAGATGCCTTTACCCTCTTCGAGAGATTTGATCAGAAACTGGAGCAGTTTAACGGCAATCTCTTGAGGGCTGCTGTTGAGCTGACGAAGGACTGGAGGACCGACAGGGTATTGCGGCACCTGGAGGCCCTCATGATAGCAGTCAGTGAGGAAAATTCTCTCATAATATCGGGTAATGGGGACGTCATTGAATCGGATGACGAGGTCATGGCCATAGGTGCGGGTGGTCCCTATGCCCTGGCCGCGGCAAGGGCTCTCATACGACATTCGAATCTGGGGGCAAGTGAAATAACGAGAGAGGCCATGAAAATTGCCTCCGATATATGCATATATACGAACGACAGGATCACGATAGAGGAACTTGATGCCCCGGAAAAAGGGCAAAATATAAACAAGAAAAAGCCAAACGCCAAAAAAGCGTAAGGCGGAATCGCGTTTTTAAACAATTCATGCGGCCATCAGCTATTATCCTTTTGATTTGATCTGATGGCTTATCACGTAGAAATATTGATTGAGGTTTTTTATGTCGTCTAAAAATTTGACACCAAGAGAAATCGTATCTGAACTGGATAAATACATTATAGGGCAGGATGATGCCAAGAGGGCCGTTGCCATTGCGCTTCGGAACAGGTGGAGACGCCAGAAGGTTTCCGAGGAAATGAGGGATGAGATAGCCCCCAAAAATATCATCATGATGGGTCCCACGGGTGTCGGCAAGACAGAGATTGCCCGAAGACTGGCAAAACTGGACAAGTCACCCTTTTTGAAGATCGAGGCCTCCAAGTTTACCGAGGTGGGGTATGTCGGCAGGGATGTGGAGTCGATGATCAGGGATATTGTTGAACTTTCCGTCAGTATGGTGAAATCGGAAGAGCAGGAAAGCGTGAGGATAAAGGCAGCGGAAATTGCCGAGGAGAGGATTCTGGATATCCTGCTTCCAAAGAGGCCTCCGAAGGTTGGGATGGAACCAGCGGCCGAAGAAGATATCCTGAAGCTTCCTGAAGGAAAAGAGGAGGCGAATCAGGAGGGTACCCGTGAAAAGCTAAGACGTCTGCTGCGGGAGGGAAAACTTGATGACCGCCCCGTGGAAGTGGAGGTGGTAAACGGACACGGGGGACCAATGATAGAAATCTTCTCGGCCTCCGGCGTTGAAGATATGGGGCTTAACATCAAAGAAATGTTCGGAAACATGTTTCCCCAGAAAAAGAAGCGACGAACGGTGAAAGTTTCCGAAGCGGTGGATATCCTGGTAGAAGAAGAGGCCCAGCGGCTTGTCGATATGGATAAGGTTACCAAGACCGCCGTTGAGCGGGTGGAGCAATCGGGCATCATCTTCCTTGATGAGATCGACAAGATAGTGGGAAGTGATTCGACCCATGGCCCTGATGTGTCGAGGGAGGGAGTTCAGAGGGACCTTCTCCCTATCGTTGAAGGCTCCACGGTCAATACGAAGTATGGTATGGTAAAAACGGACCATATTCTCTTTATCGCGGCGGGTGCCTTCAGTTCCTCCAAGCCTTCGGATCTTGTTCCCGAGCTGCAGGGGAGATTTCCCATCAGGGTTGAACTCGGGTCTCTCGACAAGGAGGATTTTATCAGGATACTTACGGAGCCTCACAACGCACTCGTAAGGCAGTACATAGAGCTTCTGGCTACCGAAGGAATTCAGATCGTTTTCAAAGACGATTCTGTTGCTGAGATTGCCGAGGTTGCAGCCCTTGTCAATGAGAGAACTGAAAATATAGGGGCCAGAAGGCTCTATACGATTATGGAAACACTCCTCGATGACATCTCCTTTGATGCTCCCGACATGGGCAAGAAGAAGGTAGAGATCGATGCGGAGTATGTAAAGAGCAAGCTGGAAGACATTGTAGAGGATGAAGATCTAAGCAGGTATGTCCTTTAAATTAAGTCCTGGAAAATAGAAACCGGCGTTCGAGACGGAGAGATGAAATGGTGAAAGAGGATAAATATGCGAAGCTGATTGAAAAGGCCGATATTTTACTGGAGGTTCTTCCCTATATTCGCCGTTTTTACGGAAAGTCCGTTGTCATAAAGTATGGAGGCCACGCCATGGTGGATGAGCACCTGAAGGAGATGTTCGCCCTGGATGTGGTGATGATGAAGTATATTGGTATTAATCCCGTGGTGGTTCACGGTGGAGGCCCGCAGATCGGCAGGACATTAGAGAAGCTCGGCAAGGATTCGAAATTTGTTCAGGGTATGAGGGTGACCGATCAGGAAACGATGGATATTGTGGAGATGGTTCTCGTTGGGAAGGTGAACAAGGAGATCGTGGGGCTGATAAATCATAACGGTGGTAAGGCCGTGGGACTGAGCGGAAAGGACGGCAACCTGATACGTGCTGAAAAGTATCTCCTGAGTGAGGAGAGAGAGAAGGATATCCCCCCGGAGATCATCGATATAGGGATGGTGGGCAGAGTGACAAAGATCAATGCGGATCTTATAAAATCCCTGGTAGCCGAAGGCTTTGTACCTGTTATAGCTCCAACGGGTGTCGGTGAGAGGGGTGAAACCTATAATATTAACGCCGACATAGTGGCCGGAGAGGTGGCCGCAGCGATAGGGTCGGAAAAACTGATTCTCCTGACGGATGTTGAGGGCGTTATCGATGAAGAGGGAGGCCTTATTGATTCCCTGAGTGACGGGGAAGCAACAGACCTTATTGATAGAGGGACCATCAAAGGGGGAATGTACCCAAAGGTAAAGTGCTGTCTTAAGGCCCTGAGAGAAGGGGTGGGAAAGACCCACATAATTGACGGACGGCTCACGCACTCAATACTCCTCGAGATATTCACCGACAGGGGAATTGGTACCGAGGTTGTAAAGGGATAGAAAGGGCATATGAAGACCGAAGAATTGATTTCCGCATCGAATGAATTCATCATGAACACCTATGAACGCCTCCCCGTGGTTCTCGTGCGAGGTGACGGGGTGCGAGTATGGGATTCCGATGGCAGGGAGTATATCGACTTTCTGGCGGGAATTGCCGTTTGCAGCCTGGGCCATTCGCATGCAAAGGTGGTGGATGCGATCAAGAAACAGGCAGAGATCCTCACCCATGTCTCCAATATATACCATATAGAACCACAGATCAGGATGGCACGGCTTCTCGTGGAGAACTCCTTTGCCGACAAGGTTTTTTTCTGCAACAGCGGGGCAGAGGCAAATGAGGCCGCCATCAAGCTTGCCAGAAAATATGCCCATGAGAGGATGAAAGGAAATAGATACGAGATTATCACCATGAAAAACTCCTTTCACGGGCGCACCCTCACGACGGTGGCCGCAACGGGCCAGGAAAAGTTTCAACGCGGCTTTGAGCCCCTTCCCGAGGGCTTCAGATATGTTCCCTTTGACGATATCGATGCGCTTGAGGGGGCAATCTCGGAGAAGACCTGCGGGATTATGCTGGAACCGATTCAGGGTGAGGGAGGGGTGCGGATTCCTTCGACGGATTATCTTGCGAGAGTAAGGAGAATCTGTGATGAACGGGGCATTCTTTTACTCCTCGATGAGGTCCAGACGGGGATGGGCCGGACGGGAGACCTCTTTGCCTACGAGAAAAGTGGCATTGAGCCCGACATCATGACACTGGCAAAGGCCCTGGGAAACGGTTTTCCCTTGGGTGCAATGCTCGCAAAAAAGGAAATTGCCTCCGCCTTTGAGCCGGGGTCCCACGCCTCGACCTTCGGAGGAAACCTGCTCGCCATGGCAGCCGGTATTGCCGTCATGGAGACGATCTTACATGACGGTATCCTGGAAAACTGCAGGGAACAAGGTGCCTACTTCGTCGAGAGTCTTGAAGGACTCAAGGGAAAATATCCCGTCATTCAGGAGATCCGCGGACGGGGGCTTATGATAGGAGTGGAGCTTTCCTGTGAAGGGGGTGGCATCGTCAATGAGGCCCTGAGAAAGGGCGTCCTTATAAACTGTACCTGCGGAAATGTGCTTCGCTTTGTCCCCCCCCTTGTAATAACAGGGGAGGATGTGGACAGCGTTATCGACGTATTGGATGAAATACTGGAGAGGCTATGAAAAAAGATCTGTTGTCCCTCTATGATCTCACGAAAGAGGATTTTAAGGAGATTATCGAAAGAGCGAAGAGCTTGAAGAAGGTCCTGAGAGAAGGGAAACCCGAGGCACCGCTTGCGGGCAAAATTCTCGGGTTATTATTTGATAAGTCGTCGACACGGACGAGGCTTTCTTTTGAAACGGGAATATTTCAACTGGGCGGAACGTCCACTTTCCTGAACCGCCGTGACATACAGCTCGGAAGGGGAGAAACTATCGCCGATACCGCACGGGTTATATCCCGATATCTCGACGGCATTGTCATCAGGACCTTTGAGCAGGAACTGGTCGAGGAGTTTGCGCGCTGGGCCGAAATTCCCGTTATCAATGGCCTGACCGATCTTCTGCACCCCTGTCAGATACTGAGCGATCTCCTCACCATAGAAGAGAAGAAGGGCGGTTATGAGGGATTGAGAATCGCCTATGTGGGCGACGGCAACAATCTTGCCAATTCATGGATCAATGCGGCTGCTCGGATTCCCATTTGTCTTCATCTCGCCTGTCCCGAGGGATACGATCCCGACGGTGCGATACTGGAGGCGGGAAAAAGAGAAGCCGAAGATGAGATCAGGCTTTTCCGTTCCGCAGCTGAGGCGGTCGAAGGTGCCGATGTGATTTATACCGATGTCTGGGCCAGTATGGGGCAGGAAGAGGAGCAGGAAGAAAGGGCTGTAATATTCAAAGATTATCAGATAAACAGCGAACTTGTTCAAAAGGCGAAGAACGATTGTATCGTGATGCACTGCCTTCCCGCGCACCGCGGGGAAGAGATAACTCATGAGGTTATGGAAAGCGGTCAGTCTGTCGTCTTTGATCAGGCGGAGAATCGCCTCCATGCACAGAAGGCGATTCTGGAAATTCTTATGGGAGAGAGGAAGTAGAATGAGCACTATAAAAAAGGTTGTATTGGCCTATTCAGGCGGACTGGATTCGTCGGTTATCGTCAAATGGCTGATCGAGACATATGGATGCGAGGTTATCACGCTGACCGGTGATGTGGGTCAGAAAGAGGAACTCGATGGCCTCGAGGAAAAGGCACTCGCCACGGGAGCCGCGAAGGCATATATCGAAGACCTCACGGAGGAATTCGTGAGAGATTTCGTCTTTCCCGCCCTCAGGGCAAATGCGGTCTACGAGGGAACCTATCTTTTGGGGACATCGCTCGCGAGGCCGATCGTCGCGAAACGACAGATTGAGATAGCCCAGAAAGAAGGGGCAGATGCCGTCTGTCACGGTGCCACGGGAAAGGGCAACGACCAGGTACGGTTTGAAATGACCTATATGGCCCTCGATCCCACGATAAAAATAATATCGGCCTGGAAGGATGAAAACTGGATATTTGATTCGAGGGAATCGATGATCGATTATGCCGCGAAGCATGGTATCCCGATCGAGCAGACAAAGGAAAAACCCTACAGTGAAGACAGGAACCTTCTTCATATCTCTCACGAAGGGGGTATCCTGGAAGACCTGTGGCGGGAGCCTTCCAAGGATATGTTTGTAATGTCCGTATCGCCGGAAGATGCACCTGACAGGGTGACCTATGTGGAGATCGAGTTTGAAAAAGGGAATCCCGTTGCCATAGACGGTAAAAAAATGAGTCCCGCCGAGCTTCTCGATCATGCAAACGGTCTTGCCGGCGCGAATGGTGTGGGAAGAATGGATATGGTGGAAAACCGCTTCGTTGGCATGAAATCGAGGGGTGTCTACGAAACTCCCGGAGGAACAGCACTCTGGGTCGCCCATCGGGCAATGGAAACGATTACCATGGATCGTGAGGCAATGCTTTTGAGGGATTCGCTCATGCCCAAGTATGCCCAGATAATATACAACGGCTTCTGGTATTCCCCGGAGCGTGAGATGATGCAGTCGCTGATCGACGAATCGCAGAAATATGTGACGGGAACGGTTCGTCTCAAGCTGTACAAGGGCAACTGCGTTGCCGTCGGTGTCAAGGCACCGAGGTCTCTCTACAGTGAGGACCTGGCCACCTTCGAAAGCGATGAAGTCTATAATCAAAAGGACGCAACGGGATTTATTCGCCTTAATGCGCTTCGATTGAAGATGAACGCGCTGCTTAAGAAATAGGGATTAAGGATTAAGGGATAAGGATTAGGAATTATTGGTTTGCTATCTCCTGCAGGGGTCAAACGATGAAAAAAAGCAAAAAACCATGGGGCGGACGCTTCAAGGAATCCACGCACAGTATAGTGGAGGAGTTTACCGCCTCCATTCACTTTGACAAACGTCTCTATCGCTACGATATCGAAGGGAGTATTGCCCACTGTGAGATGCTCGCCAAAAAACGGATCCTCTCTTCCGACGAGAAGAAGGCGATAGTAGAAGGGCTGAAGGGGATCCTCGGCGATATGGAGAGGGGCGATTTCGAATACCATCCCGATCTTGAAGACATCCACATGGTAGTGGAAAAGGCCCTTATCGACAGAATCGGTGATGTGGGGGGCAAACTCCATACCGGACGGAGCAGAAATGACCAGGTATCCCTTGATGTGAGGCTCTATCTGAGAGATGAGGCAAAGGGTATCCTGAAGCTCGTAAATGGACTGAAGAGAACGATTGTGAAGGTGGCGAAACGAGAGGCGGATGTAATTATGCCCGGCTATACGCACCTTCAGAAGGCGCAACCCGTTTGTCTTTCACACTACCTCCTTGCCTTCTGGGAGATGATTGTGAGGGACGAAAAAAGGCTTGAGGAGTGTTACAGGAGAATTAACGTAATGCCCCTCGGTTCGGCGGCGCTTGCCGGTACGAGTATCCCTATTGACAGGGAGTATGTGGCAAAACGTCTTAAATTCCCGGAAATTACGAAAAACAGCATGGATGCGGTCTCCGACAGGGACTTTGTCGCGGAGTTCATCTTTGATGCGAGTCTCCTGATGATGCATATGAGCCGCCTCTGTGAGGACCTTATCCTCTGGTCGAGTGACGAGTTTGACTTTGTGGAGATATCCGATTCATTTACGACGGGAAGCAGCATCATGCCGCAGAAAAAAAACCCCGATGTGGCCGAGCTGATCCGGGGCAAAACGGGTCGTATTTATGGAAACCTCCTTACCATCCTGACGGTTATGAAGGGTCTTCCCATGGCATATGACAGGGACCTTCAGGAGGACAAAGAACCCCTCTTCGATACGGTCGATACGGTGAAGATCTCTCTTCGGGTCCTGGCGGAAATGATAAAGAGGATGAAATTTAATCGGGAGAAAATGCTTTCGGAGGCGGTGAAGGGTTTTTCAACTGCCACCGATATTGCCGAGTATCTCGTCATGAAGGGGATGCCCTTCAGGGAGGCTCACAAAACGGTAGGATCTCTCGTTCTTTACTGTATTGAAGAAGGCAAGGATCTGGCTTCCCTTACGATTGATGAGATTCGCAGGTTCTATAAAGACGCCGATGACGATATTTACCTCTCTATGGATGTGCAAAGTTCCGTTGATTCAAGGAACATACCAGGTGGCACAGCAAGAGCGATGGTAGTAAAGAGGATCGAAGAGATTGAGGCGGAAAAATTATAGATATTTCGTTGTTGCAGGATTGGTGGCTTTTCTTCTCGTAGTGTGCGGTTGCGGAAAAAAGGAGAATCCTCGCGTGCAGAGACTCTCGCCACCTGCCGCAATTACAAATCTCGAGGTATCTCGTGAAGGTGATTTCGTCAGGCTTCGTTTCACTGCGACGGGTGAAGTCGAGGATATTGATAGTATAAGGATAGTGAGAAACAAAATAGGAATCGGTGCCGGGGAGTGTCCCGGCTGCCCCCGCGCCTATGAGCAGATAGCCGATCTAACCCCGAAAGATCTTCAAGCCATGGGAAAAGGGAACAGTTTTTCATATCGTGACTATTCGGTCGAAAGCGGCTATCGATATTTATATAAGATTATAGTCGATCATGGTGACGGAACAAAAGGTGAAGAGTTTATTACGGAAGAAGTAATATACGAATAGCGTAGCTATAACTGCAACGCTCTGGAGTGAATTGAACAGCGAGCGCATTCCCCGCTGCTTGCGGCGGGATTAGCGAGCGAATAAAAAACAAATATTTTCCTTAACAATCGGAGATTCCCTGCAACTTGTTGCGGGGGAGCTTCAATCCATAACATTTACATAATAAACAATATTCCATGCAGGGTGTGTTCAGAAGATGAATTATTTCGAGTACAGGGAAAATGAGCTGTGGTGTGAGGAGGTCCCCGTAACGGATATTGCGGAGCAGGTGGGAACCCCCTTTTACCTTTATAGCGTCCGTACCCTGAAACGACACTTTGATGTCTTCGATTCAGCCTTTTCCGCCCTTCCGCATATCGTCTGCTTTTCTGTCAAGGCGAACTCCAATCTGGCAATCCTGAAGATTTTCATAAATGAAGGGGCCGGAGTGGATATTGTCTCCGGCGGCGAGCTGTATCGATCGCTTCGAGCGGGTGTCGATCCGGAAAAGGTTGTCTATTCAGGGGTCGGAAAGAGAGAGGATGAGATCAGGCTTGCTCTTGAGAGCGACATCCTCATGTTTAACGTTGAATCATCGCAGGAGCTCGAAGTTATCAATTCCTGTGCCGAGGCAATGAAAAAAAGGGCGAGGATATCGCTGAGGGTAAATCCCGATGTGGACCCGCTTACTCACCCGCATATATCCACGGGGCTCAAGAAGAATAAATTCGGGATCGATATCGAAAGGTCGCTCGACGAATATCGCAGGGCAATGAAATTGAAGTATGTCGATATCGTGGGGGTGGATTGTCATATAGGATCGCAGATAACGGAAGTTTCTCCCTTTGCGGATGCCCTCGATCGTTTGAAGGAGCTTATCGTTCTTTTAAGAAGAGATGGTCTCGAGATACAGTATCTTGATCTCGGGGGCGGACTCGGAATTTCATACGACCAGGAGACCCCGCCGCACCCCGAGGAATATGCGAAGGTAATCATTGATAAATCAAAGGATATCGACTGTATCTTTATACTGGAACCGGGAAGGGTCATCGTGGGAAATGCGGGGATTCTGGTTTCCAGGGTCCTCTATACGAAACACAACTCTGAAAAGAATTTCGTTATAGTTGACGCCGGTATGAATGATTTGATAAGACCCAGTTTATACGATTCATATCACCATATTCAGCCGGTGATACAAGAGGAGAGGGAAACATACGTGGCCGATGTGGTGGGTCCCATATGCGAATCGGGAGACTATATCGCGAAAGACAGGGTAATACCTGAACTGAAGCGTGGTGATCTTGTTGCCGTTATGAGTTCCGGTGCATACAGCTTTTCCATGTCTTCAAATTACAATTCGAGACCAAGGGTGCCCGAGGTCCTTGTAAAAGACGGCCAGTTCTATATAATCAAGAGACGTGAAACTTACGAGGATCTGGTAAGGGGAGAAAGTGTCCCTAATATTTTACTGTAGTATGAAAGCTCAAAGAGCAAAACGTTTTTGAGGAGGATAGTATGTTTAAGGGAGCAATCGTTGCGATTGTTACACCGTTTAAAAACGGAGAGGTTGACGAGGAGGCATTGCGGGAGCTTATCGAGTTCCAGATAGAGAGCGGAACCGAGGGTATAGTTCCCTGCGGAACGACGGGCGAATCAGCGACCCTTTCCCACGAGGAGCATGACAGGGTGGTTGAAATTGCCGTGGATGCCGTCAATAAGAGAGTTCCCGTCATCGCGGGTACCGGCTCAAACAGTACGAAAGAGGCGATACGCCTGACCAGACATGCCCACGAGGTGGGGGCCGATGGCGCACTCATGGTTACCCCCTATTATAACAGACCGACACAGGAAGGTCTCTACCAGCATTACAAGGCCGTTGCCGAGGAAGTTCCCATTGCTGTCATTCTCTATAATGTTCCGAGCAGAACGGGGAGTAATCTCCTTCCAGAGACCGACGCGAGGCTTGCGAAGATCAGCAATATTGTCGGTATAAAAGAGGCATCGGGCGATCTGAAGCAGATAAGCAAGGTTATCCAGCTCTGCGGGGATGATTTTGATGTCCTTTCGGGCGATGATTTTACCGTTTTGCCCATCCTTTCCGTGGGTGGAAAGGGTGTCATCTCTGTCGTATCTAATGTAGCTCCTGCAGACATGGCAGGTCTGGTCGATGCCTTCGAAGCGGGTGATCTCGCGAAGGCACGGGAATTTCACTTTAAGATGTGGCCCCTCATGGAGGCACTCTTTTTCGAAACCAATCCTATTCCCACGAAGGCAGCCCTTTCCATGATGGGAAAGATTAATTACGAGCTGAGACTGCCTCTCTGCAAGATGTCGGATACAAATTATGATAGATTGAGGCAGGTTCTCGCAGACTACGGCCTGGTTTAACAACAGGAAAACTGAAGGAGCATTTCAATGGTAAAAGCAGTTGTGACAGGCGGTGCCGGCAGGATGGGGGGTAGGATCATCTCACTCATTTCAGGCACTGATGGTATCGAGCTTGTCGGTGCCGTTGAGAGGAAAGGTCATCCCCTCGTCGGAAAAGACGTGGGGGAATATCTGGGCCTCGGTGCGACCGGCGTTTTACTGGAAGATGATCTGGCCAAGTGTACCAACGCCGGCGATGTTGTAATAGATTTTACCCACCGTGATATCGTCATGGATACTATAAGGATCGCCGCCGAGAATGACCTGTCGATTGTTGTGGGAACGACCGGGTTGACGGCGGAGGAGACGGCTGAAATAAGGGATGTGGTGCAGGAAACACGATGCGTTCTGGCGCCCAATATGAGCGTAGGTGTCAACGTGATGTTCAAAGTACTCGAGAACGTTGCCGCGATTTTAGGGGATCAATACGATGTGGAGATCGTCGAGGCGCACCACAATCTCAAAAAGGATGCTCCGAGTGGAACGGCGGTGAAGATGGCCCAGGTCATTGCGGATTCACTCGGACGTAACCTCGATGATGTCGGTATATACGGCAGAAAGGGCATGATAGGAGAAAGGCCGAAGAAGGAAATAGGAATCCAGACGGTGAGGGCAGGTGATATTGTGGGAGAACATACGGTCATTTTCGGCGGTGTGGGTGAAAGGCTGGAGTTTATTCATAGGGCCCACAGTCGTGACAACTTTGCCAGGGGTGCCATAAGGGCAGCCATGTGGATCGTCGATCAGAAAAAGGGACTCTATGACATGCAGGATGTCCTCGGTCTCAGGAAGATGTAATATCATTCGCCATAAGAAACCATAGAATCCAGGGGCAGACGGGGGTGCCGGATTTGCTGGAGGGGAAAGAGAAAAGAAACATCTGTTTTATCGGAATAGGCTCAAACCTCGGAGAGCCTCTTTCCAATTGCCTCGATGCCATAGCAACCGTGGTATCTCTGGAGCAGATTACACTGACAAAACAATCATCCCTTTATAAAACGGAGCCGGTGGGATTCAGGGACCAGGACTGGTTTATTAACGGAGTCATTGAAGTAAAAACTGCCCATTCTCCCCGCACACTTTTAGAGACTCTCAAGGTAATCGAATACGAGATGGGGAGAAGGTCAGGAGAAAGGTGGGGACCCAGGGTCATAGACCTCGATATTCTCTTCTATGGTCAGGAAATCATCGATGAAGAGGGCCTTGTCGTCCCGCATCCCGAACTTCACAAAAGGGGTTTTGTCCTCGTTCCGTTGAATGAAATCGCGTCCTATGTTATACATCCCGTGTTTGGAGTTTCTGTCCAGGGTTTGCTGAGGCGCCTGGAAGATAAAAGTGAGGTTTCACCCGTTGATATCAGCGAGTATCGAGACCGGATCCTGGCCTGATCTCTTATCGGAAGGATTGAAAAAATAAGATGTTTTTTCGTTTAATTATAGCTTTTGTTATTGTATATTTAGTATACCGAATGGGTAAAACCTTCTTTTCTCCCTCTGCGAAGGAAAGGAGGAGTTTCCCGGGAAGTCCTGCTTCCATAGCGGGCGAAGACCTGGTAAAAGATCCTTATTGCGGCACCTATGTGCCGGAAAGCAGTGCATTCACGGTGAATATCAATGGGGAAACACTGTATTTTTGCAGCAAGGAATGTTTGGAGAAGTACAAAGCGGAAAAAATGAACTGATAATGAGGTGATTAGATGAAGTTTTTTATTGATACGGGTAATATTGACGAGATCAGAAAGGGTATTGAATTGGGCCTCGTGGATGGTGTCACCACGAATCCCTCTCTGGTGGCAAAGGAAAACAGGGACTTTGACACCGTGGTAAAGGAAATACTGGAAATAGTAAAAGGACCGGTAAGTCTTGAGGTAGTAAGCGAGGATGCATCAGGTATGGTTGAAGAGGGAAAGAAACTTGCGGCCCTGGCGGAAAACGTCGTTGTCAAGGTACCCATGACGGAGGAAGGGTTGAAGGCCACGAAGATCCTCTCCGATATGAATATAAGCGTGAACCAGACACTTATATTTTCACCTCTGCAGGCACTTCTGGCCGCCAAGGCAGGGGCCGATTATGTCAGTCCATTCATAGGAAGGCTGGATGATGTTGCGCACTACGGTATGGATCTTGTAGAACAGATTTTGACGATATTTGATAATTACGGATTTGAAACGGAAATCATAGTTGCGAGCGTGAGGCATCCCATCCATGTCCTCGAGTCCGCGCTGATGGGTGCCGATATAGCCACGGTTCCCTATAAGGTCTTAGCCCAGCTCGCGAAGCATCCCCTTACCGATATTGGTCTGGAAAAATTTTTAGCGGACTGGAAGAAGGTTCCGAAAAAATAAAATGATAGACTTTCTGAAAAACTCTTTTGACAGGCTGCCGATATCTCAGGAAAATAAAGAGATATTCAATCTTCCCAACTGCATCACCATGGTAAGAATTGCGGTCATGCCCGTGTTATTTTTCCTCGTGCTCTCGCCGGGGAGGATTTTCAGTCTTATTATTGCAATCCTTTTCATTGCCGCGTCGGTTACTGATTTTCTCGACGGATATGTAGCCAGGAGATACAATATTGTCACAAAGATGGGGAAATTATTGGATCCCATAGCCGACAAACTTCTCATAAGTACGGCCATGATTATGATGATTCCCATCGGCCGTATTCCTGCATGGGTCGTTGTCATTATCATTATGAGAGATATCTTCGTGGACGGTCTCAGGAGTATCGCTTCTTCGGAGGGTCTTATTATACAGGCTCGCACTCTGGGCAAACAAAAGACCCTCTGTCAGATTATCGCTGTATCGGCCCTTCTTATACATTATCCTATTTTTTGGATAGATGCCCATGTAGTCGGAACAGTAGTCCTTTATATTGCTCTGATTCTTACGGTATGGTCCGGAGCCGACTACTTCAGGAAATTTCACAGGGATATAATCAAAAAGTAGGGAGGGGTGCAGGAATATCTAAAGTTTTTATTGACAAAAAAGGCGTATTCTATTATTAGGATAGTCCTTCTGAGCGGGCGTAACTCAGCGGTAGAGTGCCACCTTGCCAAGGTGGACGTCGACGGTTCAAATCCGTTCGCCCGCTCCATTTTTTTAAAAAGGGCGGCATAGCCAAGTGGCTAAGGCAGCGGTCTGCAAAACCGTTATTCACCGGTTCGAATCCGGTTGCCGCCTCCAAATAAAATCAGGGGCCTGAGCTTATAAGCTCAGGCCCTTTTTTTTGCTAAGATTCTGCCACAACTTTGCTTCCGAAAGTACCCTTCAAACCGGAAGTTCTTTACAAAAAATATATATTTATCACCGATAATCTTGACACGTGGCAATCTTTAATGCATACAATAAAATGTGGGATTATGTATTGCGGCACGTCTTTTCATCCCCCTATAAAAAAAGCAATAGGAACGAGCAGGGACCAATGCCCTGACGAGAGGGGGTTTATCCAGGAACATTCCTCCCAAGCTTTAAGAGGAAGATTGAATTGAGAAGCGAGCAATCCTCGCTTTCTGCGGCGGGGGAAGCGAGAATAGAAAATAAACAATTTCCTTAACAATAGGAGATTCACCGCATCTTGTTGCGGGAGAGCTTCAATCACACATCAAAGGAATAAAGGTCATTATGAACAGATACATCGATTTCGTACTGCGCAGACCGATAGCTGTTTTGATTTTCATGGTTCTTATAACGTTTATCCTGGCACCGGGTATGGCTCTCCTCAAGTTTGATAATGCAATAGAAGCCTTCATGCCCAAGAGCGATTACGAGTATATCTTTTACAAAAAGGTAAAGGATATTTACGGTGACAATGGCAGGTTTTTAATCATGGCAGTCTCCGATGATGACCTCTGGGGATCAAAAACCTTTCAAAAAATAGACGACCTTATTGTAGATTTGGAAGAATATAAAAACTTTGATGAAGGCAGGGAGACCTCCCGCATTAAGGAGTTCGATTCGGTAATTTCTCAGGGAAAAATCGGCTACGGCAAACTTATCGCGCACTTCGAAAGCGATCCTCCTTTCGCACGATATATTGAAAGAAAATCGGATGCACTCTTCGGAGATGTCGAAGAGCTGGGGAACAAGGATCTTAAAAAACTAAGAAAAGAGATCCTGCGGACAATGGATTTCAAACGTGATGAAATCATAGACGAGATCGCTTCACCCTTTACCATGCAGGACATCACCGGCGAAAATGATACATTGGAGGCATATGACCTTATCGAAAAAGATGATGACGGGATCCGTATCTTCCCTTCTACCGCTGACGAATTTGACGAATTCAAAATCAAACTCAGCAGAAATCCGGCATTTGAAATGGGCCTCTATGCACGGGATGCAGATACGGGAGAGATAACAGATTTCTGTATTATAGTTAGGTTCATGAACGTGACAGATCAGGACCCGATCGCCCGGGAAATCAAGGAACTTATCGACAGCCATAAGGACCTCGATATTATTACTACGGGAATTCCCGTCATTAACATAGCCTTTCACAATTACATGCACAGCGACCTTTTTACGCTTGTTCCGATCGTCATGTTGGTCGTTGTTATTGTTTTCTATTTCAATTTCCGATCCCTCAGGGGGGTGCTCCTTCCCTTTACGACTCTGAGTGTCGCGCAGCTATGGATTCTCGGTCTCATGGGATATCTGGGTCACAAAATTACATCGGTCGATATGGCGCTCCCTCCCCTCATGATCGCCGTGGGAAGTTCCTATTCTATCCATATCCTTAACCAGTATTATGCCGAGTTTAAGGCCATCACGGAAAGTGACAAAAGGGAGGGGCTTCACCTTGCCATGTCACACATCTCTCTTACCGTCCTTCTCGCGGGATTGACCACCTTTATCGCATTTATGACCCTCACCACCAGTGAGATCACCGCCATCAAGGACTGGGGACTTTATTCGGCCATCGGTGTTATGTTTGCCGTTTTTATTTCCTGCTCGCTCATACCGGCGGGCCTCGCACTCCTTCCGAATGCCATACCGTCTGCTCTTCTCGGAAAGGACAAGAAGATGAAAACAACCTTTGTTGACAGGATTATTGCTCTTACAACACGGGGTGCGATTGTCCACTACAGATGGGTCCTTACGATTGTCGGCATTCTGATATTCTTTTCTGTACTGGGCATTTTCAGACTAAAGGTGGAAACGGTCTTTCTCAATTATCTGAAGGAACATGACTCCGTGAGGACCGACGCAAACATCATCAGTGATAAGTTCGGCGGATTTGAGAGCTTCTCCATACTTCTCGATTCGGGACGTGAGGAGGGTGTGAAGGATCCCCAATTTCTCACGGCAGTCGAAGACTTCAGGAACTGGCTCGTGGCAGAGGAAAACGGTGATTTGTGCATAGGCAGGACGGATTCCTTTTCCGATTTCATAAAGACGATGCACATGGCCATGAACAACGATGATAAGAACGTCTATGCAATCCCTCACAATAGATCAGACATTGTAGACTATCTGGAAATCTATTCCGGCGACGATGATGACTCCGACGGGAGATTTGACGAGTTTGAGCCCTTTGTCGATTCGGAGTACAGTACCTGCAACATACTTGCCAGGATGCTGCAGGTAAAGGGACATTCCGTGGGAACGACGGAAACAAAACACATCGCAGGGAGAATGACAGACTATCTGAATAAAAAACTGCCGGGGGATTCTTCGTTTACAATTACGGGATTTCCCATGATGGAGATAAAACTCGTGCATTATGTTGTTACGGGTCAACTGATGAGCCTCTTCCTCTGCCTCGTTGTTGTCGGCGTCATTGTCATCCTTCTTTTCAATCAGCTAAAGGCCGGCCCTATCGCCCTGGTTCCCATGACCGTTGCCGTCATCCTTAATTTCGGAGTCATGGGGTGGCTGGGGATAAATCTCGATATGGTTACGTCAATGATTGCCGCAATTACCATCGGGATTGGTGTGGACGATACGATTCACTTCCTGAACACCTTCAGGCATAACAGGGCCAAAGGCCTTGGTATAGATGAGGCGATAGAACAAACACTTGCCGTCGCCGGGAAGGCGATCTTTTTCACATCACTTGCCCTCGTCCTCGGATTTCTTGTCTTCTCCATATCCTCATTTATCCCGGTAATCCTCTTCGGTCTTCTCATGGCGATGACAATGGTAGCGACGACAATAGGCGCTCTTGTCGTGCTCCCTTCGGTAATCAAAGCAACGGCAGTTGACCTGAAAACCGTCAAGGCGGAAAACTGGCTGGGACGACATCTCAACATCGGCAGGATATTCGGACTTGAACAGGAAGATTGATTGATGAAACGATCGTGCTCGAGGAATCTGGGCTTTGGAGGGATCGGGTCACATTAAGGAAAAATTTCAGTTACACCACATCCCCCGATCTTCTGAATCTAAAAACCAACAACTTGCCTCCGATTTATTTGTATTTGTAGGATTTTGTAATGAGTTCTATAATGCCGACCAGTATAACGATAAGTGCTATAGCCCAGAGTATGAGCTGTCCCCTTAAGGGAATTTCAAATCGTTTCAAAAGAAGCCAGGCGAACAATACTCCCGCTCCACACAAATTAATTGCAATGGCTCCACCCAGACCGAGGCCGCGGATACCTTTGGGTGCGCCATAGACCTCGATAATTAACGCAACTCCGATACCAAAAATAACTGCGCCGAGAATACTCGGATAGAAATTGATATCTGATTCCGGCACCCCGAAGATGTGAGCTATGCCAAGTGGAAATAAAAGCAGCAATAATCCCAGAATGAGGTTGATGATGCCATCGATTACAAGGAGTATTTTGTGTTTTTGTTCCATGTCTTATGCAGATATCAACTGTTCGAGATAATTATCATGAATCATATAACAGGGAGCTGGTCTCACCTTTAGGAAGGGTGAGATACAATGCAGAGTGAAGGGTTATCCCTATAACTCGTATGAGTCAAAAAGCCTTCGTTCCGTTTCACCTTCGATTGTTACAGTCACTTCAACGAAAGGCGTCAGCGAAGAGTATTTCAGCTTATTCCTCAGTAATTCATCAACCTGAAAGATCCCGGCGGAATTCGCGAGAATAATTTCAATCCGCACCGGTTTTTCTCGACCTTTCGTAATATTGACGGCTTCCACTGCCTGTGCAGACACGGAGTGAATATTGACTTTTCCAGCTTCGAAGGGAATCCGGGTGCGCCCCTCGGTCATATCGGTCGCATCGGCAACTTTCAGGACACCCGCTTCAATGGTAAGGCATTTTTCGTTTGCGTCATGCGCGACAACGGCATGCAACGTTTCTGACACCATGGTGGTTAAGTCAGGTTCTTCATAGATTTCCTCCAGTAATTCCCGCGCCTTGCGAAAGGCTATAAAGAGGCTGTATTTCTCATGGTGATCCCGGTGTACTGAAATTCCTGTGTCGTGGAGGCAGGCTGCAAGTACCACAATAAGCTCCGCATCTACTGTTGTCAATTTGTGGTCCCTGACGACACTTGGCTCGACACCTCCTTCTATCAGTAATCGGAGAATGCGCAGGGCGGCATTGGCGATAATGCGGATGTGTATCTCGCCATGATCACTGATGCCTGAACGATCAACGGCATTCACATTTGCGCACTTCCAGATTTGAAACAGCTCTCGATCCGCGTTGATTCGATTCGCCAGGGCTTTCAATTTCTTGTTGTTCCGAAAGGGTATCTTGAATTCCATAGCTTATTCTTGCTTTCTGTAATTGCGTTATGATCTTCAGCGAAATCTGCGTTCATCTTGAGGAATAGGGTACTATCTCGTAAAGTGATTGTATAGTATTGTAACAGAAAACAGTCTGGGAAGATATCACAACGTCGGCAGGATATTTGGTCTAAAAGAAAGATGAGTGCGTGAAAAAACACGAGTGCTTGAACTAAACAGTTGCGGATTCCCCGCAATGTGTCGGAGAAAAGGGGAGATCCCGCTTAGACAGGGTTGCAAGGAGCTTTATCTTTTAATAGAAATTTTTTGAAGGATAATAAAAAAAGGCACTCTGGAGTCGATATGACTACAAAGTGCCTTTTGGTTTTTAGGGATTAACGCTTACAGAACGCTGACGCTCGTAGCAGACGGGCCCTTTTTGCCCTGCTCAATCTCAAACGAAACGCGCTGATTCTCGTACAGAACTTTGAAGCCGTCGCCCTGAATTGCACTGTAGTGCACAAACACGTCGCCACCTTCATCGTTTTCGATAAAGCCGAACCCTTTACTTTCGTTGAACCATTTAACGGTACCTTGACTCATTGTAGCAATCCTCCTTTCTTAAATTTTCTAAAGTTGGATCGCCTACATGTGAGAATAATACCGAAGACTGAAAATTCAACTGTTCAATTTCGTGCTCTAAAATGTCTTCAATCCTAACTTTACTGTAACCTGCAACTCACCGTTGCGAGGTATTTCTTTTAGCGGATGTAATATATAGGTTTTTTTCTTATGTCAAGTTATTTCTTTGAATTTATTTCTTTGAATTATTTCTTCGGCAAAAAAGGTTAAATTGATAAGTGCGTTTTTTGCCTCACCGCTTTGATTAAATTGAACCATGCAGCTATTCGGGCTGTGAGAGTTTGTATCTGATTCTGAGAATTCCGTTCGAGAAGCTTGCAGAGACTATGTGGAAGTCGCCGATTTCCTTTGTAGATTTCACGTGAGGGCCTATACAGGGGCTGGTATCATAATTCCCGACCCTCACTATTCTGATATCGCCTTTGGCATCGTCGGGAAGCCTTGTGAGAGAGTACCGTTTTTCTGCGGCTTCCTTTGAAAGATACTCTTCGGTTACCGGCATATCTGCCCCGATAATCTCATTGACCTTTTGCTCGATTTTCCGGATTTCCTCATCCATAAGTTTCCGATCGAAGCGATAATCGCACTTTGATTTCTTTTTCTCAATGTGGGCGCTGAAAGAACGGTCAGTAGCAAAGAGTCTTACCATCGTCTGGTTGAGGATATGTTCTGCTGAATGCATCCGTGGATCATACTGCTTTTTCATGGGCGCGATGGTACCCGTTTCTCGCTTGAAAATCAAACCTAAAACCCCTGTATTCGGTACTATTCTGAGAGGTCCTTTCGCACATATCGGTAGTTGCCACTATGTGATCCTACTAAAATGTAGCTTCTTTTGAGGTATTTGTTATTAAACACGGGGGATTTTTCTCAGTAATAACAATTAGGTCGGGGTTTTGAGGTTTTGTTTCGTGCTCTGGCACTGTAATTGCAAGCTTGTTGCCAAGGATTCGTGTACCTGCGCGGCAACGGGTCCTAATACGGGAAAGCGGGGAGAGAGGTATGGTACCAAATTCAAAGGGCGGTGAACCTATTGTTTTTTACAAGATGTCGGGACATGGAAACGACTTTATTGTGCTCAATGGTGACGGAGTAAAGGAAGGCATAGACTGGAGGGAATATGCTCCTCGATGGTGTTCTCGTCGTACTTCGGTCGGTGCCGATGGGATTCTCATTGTCGAGCCGAGTGAGAAGACCGACTTCAGATTGCGGATATTCAATTCCGATGGAAGTGAGGCCATGATGCACGGTATCTGTTCAAGCGGTTTGTTGACATGATAAAAAAGAGATAAAACGAGGAGCATACAAAGTGAAAGAGTTAGTCGCTGTATTTGATTTCGGGTCACAGTACTCCCAGCTTATCGCCAGGCGTATCGGGGAGATGGGCGTCTACTGTGAAATTGTTAGGCATGCTATATTGAAAGACGAGCTGTTGCGGCTTGATCCCATCGCCGTTGTTCTTTCTGGAGGTCCTGCCTCCGTTCTCGAGCCGGAGCATCCTTCTATGGACCGCGAAATTCTCTCTATTGATATCCCCATTCTCGGCATATGCTACGGGATGCAACTCATGGCGGAGATACTTGGTGGTGTGGTGGAAAAGGGGAGAAGCGGCGAGTATGGTCCCGCCTTTATCGAGACCACAAGATCGGCGGGTATATTTCAGGACATGGAATCTCCGCTCCAGGTCTGGATGAGTCATGGGGATCATGTGACGACAGTTCCCGAAGGGTTTCGTGTTCTGGCAAGTACCAGTGATTGTCCGATTGCGTCGATGGTTGATGACGGGAAAAAAAGATATGGCATTCAGTTTCATCCCGAAGTTGTTCACACACCGAAGGGTACTGAAATTATCAGAAACTTTCTCTTTCATGTGGCGGGATGCGCCGGCGACTGGACCATGGGCAGATTCGCAGAAGAATCGGTGAAAAGGATCAGGAAAACCGTGGGTGATTCCAATGTAATCTGTGGCCTTTCGGGTGGTGTCGATTCGGCCGTTGCCGCCGCACTCATAAACGCTGCAATAGGTGGCCAGATGAAGGCCATCTTTGTGGATAACGGTCTTTTACGGAAAGGGGAGGTGGATGAGATCCGCACCCTTTTTACCGAAGATTATAAGCTCGACTTCCGTGTCGTTGATGCCAGGGCGAGGTTTGTCGATGCACTGCGAGGGGTGACTGATCCGGAAAGAAAGAGAAAGATCATCGGTGAGACCTTTATCGATGTTTTTCGAGACGCGGCGAAGAGTGTAACATCAGCCCGGTTTCTTGCCCAGGGAACGCTCTATCCCGATGTGGTGGAAAGCCAATCGGCCCATGGCGGTCCCTCTTCAATGATCAAGAGCCATCATAATGTGGGGGGGCTGCCCGAAGATCTCGACTTTGAGCTTTTGGAGCCGCTCAGGGAGTTGTTTAAAGATGAGGTAAGGGTCCTTGGGAGAGAGTTGGGACTACCGGAAAGTCTCCTGATGCGACAGCCCTTTCCGGGCCTGGGTCTCGCCGTACGTATCGTAGGTGAGGTAAACGAAGAGTCCCTTGCCGTACTTCGAGATGCCGATGTAATCGTTCAGGAAGAAATGAGGGCCTACGAGGGATACGCAGATATCTGGCAGTCATTTGCCGTCCTCCTTCCCGTAAAAAGTGTGGGTGTGATGGGTGACGAGCGAACCTATGCCAATGTGGTGGCTCTGAGGATTGTCGCGAGTCTCGATGCGATGACGGCCGACTGGGTCAAGCTTCCCTATGAAGTTCTGGGAAAGATATCGTCGAGGATAATTAACGAGGTAAAAGGCGTGAATCGTGTCGTTTATGACATAAGTTCGAAACCGCCCAGCACGATCGAGTGGGAATAGTTGCCGTTTATGCCCATCTTTGGTGTTGTCCTCACCGATTATTTCATTATCCGCAGACGTACACTCAATGTGGATGAACTATTCGAAGAAGGAGGCGAGTACTGGTATTTCAAGGTCTTTAATCCAGCGGCAATCATATCCTGGGCGGCCGGTTTGCGACCTTTGAATTTATCGCGCTCATGAAATACTCTATCGGGGGCTCTATCCCCTCCATTTTAGTTGCCGGATTATTTTATTATTTGATAACATTACGGAAGAAAGCGAAGTGATACAGCATGGATAAGTTGCCTGTCGGCAAGATTCACATGAACATTCTTGAAAAACTGCTGTCAAAGTATACCTACAGCGATGATCGTGTTGTTGTGGGCTCTGGAATTGGTGAAGATGCGGCAGTTATTGACATGGGAGATCACTATCTCGTAGCAAAAACGGATCCGATAACCTGTGCGACCGATGAGATAGGTTTTTATGCGGTTAATATTAATGCCAATGATATCGCATCCATGGGAGGGATTCCCCGCTGGTTTCTGGCGACAATCCTCATTCCCGAGGGAAGCAGCAAAGGCGATCTGGAAAATATATTCTCTCAGATATCCAAGAGCTGTCATGACCTTGGAATTACATACTGCGGAGGCCATACGGAGGTTACTTCCGGCGTCAGCAATCCCATCGTGATAGGCCAGATGCTGGGTGAGGCGGGGAAGAATGAACTCAAACCGACCTCTGCGGCGAGAGAGGGCGATGAACTGATCATGACGAAAACAGCTGCCATCGAGGCCACGTCCATCATCTCTCGCGAAAAGGAGGTGGAACTGAGTGCCCATTTTTCGGAGGCATTTATCAGCCGGGTGCAAAACTATCTCT
>Ga0208905_1000110_pt1 | contig 39329 bp, 27 predicted proteins | sample AntAceMetag02UKS_FD_184776 | JGI IMG/M metagenome (GOLD analysis project Ga0208905, IMG submission 184776) | Saline lake microbial communities from Ace Lake, Antarctica - Antarctic Ace Lake Metagenome 02UKS (SPAdes) (version 2) | ecosystem: Environmental > Aquatic > Non-marine Saline and... | reverse complement strand
GGCTTTTGCGACAAAAATTAAAAACAAAATCTAAAAATTTGGCTTCGTAGGAACTTTGATAAGGTAATTTCTATTCCTATTCCACACTCCACATAGCCGCAACCGTTATACGCAATTCAAAAAATATTTTTCTTATAATAAGAATATTTCGATAGACTTTTAAAACAAAGAATAAATTTGTTTTTTAATTATTTATAGAGGGGAAATAAGGTGTTTTATTAAATAATTTTATTCTATGCTAGATAGTCTTATTTTAAATAAAAAATCAACAGAAAGAATTTAAAGGAAAAAAATCCTTATGAAAAACAGTAATTTAATTAACAAAATAATCTTAGGTGATTCTTTAGAAATATTATCTACTATAAAAGATAATTCTATTGATGTTGTTTTAACTGACCCGCCTTATTTTTTAGATAAGTTAGATAATAATTGGGAGTATAAAAAAGTTGAAAATACCAAGAATCAACACACAATAAAATCACTGCCAGCAGGAATGAAATTTGATAGAAATCAAGGTCAAGAATTTTATAAGTGGTATTTAATAGTATCGCAACAAATTTATAGAATACTTAAACCTGGTGGTTTTTTCTTTTCTTTTTCAAGTCCTAGATTGTATCACAGAATGGCATCGGCAATTGATGATGTTGGCTTAGAAATTAGAGATTGCTTCTTGTGGCTTTACACACAAAATCAAGCCAAAGCAATGAGTATAAATCATTTTATAGACAAAATGAAAATATCTGAAAAAGAAAAAACTGAATTAAAGAAAAAATTTGAGGACTGGAAAACTCCACAATTAAAAAGTTGTTTTGAGCCGATTGTGATGTCGCAAAAACCTACTGACGGAACTTATTTGAACAATATAATAAAAAATGATATAGGATTAATGAATACAAATATTAAAGTTGGCGACAATATGTTTCCGTCGAATGTTTTAACAGTAGATAATATAAACGAAATAATTGATAAAGCTTTTCTATTAGGCAAGCCTACAAAAAAAGAAAAGGGCGATTTTAATAATCATAAAACCGTAAAACTGTTAAAAATCTGCGAGCACATCATTAAGTTAACTGCTTTTTACAAAAATGCTGTTATATTAGATCCGTTTGTTGGTAGTGGCACAACTGCTGTTGCTGCTAAAAAACTTGGATTAAACTACATAGGTATAGATTCAAATCCTGAATATGTGAAAATAGCAGAAAAAAGATTAAAAGAATTAGATAAAAAGGCAGATTTCTTTAGTGCTAGAAAACAGGAAATATCGCAAGAGGCTAATTTGCAAACCTAAGCGCCTGATGCGGACTAAGCACAACAAGTATTACAAATCATATTTCTCAATTGTTTCTTTTGTTGGTTCTCCTTTTTTGTTCCATCCTCGTAAGCTGTAGTATTTTTGTATAATTGACTTAAAGAAATTTTTGTCAAGCTTTTTATCTCTCATAAATCCTGATAATGATTTTTCTTTAAAAAATCTTTCAGGCAATATATCATCAGTATATTTTCTTCCATTTCGCAGGTTATATCTGCGAGCTAAATTTGTTATCCTTGCTCCTATTTTTTTTAAAGATTCAGGTGTATGGTTAAATCCTGTGGCTGCATTTAATAATGGTGCTAATCTATCAAGTCCATAAGGAACAAAATCGCATATTACAAGGCAATTGCGTGTATTTATTTCATCTAATCCATCTGCAACTGTTTCCGGTATATCTTCTATTTTAAAATTTTCTCCCATTTCTGCTTCTGTGCACCACAATCGTGTATGGCTGGCAAAGTCAGCGACAGACATAGCAACTCCCATTGTGAGAGCACCTTTTGGATTAACTCCTGATATTTCCATACCATAAATATTTACAGCAAATTCTTCGCTTGTTTTTCCTATTTTTTGTGATGCTATACGTGTTCCGTCAGAGAATATTTCTCCAATTCCTTTTTTGTTTGCCATAAGTTTTAGCAGTTCTCTTTGTGCTGAAGCATTTCCCCATTCCAGATTTAGTCCGTCCCAGTCGTCAATAAGATTTTTTTCATAGCATTCCATTGCAAAAGAGCATGTGATACCGGCGCTTATAGTATCCATACCAAGGTCGTTGCAGATTTCATTTGCCAGTGCAACATCTTTTATGTCTGATATCATACATCCTGAGCCAAAAAATGCTGTTGTTTCATATTCAGGACCTTCAAGTTTATGACCGTCCCATGTAGCAATTTTAGAGCATTGTATTGCACAGTTGTAGCAACTTGTATTTTTCCAGTTTAGTTCTTTTCGTGCTGTTTCAGAACTAATTTTTTCAAATTCATCAAACTGGCATAACTTAAAATTTTTTGTTGGAAGAAATTCATATTCCTGACCACTGCGTACGCATTTCATAGTTCCTTTTTCACGGCGGAATTTTACACCATCATTATTTAAAATATCTTTTGTAAGTAATTTGTTTAGTTTATCAAATTTTTCTTTATCATAATATTTTACAGGGATATCTCCATCAACAACTATTGCTTTTAAATTTTTAGAGCCCATAACAGCTCCCACGCCACCTCTTCCAAATTGCCTGTCTTTATCAATACCAATACATGCTATTTTTGAAAGGTTTTCGCCGGCAGGTCCTATGGCAGCTACTCTTGGATTTTTCCATTGATGTTGAGCTTTTAATTTATCATTGGTATAATATATTCCTTTCCCCCATAGATTTGAAGCATCATTGATTTCTACTTTTTTGTTTGTTAAGTATATATATACCGGGTTTTTAGCTTTCCCTGTTATGATAATATAATCATATCCGGCAGCTTTAATACGTGGTCCGAAGTTGCCTCCGCAATGGCAATCCTGTATTGAATTTGTAAGAGGCGATTTAGTAACCAGACAAGTTCGTGCACTTGTTTGTATTTTTGTTCCTGTAAAAGGTCCGTTAATAAATATCAAAGGATTTTCCGGACTAAATGGGTCGGGATTAGGAGCTATTTTATCAAGTATAGCAAAACCTAAGCCCTTGCCTCCAATATATTTTTCTAAAAGATATTTATCAGTATCTTTAATTTCATATTTCCCTGTTGAAAGGTTAATATGTATCCATTTACCTGTATATGACATAATATTATTTTTTACTGTTGATTGACGATTAATAATTGACGATTGATAATTGACGATTGATGATTGTTGTTTATTTATTTGTTTATTTGTGCTGTTTTTCTTGATGATACAAAAATTGCTGTTAGTTCACTTGCTTCTTGCAATAATGATTTTACTATTGATTTTTTTAATAAATTTTCATCTGTAATAAATTCAAGCCAAAATAATTACTCATCAGTTTCTTCAACTACTATACTAATTTTTGCTATAAAGCTTGATTTTGATTGGGCATGACAAGTTGCTCTGTAATTTGCAGCAGATGAAGTAGAACATCTTATTAATTGCCCTTTTATATGATTTCCTAAATATGTATTTGGTAAATGTATAGCAAGTTTTACACATCTATGGGCAAAATCTATTATCCTTTTCATTAATTCCTGACTATTCATAATTTTTAATATTTTTTTTAATTATCAATCGTCAATTATTGTGTATTTTAATAAGGTCTGTAAGTATAGAGAATCCTGTTTCTGTTTTTCCTGCGCCGGCACCAACAATAGTAACATCACCAAGCAGGTCTGTTGTAAGTGTTATAGCATTAGTTGCTCCCATAATTCCTGCAAGAGGATGGCTCATATCAATCATTTCAGGTGCTACTGATGCTGTAATTTTGTTATTTTCTTTTTTTACCGAACCTATTAGTTTCCATCTGGAGTTTTGTTTTTTAGCTTCATTAATATCGTCAATAGATATGTCTGTAATACCTTTACAATATACATCAGAAATTTTAAGAGGTGTTCCCATAACAACATTAGCAAGTATAGTAACTTTTGCACGTGCGTCATATCCCTGAACATCGCCCGTTGGGTCTGCTTCGGCATATCCAAGTTCCTGTGCTTTTTTTAATGCGTCATTGTAACTCATTCCTGCCTCCATCTGAGTAAGAATATAATTTGTTGTTCCGTTTAAGATACCACGGGCACAAGATATCTCACATCCTGCAAGTGGTGATTCTGTTAGATTTAATACAGGTGTTCCGCTCATAACAGTTCCTTCAATCATAAATTTAACATTGTTTTTATCTGCTAAATTTTTCATTTCAGAATATGCAATAGCAGCAGGTCCTTTATTACTTGTTACTATATGTTTTCCTGCTCCAAAAGCTGCTTTGCAATGACTAATGGCAGGTTCTCCTGTTTTAAGATCAGTATATGCAAGTTCACAAACAACAGTTGCATTACTTTTTTTAATAAGTGTAATATTGTCCCAGTCAGTTAAGTCCTTTGTAAATTTTTTCTTTTCTTTTGTCTCATTGAGCATTTGAGTAATGTCAAGTCCATTAGGATTATATACATTCCCATAAATAAAATCAGCAACAGCTACAATATCAAAATCATAACCATATTTTTCTTTTAAATAAGTTCTTTTTTTTAATAATATTTCTGTTACGCCCTGGCCTACTGTGCCAAATCCTATAATTGCTATTTTTTGTTTCATTTTAATTTTTTTTGTTAGTTAGTTATTTATTAATTTAGTAAAAATTTTTAAGTATTGTTAAAAGATTGTAAAAATTATTTAAATAAAGTGTTAATGATTATATATCAGTTCATCTATTATTCATAAATAATTTATCTATACTTAACTTAATAATGCCAATTTTTAATACAGACAGACAGTCGTTTTACAGCTTCTATTAGTTGGTCTGATGAGCCATACGAAAAGTTAAGTCGCATGTGATTTTTTTCTATATTTTCACCATAAAATTGTTCTCCCGGAACAAAAGCAACTTTATATTTAGTTGTTGCCTGAATAAATAATTTTTCAGTATCAATATAATCGGGTACTGTAGCCCAAAGAAAGAGTCCTCCTTTTGGTTTTGTCCATGTAATACCTGTTTGTTTTGGAAAATATTTTTCCATAGCTTTAAGAAAAAGATTAAGTTTTTGACTGTAATAATTTCTACATTTTTTTATATGCTCTTCCAAATTCATTTCTTCAAGAAAAGCAGTACATAAGTCCTGATTATATTTCGGTGTATTAAGCAAATTCCCTTCTTTAATGTTAGTCATTTTTTCTATTACTTTTTTTGGTCCAATATTAAATCCTACACGTGGTCCGGGGCAGAATAATTTTGAGAAAGTATAAAGTCCGATTACATTACCGCCTTTTCTTTTTTGGTCTAATTCAAATATAGAAGGCAGAGTTTTGCCATAATATCGCAGGTCGCGATATGGACTATCTTCTACAATTGGGACATCAAATTCATAACTTAGGTCTAACAGTGCCTCTCTTTTCTCCAAACACATTGTTATTCCGGTAGGATTTTGAAAATCAGGGACTACATAGATAAATTTAGGTGTTTTGTTTTGAGCTTTTAACTCTGTAAGTTTTTTCCTGAAACCATTAATATTTGAGCCGTCCTTTTCAATATCAACCCCAACAAATTCAGGTTGTTCCATTCTAAAAGCGACTATAGCTCCTGCAAATGTAGGGCGGTCAAGCATAACAGTATCATTGTTATTGATAAACAGCCGTCCTAACAAATCAAGTCCGTGTTGTCCGGAAGAAGTAATCAGAATATTTTCTTTTGACACATTTATATTATCTCTTTTCAGGAATTTTATTATTGCTTTTATAAAAGTTGATTCCCCCGGAATAGGAGAATATTGCATAATTCTATCTATATCTGTATTTAACAGTTTTTCAGATATTGTTTTAACTTCCTGTTTCTGAAACACATCAGGAGAAGGCAATCCTCCTGCGAGAGATATAATTTCAGGGTCTTCTAAATATTTTAATGTTTTTCCTATTGGATATCCTTCATAGTTTACTATATTTTTAGAATATCTTGATTCCCAGTTATTTATCATAATATTTTTTTTAGTTAATATATTTTTTTTTGTTTTGTTTTATATGAATTATAAATATTCTACTCCTAATAAATTTTTAAGCCATTGATAATGTAACTTTGGTTTCATCTAAAAACCTTTTCCAAAAAAAGATGATATATCAAAATATATTTCTCTCTTAATGCCGTCTGCAGTTTTAACGGTCAAAATGTCATACGGTTTTTTCTTATACTCTCTCAATTCCTGCATTATCATTTTATATCCGAGATAGTTTTCAGCTAACCATTCATACTCTACCTTAATTGATTTTACAATTATGGCTTTTTCATAGGATAATCCATCTTGCCGGACTATTTCTTTCATTTCTGAGTTAGATTCATCACTTGATACATTTTTTGTAGAGGAACATGTCACTAAAAATAAAATACATAATAGTAATAATGCAATTCTTTTTATATGTTTATATCTTTGTAATTGGTTCATTTTCATTTACTTGCATTTTTAGCAAAACAAAAGATAAAAGTTTCAAGTTACATTGTTCTATTGTTCTATTGCTACATTTAGCTATACTTTTTTTAACAATTTAGCCCTGTTAGAAAATTCAAAGTGTTTTAAGTAAAGACATAATAAAAATTATAAATTTTTTAAACGGGGTAAAATCAGGATACAAAAGTATAAAAATATAATATTATTTAAGAATTATTTTTTTTGATAACTGTATTACGTAGATTTAAGTTCCAAGTGCGACATTTTTTTCAAAATTACTTAAAAAATTAATAATATTGTGGCACTTCGGTATTTCTAATGGGTAATGAAGTATTATAAATTTTATGTTAAACAATGAAATAAAAATAACTATGGTCAAAGGCGGTTTAGTTCCGTAATAATATTTTATGCAAAAACCTGTGCTGAATTTTATCCTGAACTTTATGTTGAACTTGTTTCAATATCGTTTCAGGGTTATTTCAGTATTTAAAAATACATCAATCAGTCAAATACCGGACTTAAGAAATATACTGCCACTATAGATATATATGCTACATTAAATTTCAATATGCTCTTTTATCTTTGCCTCTGATATAATTTAAAAAGGCTTTATTTACTACTTTGTTTCCTCCTGGTGTAGGATAATCACCTGTAAAATACCAATCACCTCTATCATTTGGACAAGCAATATGTAAATCTTCTATAGATTGAAAAACAATTTGAACTTTTGCCTTAACATTTTTAGGAGTAAGCAGTTCGCTAATTTTTTCAGATATTTGTTCTATGGTAAATGGTTTATAAATTTCTTTTACATAGTTAATCACTTTTTCTTTTGGGAAGTTTTCCTGTTCTTTTGATTTTTTATATACTTCATTTATAATATTATCCTGTTTGGTTTTTTTTAGCAGTTCAATAGCAGCTTTGAAAGCAATAAAATTGTTTAATTTGGACATATCAATGGCATAGCAATCAGGATAACGGATTTGTGGTGAAGAAGAAGCAATAATAATTTTTTTTGGTTCTAATTTATCAAGAATATTTATAATGCTTTGCTTTAAAGTTGTTCCTCTGACAATAGAATCGTCTATTACAACAAGATTATCAACATTTTTTTCAATAGTGCCATAAGTAATGTCATAAACATGAGATACTAAGTCATTACGTTGGCTGTCCTGTGTAATAAATGTTCTTAACTTGATATCTTTAATAGCAATTTTTTCAATACGAATATTTAAGGATAGAATTTCATCAAGTTTTTCTGGTGTTATATTATTTCCGAGTTGAATAATTTTGTCTTTTTTTATTTTATTACAAAAAGAGGTTATTTCTTCTACTAGTCCATAAAAAGCAGAAGAAGCAGTATTTGGGATGTAAGAAAAGACAGTATGTTTAAGGTCATAATCTACACTTTTAAGTATTGAAGGAACTAAGGATTTTCCTAATTTTTTTCTTTCTTTATAAATATCTGTATCAGTGCCTCGGGAAAAATAAATTCTTTCAAAAGAGCAGGATTTTCTTTTACCGGGATTTTTACATAAATATTCTTTTATTTCTCCATTTTTTTTAATGATTAAAGCATTTCCCGGTTTTATTTCTTTTATAGTGTTAACAGATACATCAAAGGCAGTTTGAATAGCAGGACGTTCAGAAGCAACAACAGCCACTTCATCATCAATATGGTAAAACACAGGTCTTATACCTATCGGGTCTCTAAGCACAAAAGCATCTCCATGTCCGAGTAAACCAGCTATAACATACGCTCCATCCCAATGTTTACAAGAGTTATGAAGGATATTCTGTATATTTATATTTTTAGCAATAAGAGAAGAAATTTCTTTTTTTGTAAAACCTTTTGATTTAAATTTTTTGTATAATCTGTCATTTTCTTTATCAAGGGAATAGCCAATTTTCTCTAAAATCGTTATAGTATCAGAAGTATCTCTTGGATGCTGTCCAATATTTATAAGAGTTTTAAAAAGTTCATCAACATTTGTTAAGTTAAAATTTCCTGCTATTACTAAATTTTTTGTCATCCAGTTATTTTCTCTTATAAAAGGATGACAATCTTCAATTCTATTTCTGCCAAATGTGCCATAACGCAGGTGTCCTAAATAAAGTTCCCCTGTAAATTCAGTAGTTTTTTTTAGCCAGTTTGCATCATTTAATCGTTTTGGATTTCCTTTATACGCAGTTTTAACTCTATTATTAATTTTATTAAAAATATCTCTTATAGGGTCAGCAGAATTTGAACGAATTACACTAATATATTTATTACCTGGTTTTGTATCAAACTTAATATTTGCAATACCGGCGCCATCTTGTCCACGATTACGTTGCTTCTCCATTAATAAATAGAGTTTGTTTAAAGCATACAATGGAGTGCCATACTTTGATACATAATATTCAAGTGGCTTTAACAGCCTGATAAGTGCTATACCACACTCATGTTTTATTTGTTCACTCATTGGAAATAATTTTTTAAAAATTTATACTATTACAAATTAATCAGGTTAAGAGCCGCAATCAATTTTTCATTATAGGATTATACTATAATTATATCATTTTTTTAACATTAACCCAGTCAGTAAATTGTTCATCTGTAACTAAGCCCAATTCAATAGCAGCTTGTCTTAAAGTAATATTTTCAATATATGCTTTTTTTGCAATTTTAGCAGAATTTTCATATCCAATATGGTTGTTAAGAGCAGTAACAAGCATTAAAGAATTTTGCAAGTTATCTTTTATTATCATATAATTAGGTTGAATACCTGCAACACAGTTATCATTAAATGATTTACAGGCATCGCCAAGCAGACGCGCAGATGTTAATAAATTATAAATAATTAAAGGTTTATATACATTAAGCTGAAAATGTCCGTTCATTCCACCAATTGTTATAGTTGTATCATTACCAATAACCTGTGCACATACCATTGTTAAAGCTTCGCATTGTGTTGGATTGATTTTTCCCGGCATTATTGAAGACCCTGGTTCGTTTGCAGGTATTGATATTTCTCCTATTCCGCATCTTGGTCCTGATGCCAGTAATCTTATATTGTTAGCAATTGCCATTAAACTGTTTGCCATAGTTTTTAAAGCTCCTGATGTTTCAACCATAGCATCATGAGAAGATAGAGCTTCAAACTTATTTGGGGCTGTAATAAAAGGCAGATTTGTTAGTTGTGCAATTTTTTTTGCAACTAGTTTGTCATATCCTTTTGGAGTGTTAAGACCTGTTCCTACTGCTGTTCCTCCAAGAGCAAGTTCTGACAGATGTTTTAAAGTATTTTTTAAAGATTTTAATCCATGAGATAATTGTGATACATATCCTGAAAACTCTTGTCCTAATGTAATGGGTGTTGCATCCATTGTATGTGTTCTTCCTATTTTGATAATATCTTTAAAATCTTTGGATTTTTTTTCCAATGTATTTTTTAATAATTCTATTCCCGGAATAGTTGTATTAACAATCATCTTATAAGCTGCGATGTTCATTGCAGTTGGAAATGTATCATTTGACGATTGTGATTTATTAACATCATCATTAGGATGTATAGAAGTTTTTCCTTGTCCTAAAATTTTCCCTTTTAATACATGAGCACGATTTGCAATGACTTCGTTAACATTCATATTTGTTTGTGTTCCTGAGCCAGTTTGCCATACAAGCAAAGGAAACTGAGCATATAACTTTCCATCTAAAATTTCATTACATACTGTTGTAATCAAATCACATTTTTCAGCAGAAAGGACGTTAAGTTCTTTATTGGTAAAAGCTGCAGATTTTTTTAAAATAGCAAAAGCATCAATAACTTCTTTTGGCATACATTGATTACCAATTTTAAAATTATTTAAAGCACGTTGGGTTTGTGCGCCCCAATATTTGTCAGCAGCAACTTTTACTTCACCCATTGTATCTTTTTCTATTCTTGTTTTCATGTGTTTATACCGTTGGATTAACCCCGTAGGTAATTTTACCAACTGGGTAAATATCCTACGGCATTTATATTTTTTTTTAAACTTATTGTTAAATTGTTAAAATTAGCAATGTAACAATTTTTTACTTTTCAAATTTTATTATTTAGTATTTTAAATTAAATGTTTCAATATTTTTATAAATTGGTCCTTGAGGAAATAGTTCTGATGTTTTTAAGAAAAATTTGTTGATTTCAAATATTTCTTCTTTGTTTTTTTTATTTTTCAGAAATTCAATAAAATATTCTTTGTTTTTAATATTTTTTACTCTTGCAATTGTTATATGACTCATAAATCTTTGTTCCGGTTTAAATAAGTCCTCTAAATTATCATCAATTTTTTTTTGTAATTCAAATAAAGATTTCCCATTTAATCTTATCCAAACAATTGTAACAAATTTTTTAGAAAACACATTAATATTTCCGAGTTGTGCCTCAAAGCTATCAAAATTGATTTTTTTTAATCTTTTTTTTGATTTTTTTATTTTATCTTCATCTATTTCTCCTAAAAATTTAAGAGTCAGATGTAGATTTTTAGGTTTTGTAAACTTTCCTGTAAAAAAAATTTCTTTTTTTATTAATTTTTGAATATTTTTAATTCTGTTAATAGTTTTTTGTGGTAAATCCAAAGCAACAAAACATCTTATCTTTTTATTATTATTCAAATTGGTTTGCTTCATTTTAAGTTAAATTTGGGTAAACAACTAATTTATTTTCCACCAAATTGTATTAAATAAGCTTTTATAAATTTATCTAAATCTCCATCTAATACAGCATTTACATTAGATGTTTCAATACCTGTGCGAAGGTCTTTAACTAATTTATATGGTTGCATAACATAATTACGAATTTGTGAGCCCCATTCTATTTTTTTCTTTGAATTTTCTATTTCTTCAATAGCTTGTTTTTTCTTTCTTAATTCTATTTCATAAAGTTGGGACTTAAGCATTTGTATTGCCTTTTCTCTGTTTTGCTGTTGTGAGCGTGTCTCCTGGCATTCAATTATTATCCCTGATGGTGCATGCTTTAAACGAACTGCTGTCTCAACTTTATTTACATTTTGTCCGCCTGGTCCACTTGAACGAAATGTATCCCATGTTATATCAGCAGCATTAATATCTATTTCTATACTTTCATCAACTACAGGATAAGCATATACAGAAGCAAAAGAAGTATGTCGCTTATGCGCTGAATCAAAAGGCGATAGCCGAACCAAACGATGAACTCCGCTTTCTCCTTTTAAATAACCATAAGCATATTCACCGTTAAATTCTAATGATACAGATTTTATCCCTGCTATATCGCCTTGTTGGGTATTTAATATTTTAACTTTGTAATTATTCCTTTCTCCCCAGCGAATATACATTCTCATAAGCATCTCTGCCCAGTCCTGACTATCTGTGCCGCCTGCTCCGGAATTAATATTTAAAATAACATCAAGAATATCTTCTTCCTGTCCGAGCATTTTTTTGTATTCCAAGTTTTCAATAAGCTTCAAACTATATTCATATTGCTTACAAAGATCCTCTTCACTAGCTCCTTTTTCATTAAAAAGTTCACAAATAACATTAAGGTCTTCATAACTGCTCTTTACATTTTCAAAACCAGTAGTCCAGATTTTTTTTAGTTTAATTTTTTTCAAAATCTGTTTAGCTTCTTTGGGCTTGCCCCAAAAATCAGGAGATTGTGTTAAAAGTTCTTCCTCGGATATTTCTCTTAATTTTTTGTCAATGTCAAAGAAACCCCCTTAAAGCTTGTAATCGCTTATTTAATTCTTTTATTTGTTCTTCTGTAATCATAGGTTTAATAATTAAAAATTGTAACCATTCACATAGTAAACAGTTGATTATAATAAAATTTACTTTCAGTGAAATCGCTTCGCTGGTTCACCACGTTGTTCCAAAAACAAAAAATATTTTTAAAATAATAATAAGTTGCAAATTTATTAATAATTTAACAAAACAAAAAAGGAAGAACAACATGGTTCAACTTTATCATCAAAAAAGATACTATTCTTAAAGAGGAATATAATAACGCTGATGAAATGCTCTATGCTTTAAACAAGTTTTTACTATATTATATATTTTATAGAAAACATGGTTCTTTGAAAAAAGAATTAAATGTAAAAACACCCACCTAAGGCGGATGAAAGATGAAAGATGACAGTTTATAGTATATAAATTAGCTCAAATTATTACCGGGCAAAGTATAGGGGAGTTCTAATAATTACTTTTTATTACAAGTGGCTGCAAAATATCATTATTTCGTTATCGGGCAAAATCTTTCCTCACCATAGCTATGGCTATGCCTGCGGAATATTTTACCCTCCGCCTCATACTGATATTTTTCGCTCACTTTCATATACAAAACCAATTATTAGAACTCCCCTATAATCATAATAAACGTTATTTTTTCATATCAAATTTTTATTTTATCTATAATTTTATATGCAACTTCAAGGGCTTTAAATCCATCAACAATAGAAACTAACGGGCTAATATCATTTGTTATAGCATCATTAAAACTCTCAAGTTCTGTCTGTATCGCATTTGTAGGTTTACTCTCCGGATTTTTAAAAACAACTTGTTTCAACCCTTTCTTACCTAAATCAACTGTCATTGACAAAGGATTTATATCTTTTTTCCCAACATTTTTTATCTGAATAATCTCTGACTTCTTTTTAAGAAAATCAACAGAAATATATGCTCCTGGCTGAAAAAATCTTGATTTACGCATATTTTTCATTGATACCCTACTTGAAGTTAAATTTGCAACGCATCCATTATCAAATTCAATCCTTGCATTGGCTATATCCAAAGTATCACTTACAAGAGCAACGCCACTCGCACTAATCTTTTTTATGTTGGACTTAACTACACTTAACACAATATCTATATCGTGAATCATCAAATCAAGAATTACAGGGACATCTGTTCCTCTCGGATTAAACTGTGCCAACCTGTGCATCTCAATAAACATAGGGTTGGAAATAAAATGCTTAGAAGCAACAAAAGCAGGATTAAATCTCTCAACATGTCCCACCTGTACTTTTGTATTTGCCTCATTAGCTAATTTTATCAAATCTTTTGCCTCCTGCAATGTATTTACCATTGGCTTTTCTATAAAAATATGCTTTGACTTTCTTAATGCCTCTGAGGCACACTCAAAATGAGAAACTGTAGGCGTTACTATATCAACAACATCAACCGAGTCTATCAACTCTGAAATAGACCCAAACCTTTTTATGCCTAATTCTTCTTCTGTTTGTCTAACTATACTTAAATCAGGGTCATAAAACCCTGCTAATTTAAACTTGTCTATCTTTTTAATACATCTGATATGTATCTTTCCAAGATGTCCAGCCCCAAGAACTCCTATTTTTAGCATATCTTATTTTTTAAAAATTAATCCTTTCTATATTAAATTATTATTTTTGCAAAATAATAACTTTTTATTGATACAATTGTAATTATTATTTTAAACTTTTTAAATGTTTTAATTTATTATGAAAAATTAGGTAGTGTCTGTTAATCATTGTGTTTTGGGCTAAAGTCCCTATATTAGTATGCTTTGACTTACCCCAGCATTAATGCTGTGGTAACTGAAAATACCCTTAAAAACAGGGCTTTAGCCCAAAAGATTAGAGCTATATCAATAATTAATATACACTACAGAAAAATTATAACAATCTAAAAAATGATAGATTCATACAAACATAAAGGATTAAGAAAAAATTTAGCTAATGAAATTAAAAAAAAAGGTATTAGTGATCAAAGAATATTAAATGCAATTAATAAAATTCCCCGACATTTTTTTCTGGATTCTTCTTTCCTTGAATTTGCTTATCAGGACAAACCTTTCCCTATTGGGTCAGGACAAACAATCTCACAACCTTATACTGTTGCTTTTCAAACACAACTATTAAAAGTAAAAAAAGGAGATAAAGTGCTTGAAATAGGCACCGGCTCAGGATATCAGGCATGCATATTGTTGGAAATGGGAGCCAGGGTTTTTACAATAGAAAGACAAAAATCTTTATATCAAAAGACCAAAAAAATTTTGCCAACTATCGGCTATAATCCTAAAATGTTCTATGGCGATGGATATAAAGGATTACCTGCTTATGCTCCGTTTGATAAAATAATTGTAACCGCGGGCGCTTCTTATATTTCTGACCCTCTTATTAAACAACTTAAAATCAATGGTATCCTTGTTATCCCTGTCGGAGATATGAATATTCAAATAATGACAACTATACTTAAAACATCTGACACAAAATATGAAAAAAAAGAACACGGAACTTTTATCTTTGTTCCTATGATAGAAAACAGAACATAGAACTAAATATGCAGTAATAGTAGCAGTATAAAATTTATTTAGGCAGATAGTAATTTAATGTTGGTTTTTTGTTTTTAATAATAAAATATCAGGATTTTTATTTATTTATCTGTGATATTTTGTCAATAGTAAAAAGTCCTACCAGCAACAAGCAAAATCTGTGACGCAGATGGAGAATCAAGTAAAACTTTGGTATGGATTGATTTTGCAAAAGATTGTGAATATATTAACATAACCATTAGCAACTGAATGACCGCGCCAGAGGCGGATAAACCGCGAAGCCAAATGACTATTACGCAAAATATAACCACACAAAGCATAGATTACAATATAATCAGGCATTTATCGTTAGAGATTTTAACTAATTGATTAGAAAATATGATATTTATCAGGCAGAAATATTTATCTTATTATTTATTTATTTGTTTTATATTTATTTTTTCTTCTTGTGAGATTTATAATCCGAGCGAGGAGATACCTTCTTATGTTCATATTGATAAAATTGATGTTACAACAAATTTTTCCGTGCAAGGGTCAAATTCTGACAAGATAACAGATGCCTGGGTATATATTGACGGAGATATAATTGGTGCTTTTGAGATGCCTGTTACATTTCCTATACTTAAACAAGGCAAGCATAGTATAAGTATAAAGGCAGGCATTAAAATAAATGGTATTGCTGCTACGCGTGGGATATATCCTTTTTATAAACCTATTGTTCAGGACATAAATCTTATAAGTAATAAAGTAATAGATTTGTCTGATACATCTGCTAATTACTGTACTACAACAAGTTATTATGATGATGTAATATTTGCATGGAAAGAAGATTTTGAAGATCCTGGTATGACCTTAGGAGAGACAGATAATAGTGATACTATTATTAACAGGACTTCTGACGATGTCTTTGAAGGTAGCTATTCCGGTGTTATTCATCTTGATGCAGAGAGACCTTTTTTTGAAGCTAAGACAAGCGATGCTTTTGTATTACCAAAAGCTGGTTCGTATGTTTTTTTAGAGTTTGATTATAAGACCAATAATAAGATTAATGTTGGAATTTTTTCTAATTTTTTTTCACAGAGCATTCAGCATAATATTTTGATAATAAATCCCACTGATAAGTGGAACAAAATTTATATTAATCTTACAGATAATGTAAGTGAAGATTATAATGCTATTGATTATAATATATTTTTTGGGGCTCAGAAGCAGGATGATGTATCAGAAGCTGTGATTTTATTAGATAATATAAAATTGGTTCATTATTGATTCATAAAGAAATTAAAAAAGATAAAAAGATGAACAGAAGATTTCAGGTAATAAAATATGTGATAGCAGATTTGGTTTCTGCTGTCTTGGCATGGTGCTTATTTTTTTCGTATAGAAAATTAATGGCAGATTCAGAGGTCTTTAAACATTTGGAACAGATTTTTGGTGACACAAATCTTTATAAGGGATTGATTTTAGTTATTTTATTTTGGATGATTCTATATACATTAATAGGAAGTTATCATGATATTTACAGGAAATCTAGGATAAAAGAACTTGGGCAAACATTTTTTGTAACATTGGCTGGTGTTATTGTTATTTTCTTTGTATTAATTTTAGATGATAAAGTTCCATCATACGGCTTTTACTATAAGTCATTTATTATTTTATTCTTACTCCAGTTTTTATTTACTTTTATATTAAGATTTATTTTAACAACATCAGCAGCTCATAAAATTCATAACAAAATAATAGGATTTAATACTATTATAGTAGGTGGTAATGAAAATGCTGTTTCTATATATAAGAATATAGATGGTCAGCAAAGGTCTTTAGGAAATAAATTTGTTGGTTTTGTAGAGATAGGCGCTCATGATAATAAATATTCATTATCTTCTTATTTACCGAGTTTGGGAAATTATAAGAATTTGAAGCAGATAATATTCAGAAATAAGATAGAAGAGGTTATTGTAGCAACAGAGATTATTGATAACAGTAAAGTTGAAACTATAATTGATACAATATCAGAGACAGAAGCTATAGTTAAGATAATTCCGACTATTAAGAATATTTTGTTTGGAACTGTTAAGACAGATTCTATTTTAGAGACACCACTTATTTTGATTTCTCAGGATATAATGCCTTTTTGGCAAAAATCATTAAAAAGGATTATTGATACAATCGTTTCTGTATTATGCTTAGTTATTTTATCACCTGTTTATTTATTTACAGCAATATGTATAAAATTTTCATCTAAGGGCACTGTCTTTTATTCACAAGAACGGATAGGATTAAAAGGCAAGCCGTTTATGATGCATAAGTTTCGTTCAATGTATGTTAATGCTGAAAAAAGTGGTCCCCAGTTGTCTAGTAAAGATGATAAGAGAATTACCAAGTTTGGAAAAAAGATACGAAAAATAAGATTGGATGAAATACCTCAATTTTTTGATATATTGATAGGTAATATGTCTTTGGTTGGACCTAGACCTGAGAGACAATATTATATAAATCAAATAGTAAAGAAAGCACCTTATTATCGTTTATTGCAAAAAATAAAGCCAGGAATGACATCTTTGGGTCAGGTAAAATACGGATATGCTGAAAATGTTGAAGAAATGATTAAACGTTTAAAATACGAAATCCTTTATTTTAAAAATATGTCTCTTGCTTTGGATTTAAAAATTTTAATCTATACTGTTCTTATAGTTATTCAAGGTAGAGGAACCTGATTAATGCTTATCTGTAGAGTTGATTCTGTTTCATATTATTTTAGATTACGTTATACAAAAAATGATTTCCTAATCTTGAGTATTAAATTTTTTCTATTTGAAATTCAAATGTTTTTTTTAATTTATCTCTTTTGATATATAAAATTATATAATATGGAACCAGCGTAAATATTGAAATTATTCCTGATAAACCTTCATTTTTAGTAATACTAAATAAAATTATCAAAAAAAGTAACAATATTATAAACGGAATAAAATATACTAATAAAACAGCTTTTATTCCTAAAGATTCTTTCATTATAACCTTAACTGTTTCATAAACATTGTAATTATTACTACCTTTTTTATTTATCTCAATAATATCTTCTTTAAGAGAAGAAAGCACCCAACATTTTTTATGACAATCAGCACAAGCAGAACTAAAAATAACTCTTACATAAATTTTATCACTATCAATACTGTTAATTATACCTTTACATTCAACACACTCTTTCATTTTTTTATATATGAATAAATATTCATTATAATAATTCAGATGTAATCAAAACAAATTTACATAATATCTGTAAATAAAAAACACAGACAAAATAAAAATTCAAATTAGTTTTATAGATTAAAGAATGACAAAAATATAAATAAATTTTGACATCTTTCAAAATTAATTAAAAGTAGTTAACACTTAAATTCATTATTTTATTATTTTTGCTCAAAATTGTTATTAAATAAATTTTTATAATGAAGGAAATAGATTTATCACAAATGGGGTCTGGTGAACAAGGCATTGTTTCGGCAATTAAAAGTGGGTATGGACTTACTGAAAGAGCAGAATCTCTTGGTATTAGAATAGGAATAGAAATTAAAAAAATATCATCACAGCTTATGCATGGACCTGTAACTATTCAGGTTGGAAATACACAAGTTGCTCTTGGCTTTGGTATGGCAAAAAAAATTTTTGTAAAAGTTGAGTAAAAGACTATATAATATAAATAACTTAATTTTTTAAGTCCAAAATTTTCATCTGTTTATACCGTTGGATTAACCCCGTAGGTAATTTTACCAACGGGATGGTATTTATATTTTCGTATTTATTTCACGGGGTGAATTTTCAATTACTTCGGTCGGGTGCCTGACCGAAGTGTGTCCAAAACTTATGCTGAACAACATCATCCTGAACAACGTCACCCTGAACTTGTTTCAATATTGTTTAAGGGTTGTTTCAGTAACCTGTGCTGAACTTGTTTCAGTATTAAATTTAAAACATTAAACATAAAACCTTAATTGTCTTTGGTCGTGGAGATTTTATGTGATAATATAATTTATATGATTAAAAAAAAATCTAATCTGTTATATAAAAAGATATTTCTAATAGGAAATCCTAACGTAGGGAAAAGTGTTATCTTTTCAAGATTGACTGGCGTTCAGGTAATATCCTCCAATTATCCCGGGACAACAGTTGAATTTACAAAAGGGTATATAAGGATTGATGGTGAAAGGTTTGAGATAATTGATATTCCGGGAACTTATACTCTTAAACCAACTTCAAAAGCCGAAGAGGTTGCTGTTAAATTACTTGATAATGCTATTAAAGAAGGTAATAACATTTTTATAAATATAATAGATTCTACAAATCTGGAAAGAAATCTAAATCTTACTCTTCAGCTTATAAAAAAAAGAATTCCCCTTATTATTTGTTTAAATTTTTGGGATGAGACAAAACATACCGGTATTCATATTGATAAAGAAAAGTTAGAGAATATTCTGGGTGTGCCGGTTGTGCCAACATGTGGTATAACAGGTGAACATATTAAAGAACTTGTATCAAAATTAAAAAAGACAAAAATTAGTAAATATCAATATAAAGAAGGGGAAAAATGGATTAAAATTGGTGAAATTATAAATGATGTTCAAAAATTAACTCATCGTCATCATACTTTTGGGGAAAGATTAAGAGATGCTTCAATATATCCATTGACAGGTCTCCCAATTGCAATTATTGTTTTATTTTTTTCTTTTAAAATTATATGGCTTATAGGAGAATCTTTAATTAAATACCTTTTTGAACCTCTTTTTGAAAATATATGGTTGCCTTTAATGATAAAATTATCAGTATTATTAGGTTCGTCTGGTTTTATTCATGATATATTAATTGGTAGATTGATTGACGGCAATATAGATTTTGTAGAATCAATGGGTTTGTTGACTACAGGTCTGTTTGTTCCTATTGCAATGGTTCTGCCATATATTTTTGCTTTTTATCTCATTTTAAGTTTTCTGGAAGATTCCGGTTATCTTCCGCGTCTTGGCATTTTACTTGATACTTTTATGCATAGATTTGGACTACATGGAATTGCAATAATTCCTATGTTGTTAGGATTTGGATGCAATGTTCCCGGAGCATTGGCAACAAGAATATTAGAGACAAGAAAAGAAAAATTTATTGCTGCTACTCTTATGGCAATAGCAATTCCCTGTATGGCACAGATAGCCATGGTTGTCGGACTATTAGGTAGTTATGGCTTACATGCAATTTTACTCGTTTTTGGTATTCTTTTTATTGTATGGGTAATTACAGGAATCATTCTTAATTTATTTACAAAAGGCGAAAGTCCTGAGATATTTATGGAGATACCTCCTTATAGATTTCCTTATATACCCGGACTGTTAAAAAAACTTTGGATGAGAGTATTAAATTTTTTGAAAGAAGCTATACCTTATGTTCTCCTTGGTGTACTTATTGTAAATATCCTTTATACTTTACATATAATAGAATTTATTGGAAAAATAACTTCTCCTGTTGTAACAGGAATTTTAGGGCTTCCAAAAGAAACTGTTGGAGCGTTGGTAGTAGGGTTTCTTAGAAAAGATGTTGCTGTTGGTATGCTTATACCATTAGGATTAACTATGAAACAAATGGTTATCGCATCTGTTGTTTTAACAATGTATTTCCCCTGTATAGCAACTTTTGTTGTATTATTTAAAGAACTTGGAATAAAAGATATGCTAAAGTCAACATTAGTTATGATTATAGCAACATTAACAGTTGGTGGAATATTAAATCTTATTTTATAAAAATAATTTAAATCCAATTACCATTTCTCTCAGGATTCTTACAAATTCAATAATTGCAAAACAAAACAATCAACTTATAACGGTTCAAAGAAAATATTATAGTTTTTAGACAAACTACCGTTGGCACGCATATAAAAGAACAAAAAATAAAAATTTAGTTCTTTTATCTCAATAAATGGACACAACCGGTAAGAGTTCTTTGTGTTAGTCCAGACAACCGTATTTCATTAATATTACATACATAAAAATATACACCCTCAGAACAATCTACTTTGTTTGATTGATTTTTCCCATCCCATCTTATATCCGGGTCATTGGTCTTAAAAACAATTTCTCCCCATCTGTTAAATATGGTAATATCAATTTTTTCTACAAAATCATAAGGAAAAGGAATAAAATAGTCATTTACTTCATCATCATTAGGAGTAAAAACATTTGGCAAACTGTATAAATCACAAATATCAATATCAACACAGATTATATTACTAAACTCACTCATATTCATAACAGAGTCAACAGCAACAACAGCATAGCATCCAGCTATTGAGTGAAGGTCAGAATGTATAAAACAGGTATCAGTAGGGTCATCAATTGTATATATTTGATAAAAATCACTGTTTTCTGTAAAAGAATAATAAATATAATATCCAGCTATATCATCAGCACAGGTATTATTAGGATTATTCCATATTAACCTGTTTTCTACTTTTTCACAGTCAGAAATAACAGTTAAAAGAGGTGCGCAAGGAGATATATTATCTTCGGGTATAGCACAAACTATCTGAGAATAGTTGATAATAGGACTTATAATATTACTATCTGAATAACTGCCTATACTTTTAATCTTGTAACAATAGTTGTTTCCATTTATAAGTCCTGTATCTGTATAAGAATGTGTATTAGACCAGGCAATTGAATCAAACAGTAACGTTGAAGGATTTTGTTTGTAAATAATATATTGATTATTTGTCCATGGCACATTTTCTTCATACGAAAGTATCAGTTTGTCATCTGTTGAATAAATTGAAAGAAACACAGAAGAAGCTATATGTGTTGACCCTATTAAAAATCTGTTTCCAACAGCATCATTATATAATTCAATTTTATAACTAACAGGAAAATCTTTTGTATTAACATAAGTATCAGTATATATTGTATCATTTAGTCCTGAAAGAGAATCTATCAATAAAAAGTTTGTCCCAAAAAAATCATAAGATTTGTAAATAAGATATTTGAAAGGTCCTGCAATTTCTGTTGTATCTATTTCAGTAGGTTTTGACCATGCAATATAAACTTTACCATCAGAGGCATCTGTAACATCAATACTTATATTTGTTATCACAGGAATATCTTTTTTTAATGTTGTGCATACCTCTTCAGAGGCATAACTTTCTGCTCCATCATTAAAATATGCAATAACCATATAGCAATAACTGACACCATGAATAAATCCTATACCATTATTGTTATCTGTATAAGTTGTATCATTTACATTATTTATGTCAGCTATTTGTGTATATCCTGTATAAGCAGGAACACCTGTTTCACAATACCCATGTATATATCCATAATATTCACTTTTCCTGTAAATCTTATAGCCAATGGCATTATTACATATACTTTTTTCCCAGGAGATAATAATATTATTCCCAAGAGATGTTGCTGCAGGATTTTTGGGTGAAGGACATATAACTTTAATTTTAACTGTTTTATTATCAATGAGATTTACAGGCACATCGTAAATTTGTATATTATCCAATCCCCAATGGTCGTAAACAGAGCCACTACTTGTTGACTGATACCATCTAAATCTTGTATTAGTTGTTTGAGCCGGAGCAGGAATAGACAGGCAGTAATTGTTCCAGTTTAGTAAATTTGGATTACATCCTCCAGGAGGAGGAATACTTGGGTCCCAGTATTCAATCTCATTCCAAGGTCCATCTATACCATTTATTGAATATTGAAGACGTACTCCTTCGTCAGGCAAATCAGGACCTTCACAAGGTTGACAACCCTGTTCTGCATATTTCATATCAAAGCATATATCGCGTCCGCCTGCTGATACATCAAGAGCAGGAGATATTATATATCGTGGTGCAGAAGAAATATTTCCCATCCATAAATAAATAGTTCCGTCCTCATCAGGAGGGCATGGATTATCAAACTGTTTCTGTTCTGTTGAACTCCATCCTGCACCTAATGTGCCACTATTAAAATTATTTATACATTCACTTGGATTTGTTGTAGAATAATTGCTCTCTGCTTTAAAAATTACATTATAAGCTTGTTTACGAACATGGGCGCAAAGCGTTTGCCACAAAAATTCAGAAGTAACTGTTTCTAATCCAATAGTCGGTTGTGGAAATTGTGCAGGATTAGTTAATATAAAAGGAGAACCTGTTGCCGTAAGTATTAATGTATCCATACCCGGACTTGTAGCTGTAACATCAAAATCAATAAATGTTCCTGCTTCAACACATATAATATCCGGAATAGAGGATATAACAGGCATATTTCCCTGACAAGGCACAGCATCTATTTGCATATCTCTGATTACAGACCCTATTTTTATACCATTTCTCCATTCTTCCACTAATATTGCAATACTATATTTCCCCTGATAGACAGGACTTTCCCATAACAAATCACCTGTGATATTATCTATAGAAAATATATTACTTGCTTCAGGATAAGTATAGCCGGATATATCAGAACCATTTTCACCTTTACAATTAACAAGCTTATAAGATATGCTGTCGCCATCAATATCATAAGCTTCAAGGTTATAAACATAAGAATGGTCTAAACAGGCATTATCAGTTGGAGGGTTCAGAAAGACAGGTGAATTATTATCTCCAAGAAACGGATTAATGATAAGTTCTGCTTCTACATAAACAGGGATATTGGCAGAGTTGGGAACATTTATTATTCCTCCGTTGCGACTAAGGTATTCAAAAGATACGATATAATCAGAAGGAGCAGCATATATATGAATACCTGAAAAAATACATTTGCTGATATTATTAGATAAATCTATTATTGTATCTCTGCTAATAATATTGGAAGTGCCATCTCCCCAAGAAACTCTGATTGTGTCATCGACTGAACTGGAAGTAAATAGATAGGTTGTGACAGTAATTTTATAAGTTAGATTTGAGACCTGACTATATGCAATATCTACTGTCATTACTTTCATAGAAAGAGCAACAAATGATAAAAATAAAAAAGATATAACAAAAAATATTTTCCTTATCATCATAGATATTTTTCAAAATTATTGCTAAATTACAATTTTTTTTAGAAAAATCCATACTTTATTTTATAATTATCTAAAATACTTTATTTTTTTTTATCAAATTATTAAATAATTCTTATTTTTGTTGTTTGAAAAAAAATATTTTAAAACAATAGTCTGCCTGAGGCAGAAATAAATAATTTAGAGTTTGAAGTTTAAAAATATTTGGAATTTAACAATTTAGTTTGCATATTATAGTTATAAATAAACATATTATGCGAACAATTACAAATTTTTATCTATAAATTTATTAAAATTAATTTTGATTATAACAATAAATTTAGTTTTTTTGTCAAAAATATTATATCTAAATTTTTAAAATTAAAAATATTAATTAAATAATTATGATTATGAAAAAAAGGTTTACTGTAATTTTACTTGTTTTAAGTATATGCATCGTAACAATAACAAAAGCTGATGAAGGAATGTGGTTTTTATTACTTCAACGGTTAAATTATATTGAGATGCAGAAAAGAGGATTAAATTTAACTCCTGAAGAAATTTATAATGTTTATGGTCCAAGTTTAAAAGATGCTGTTGTATCATTTGGGGAAAATAGTACTGGCGTAATAATTTCCTCCGAAGGATTACTCATTACATCACATCATGGTGGACGTGAATATATTCAATTAAATAGTACTGTTAAAAATAATTATTTAAGAGATGGGTTTTGGTCAATGAGCAAAAAAGAAGAATTGTTATGTCCGGGATTAGAAGTTTCTTTTCTTATTAGTATGGAGAATGTAACAGATAAGATTTTGAAAAAAATTAATAACAATATGAGTGAAACGACAAGGAAGTATAAGATACAGGAAATCTCTGAAAAGATTGAAACAGAAGCTGTTGCCAATACAAATTATAATGCTGTAGTTAAAAGTTTTTATGAAGGCAATGAATTTTATCTTTTTGTTTATGAAACATTTGAAGATGTCCGTTTAGTTGGCGCACCTCCTTTATCAATAGGTGATTTTGGTGGTGATACAGATAACTGGATGTGGCCACGCCATACAGGAAATTTTTCTATGTTTAGAGTTTATATGGCTCCTGATGGCACACCCGCAGGATATTCAAAAAATAATATACCATATAAACCTAAATATTTTTTACCTATATCATTAGAAAGCAAAAAAGAAAATGATTTTACTATGATGCTTGGATATCCTACAAAAACAGAACGTTATCTTACTTCTTACGGAATTAAATTAATTATAAATACAATTAATCCTACTATAATTAAGATAAGAAGCAAAAAACTTGCTGTTCTAAAAGCAGAAATGAGTGGAAATCCTGATATATATCTAAAATATATATCTAAATATCTTACTTGCAGCAATTATTGGAAATTTTATATCGGACAAAATAAAGAACTTAAAAAACTAAATGCTTATGAAAAGGAAAAAAAGACAGAAGAAGAATTCCAAAATTGGGCAAATGCTGATAATAACAGAAAACTAAAATACGGAAATGTTTTAAAGGATATTTCAGCATCATATAAGCAATTTGAAAAATATAATGTTCTTGAACAATACTTTACAGAAGTAATAAAAAATGGAACTGACGTTACTTCTTTTGCTTATACATTTAAACCATTATATGATGAATTGACAGGGATTAATGATAAGCAAAAAACTGCAGAAATGTCAAGATTATTAATAAAAAAATCTATAGCATATTTTAAAAATTTTGAAAATTCAACTGATAAAAAAGTCTTCTCTTCTTTATTTAAAATGTTTTATGATTATGTACCAAAAGATCAACATCCTGACATATTTACTTTTGTTGAGAAAAAATATAAAGGAAATTTTAATAGATTTGCTGAAGCAGTATATAATAAATCAATATTTGCAGATAAAAATAAAATGTGGGATTTCCTTAATAATCCTAATGCCAAAACAATGGAAAATGACATTGTTTTTAAGACAATATTATCATGTATAGAAATGAATACTAAAGCATACGGAATGAAAATTGAAGCAAACTGGAAATATACTAAGGCAAAACGTTCCTATATAGCAGGTTTAAAAGAAATGAATCCTAACAAAAGTTTTTATCCGGATGCTAATTCTACTATGCGACTATCAGTAGGGAAAATTTCTGGCTACATTCCTGTTGATGGATTAGAATGTAAATATTATACAACCTTTGACGGAGTTATACAAAAAGAAGATGCTGATAATGAAGATTTTATAGTTCCTAATAAACTAAAAGAACTTTACTATAGCAAAGAATATAAGAAATATGCAGATGATGATGGTAAATTAAAGGTCTGTTTTATTTCTAATAATGATGTTACAGGCGGAAATGGAGGAAGCCCTGTCATTAACGGTGATGGACAACTTATTGGCTTAACTTTTGATGGAAACGAAGAATCAATGGGTTGTAATATTGCTTTTGAACCTAATCTTCAAAGATGTATCAATGTTGATATACGATATATATTATTTATTATTGACAAATATGCAGGAGCAACCAATCTTATAAAAGAGATGAATATTTTGGAGCCAACACCGAAAGTTATTCTTAAACCGCCAATACCACCTACTCAGCAATTAGATACAGCAAAATTAAGTGAAGAGAATGTATCTTCAGTAATGAAAGAAAAAGATATTGAAAAACTTATTTCCGAAACAAAAAAACAAGCTGTACAAGAAATAAAAAAAGAAATGATACAAAATATGAAAGATGATATTAAAAGATCGAAAGATAGAATTAAAAAATTAAAAACCAAGAAAGAAAAACCTATAAAACCTGAAACTGAATCTAATATTGAATCTGAATCTAACACAAATCCTAATACAGAGACCAAACCTACTGAAACTGAATAATGAAAATGATACATAAAAGTATAAAATAAGCCACTATTTAAAATAGTGGCTTATTTTTTTATAAATTTTCATTACCGTCCAACTGAATTATATTTTAAAAAATCTTATTGCTTATTAAGACAAGCTAAAAAATGAAACCTTTTAAGACCTTTGTCTTTTTATTAATCCTGTTTCTGATTTCAGTATTTATAAGATTACCTTTTCTGACAAACAAAGTTGAATGCTTTGATAATCAATATATTAATACATTAACCAGTTTGGAAAACTGGAAACAGAACGGTTTGTCTGTATACTACTTCAGTCCTGTTCAGACATATAATAATCCGGGCGATAAATTTATCACTTATTATAAACGACTTGAAGACAAAAAAGGAAATAATTATTATGTCTCTTTTCCGCCTTTTACATTTTTATTTGCACACTTTTTTTTAAAAACATTTAATATTTATCCAACTAAATTACCTCTGCAAATCATTAATCTTTTTTTACATTTATTAAGTGCATTTTTTATCTATCTGATAATTTGTAATCTTTATAACAAAAATTTTAAATCACTATTCTTACCGGCCATAATTGCATACACAGTTTATGTTTTTATGCCGGTTATGTTATATATACATACTTCTGTTTATTTTCCCGAAATGTTTGGTCAGGTGATATGGATAACAGGAATATTTTTTACATTAAAATTATTTAAAAATATCAATTATATATCAGCAAAAAATTTCTGGCTCATTGGCTCTATTCTATTCTTTATGATATATACAGAATGGATAGGCGTTTTCTGTGCTTTCACCATTGCTTTAATATGCTTTCTTAAAAGAAAAAAAAATATAAAATATATTATTCTGTTTAGGACTGTTATAATTTCTTCTGTTTTATCACTCCTGTTAATTTTTGTTCAATACAGTTCAATTAATGGCATTGAAAATATGATTCACAGTTTAGCTTTACGATTTTTAGAACGAAGCGGACTATTTGCTGCAAAATACAGCGATATGGGAATTAACATTTATTCTTTTAGCTCTTATATACATTTCTTAAAAAATATTAATAGAGCTTTGATTGGCTTTGGATATTTGCTTATAATCATTTTTATAATATTATTATCTTTAAAAAAAATAAAGAACAGAATAAATTTATCTAATAAATATACGTTGTTACTATTACTTTCTGTTTTACCTGTAATTATTCATTGGTTTGTATTTTTTAATGCCAACGCTATTCACTATCTTTTGATGGGAAGATTAGCTGTGCCTGTTTCTTTATGTATAGGAATAATAAGCTATAAATTAATTAATTTGTCTTCTGTAAATCATCAAAAATCAGTAAAATTTTGTTTAATAACTGTTATAATATTTATTTCAGCAATATCTGTTATTATCTTTAAAAAAGACATGAAAAATACTTGTGATAATTCATTTTTATCAAATGCAATTAATATAATTAAATCTAATTCTAAAAATGATGAAGTAATATTTATAAAAACAAATGACAACAGTTTGCAGGATATTATTTATCTTAGTTTTCAAACAAAAAGAAATATGGATAGAGCTAAAAATATAACAGATGCAAAAAATAAAATAAAACAATCGGGCAAATGCCTGACAAAAGGAGTTTTTTATGACTTTGACCAACCTTTGAATACTAACAAAATATATCATTTTAAAGTAAAATTAAAAGATGATTGACCCAAAAAAAATATATATAGACAATTTTACTTATGACTTGCCTCAGGAAAAAATTGCTAAGTTCCCGTTAAAACAAAGAGACAAGTCAAAACTTCTTATTTATGATAAAAACTTAATAAAAGAAAGTATTTTTTCTAAAATCAGCGATTTTATTCCTGCCAAAAGTTTGTTAATATTAAATAATACAAAAGTTATACAGGCACGTTTGATTTTTTATAAAAAGACAGGTGCTAAAATAGAAATATTCTGTCTTGAACCTGTATCTCCGACAAATGATATACAGATAAATGGCTCTTCTGTATGGAAATGTCTTATTGGAAACTCAAAAAAATGGAAGACAGAAAAACTTTTTAAATCATTCAAGTATAAAGATAAAAAATATACATTGTCTGCTAAAAAAGTTGAAAAAAAAGCCAATGCTTATATAATAGAATTTCAATGGCAACCACAAAACATTAATTTTTCTGAAGTTCTTAATATATCTGGCTTAGTTCCTCTGCCACCTTACCTGAACAGAGAACCTATTGAATCTGACAAAACACAATATCAAACTATATATGCTAAAAATAATGGCTCTGTAGCTGCTCCAACAGCAGGATTTCACTTTACAAAAAATGTATTTGAAAACCTGAAAAAGAAAAATATTACTTGCAAATATATTACACTCAATGTAGGTGCAGGAACATTTAAACCTGTTAAATCAAAGACCATTGAAGAACATGAAATGCATACTGAAAAATTTAGTTTTAATAAAAATATCCTCATAAAAATAATAGAACAGTCAGAATCTAAAAATAAAATTATCTCTGTGGGCACAACAACACTCAGAACATTAGAAAGCATCTATTGGCTTGGAGTAAAACTAATTGTTGATAAAAATATAACTGATTTTAATATAACACAATGGCTTGCTTATGAAAAAAAATATGATAAAAAAATAAGTTTAAAAGATTCATTTTGTGAAATAATTAAATTTATGGACAAACATTCATTAAATACTTTATCGTGCTATACCCAGCTACTAATTGTGCCGGGATATAAATTTCATATAGCTGACGGAATAATTACTAATTTTCATCAGCCAAAAAGCACCTTACTATTACTTATTGCAGCTATTTTAGGAAATTCATGGAAAAAAGTTTATAATTATGCTTTATCCAACAACTTTCGTTTCCTGAGTTATGGCGATAGCTGCATATTTTATAATTAAAACATATCTTAAAAATGAAAAAATTTAAATATCTGTTAATTTTAACAATGCTTATATTCTCTGCTTGCAATCAAAACAAAATCTTTGAAAAGCATAAAAAAATCAAAAATTATATATGGTATAAGTCAGAAAAAATAAATTTTGAAGTATCTGTAAATGACTCTGTAAATAATTATGATATTTGTATTGCAGTAAGACATATAACCGAATATCCTTTTGCAAATCTTAATACAGGTCTAACAATTTATTATCCTGATGAAAAAAAAGAATATGATGAGTATAAATTATCTCTACGTGATAAAGATGGCAATCTTAAAGGTAGTGTTTTAGGTAATATATGGGATATCTCTATTCCTGTTAAGAAAAATATTCGTTTCTTACAAAAAGGAATATATAAATTTAAAATAGAAAATCTTATGCCTGAATATGAAAAAACTTCGGGTATAATGGAAATAGGACTTATTATCCGCATGAGTGAACCAAAATAATGAAATATTAAAGTGTTACAAAATGACTTTTTATAATAAAAAATTTTAATATACGATTAAGATAGAGGAATATCGCATAGGATTATATCAATTTAATTATGAAACATTCTATTATTTTATGGCTATATAGTTTTATGGTTATATGGATAAATAATTAAATGGATAAATTGTTAAATTGTTAAATTGCTATAAATCAATCATTTAGATTTTATACTATCATCATATCAATTTAATTATGAAACATCCTATTGTTTTATGGCTATATGGTTTTATGGTTAATTTTTTATTGGTTATATACTGCAAACGGTTAGAATTTTAATTTTTTATTAGTGTTGTGGTAACTATAAAATGTCGTTCCGCCTAAGGCGGATTAACACTGTTAGGAATGTCTAAATATCACAGACATAAAACCTGACAGAGTCGCAAGACCTGTCAGAGTTTGGCTTTATACAAAGTTTTATTATTAACATAACATTAGATATAATTGTCAAATTGTTATATTGCTAAATTGCTATAAATCAATCATAAAGAGTATTAATGCGATAAAAAGACAACAATTTAACAATTTAACAATTTAACCATTTTAAGTATAATTTTAACATTTTAAACCATCTAACCATAAAACCATTTAACCATTATATATCTAAAAACCATTCCATTCAGGCAACCATGTTCGGCTACTGAATCCGAAATTAAATTGTCAAGATACTAATCGTTCTTAAAACAACCTGTAAATTTTGGAAAAGCATATAAAATATTACAATCATTTAAAATCTGTTATAGAAATATTGCCTGACAAACCAGGTATATATCAATTTATTGACAAAAAAGATGACATCATTTATATCGGGAAAGCAAAAAATTTAAAAAAGAGAGTTACTTCTTACTTTAATAAGACCTTTTTTGAAAATCGCAAACTTTACGTGCTTGTAAAAAAAATTGCTGATATTAAATTTATAGTAGTAGGAACAGAATCCGATGCTTTATTACTTGAAAATAATCTTATAAAAAAAGAACAACCACGATACAACATTCTGTTAAAAGATGATAAAACATATCCATGGATTTGTATAAAAAAAGAACCGTTTCCAAGAATATTTCCAACACGAAAAATTATCAATGACGGTTCTTTTTACTTTGGTCCTTACACTTCTGCAAAAAATATGAATACTGTCCTAAACTTAATCAAACAAATATATCCTGTCAGAACCTGTAATTATAATCTTAATGAAAAAAACATAAAAAACAAAAAATTCAAATTATGTCTTGAATATTATATTGGAAATTGCAAAGGTCCTTGTCAGGAATTGCAAACAGAAAAAGATTATAATAAAAATATTCAGGAAATCAAACAAATATTAAAAGGCAATATAAATGCTGTTAATAAACAGTTAAATGCTCTTATGAATATATATGCTGACAAATATGAATTTGAAAAAGCTCAGGATATAAAAGAAAAAATATTTATTCTAAAAACATATCAAACAAAGTCAATAATTGTTAATCCAAAAATTAATAATACAGATGTATATTCCATTATTTCAGATCAGAACTATGCTTATGTTAATTTTTTAAAAATAATTAATGGTGCAATAATTCAATCTCATACAGTTGAAATAAAAAAGAAACTTGATGAAAACATTAAAGAACTTCTTACAATAGCTATAATGAATTTTCGTCAAAAATTTATTGACAATACAAAAAAAATAATTATCTCCTCCCCTGTTGACACTGATTTTTTTGATGAAAATTTAATTTTTACAATACCTAAAAAAGGTGATAAAAAAAAACTTGTTAATCTGTCTGAAAGAAATGCAAAATATTTTAAATTAAAAAAACAAAGACAGAGAGAACTTCTTGACCCGCAAAGACATACAAAAAGAATACTCAATAAAATGAAAAAGGACTTACGGTTAAAAGAACTTCCTGTTCATATTGAATGTTTTGATAACTCAAACATTCAGGGAGAATATCCGGTGTCAGCAATGGTTGTATTTAAAAATGCAAAACCATATAAAAAAGGTTACAGACATTATAACATAAAGACAGTTAAAGGTCCTAACGACTTTGCCTCAATGGAAGAAGTTATATACAGGCGATATAAACGATTATTAGATGAAAAAAAATCTCTGCCTCAACTTATTGTTGTTGATGGAGGAAAAGGACAAATATCCGCAGCTATAAAAAGTTTGGAAAAACTTAATATAAAAGAGAGAATAACTATTATAGGCATTGCAAAAAAACTTGAAGAGATTTATTATCCAAACGACCCTATACCTTTATATTTAGATAAAAAGTCAGAAACATTAAAAATCATACAGCATATTCGCGACCAGGCTCATCATTTTGGCATCACTCATCATAGAAAAAAAAGAAGCAAACAAACAATAAAAACCGAACTTACAGGCATAAAAGGGATAGGAAATAAAATATCTCAAACTTTATTAAAAAAGTTTAAGTCAGTAAAAAATATTAAGTCCGCAAACTTATATGAATTGCAAAAAACAATAGGCAAAGCTAAAGGAAAAATTGTATTTAAATATTTCAACACTAATTGAAATTTTCTAAATATTAAATAGTTCGTTTTGTTCATTGATTTATAAACAATTTAAGCAATTTAACAATTTTTTTTATACAACTATTTTCTCAAAAACATCATTATTTTGCTTTGTGTTATTTCTTCTGTTTGCAACCTGTAAATATAAATACCTGAGCTAACTCCCTGTCCCATATAATTTTCTCCGTTCCATACAAGAATTTTGTCGCCGGCATCCTGAACTTCATTTACAAGAGTTTTAACTTTTTGCCCTAAAAGATTGTAAATATTTAAAACAACTTTAGTTCTGTTTGGCAAACTATATGCTATAGTTGTTGATGAATTAAACGGATTAGGATAATTCTGATTTAAGTAATCATTGATAACATGTTTAACTGTCAATGCTTTGATACAAAAGTTTGCAGTGCTGTCATATTTATAAAGGTCAAGCCATTGTGAATCTTCATAATAATAACTTTCACCCGGATGAGATACAGATTCAACAATTGTGCGATATGATGCTCCGAGCAAGACAGGTATATCAGATGTCCTGTCATAGGCCTGACCTCCGGCAGAAAGTTTTAGATAAACATAAAAATTATTACCAGTAGTAAAAATAATAGGTATGTCTATGTCTATGTCTATAGTATGAAATCCTGTATATTCAATGTTGCCGGATATTGTTGACAGCACATTACGAAGTTCTCCCTGCTGAAAATCATCATATATCTTTATTGTATAATCCACATTATCTTCGGCAGTATAAAAGCTCACAGATTTAAGCATTTCTGTTTGAGAACTGGTAAAAGCATTAAATGCCTCGTTACAGTCGGTTTTTGTGTCCCGCCATCCGTGGTAATCATAATAATAAATATTATCATAAGTCATTTTTTTAACATTCTGAAAAGAAACAGCACCCATTTCCGGATGTTTGCAGCAATGCTTATCATAATATGAAATCCAGAAGTAACCGTTAATGCCCCAGGAATAGTCCCAACTGTTTTTGCAAAGCCATGCTCCCGGCTCCGACGCCAGTGTTACCTTGTTGTCATCCCAACCTGTAATAGCAACTGAATGATTTGGATCCAAAGGTACAAAAGATGGTTGATAATAAGTATAATTGCTAGTATCCAAAAGCCATTCGTTAAAAAACAAACAGGTTCCTATCACACCTTGTGTCATAATTTTTTCCTTAATAGTATTAATATTACTTAAATCTTCACCGGCAACATACCACTCAATATCTCTAACATAAAAATAGTGATAATCAGGATTGTATCTTTCCGGAGGAGTATCAAAAGATTGTCCGTCAATATCACGAACCGGTCCTTGGCCACGTGAAAAATAAGCTGCGGCTACTCTATAATCGCCACCTTGATGAACCTCCAGTCCGCTACCTGTTACAGGACACAAGTCATCATTATTATTCTGGTTAAACCCGTTCCACCAGTCAAGATGATATTCAGCCATATTGGGCTCACCATCTTCACCGGCAGAAGTCCAGTTACCGGTCATCAAAAGGTTGCCTTCAATAGCAGCCATTGTTCCATGTGTCCAGCATGTGCCTCCCTGCTGTTCTTTAACAGAAGTTACATAGTTACTACCATCAACATCCCGCAAATCAAAACTAACCGGTAATTCCTGCGAATTTGAATATGGTGTAACTATTGATAAAAATAATAAAGTAAATAATATTGATTTATTCATAATAATATCCAAAATTATCATTTTTTTATTAAAAAAAAACATTTATAATGAAATAAAAAAAATAACTAATGATTTGAATTTATAAAAAAATTATATATTTGTAGTTATAATATTTTAAATAAAAATTTAAAAATTTAAAATTATGAAAAAACAAAGAAAAAATTTTATGGTTTTAACGGTTCTTTTTTCCTTAATTATTACTTTACAAGCTCAGACACCGTTAACACAAGCTGTTGATTTTAATGTTACAGATACAGATGGTGAGCAGCATAGTTTATTTTCATATTTGAATTCAGGATATTATGTATGTATTGATTTTTTTTATGCAACTTGTAGTGCTTGTCAGGCAACAGCTCCAAAAGTTAGTTATGCTTATGAATATTTTGGATGCAATACCGGATACATAATTTTTTTGGGAATTGATAATGGCGATACAGATGCAGAAGTAATTGCTTTTGAAAATAATTATGGTGCAACATATCCATCAGCGAGTGGGATAGAAGGAGGCAGTAACTCAGTTGTTAACAGTTATCAAATAAGTGCTTTTCCAACAGTTATTTTAATTGCTCCTGATAAAAATATAGTAAAGCAGGATATTTGGCCTATTGCGGATGGTAATTATTTGGTTTCTGTGATAGAACCTTATGGACCAGCCGAACATACCTGTGATACATCTGCTAATATTAATTTTGTTAAAAATGAATATAGTATTAAATTTTTCCCAAATCCGGCAAAAGATGCTATCTACATTAAATCTGACTCTCATTTAAAGTTAATAATATATAATTTATTAGGTGATATTTTAAAAAAACCTGAAATATGTAAAGGGCAATCAATCATTAATATATCAGACCTGTCTAAAGGTATTTATTTTTTGCAGATAAAAGATGAAAATGGATATATTGTAGAAACGAGAAAAATAATAAAAGAATAATGCAATTGCCTGATGGACACACATTTGTAATGAACTTGTTTAAGTATCGGTCAGGCGCCTGACTGAAGGAGATGATTATAATTTTACAGTAGAGACGAGGCATGTTTACCCCGTAAGTAAGAATGACCCCAGTTGGACAAAAAAATCCAACGGGGTAAACTGTACTGGGGACTCGTCTCCACTAATAATAATGTAATACAAAAATATAAGCAGATGAAAAAATTATGTCTTTTAATAACAATTTCCTTTATTGTAAGCATTGGATTTTGTCAAAAAGTATCAAAAAATTTTATATATGATGGACTAGACAGAAATTATATAGAATATGTTCCGTCTGTATATGATAGTTTATCTGCTGTTCCTTTAGTTATATGTTTACATGGCTTGGGAGATACTATGACTAATTTTGCAGGAATTGGTATGAATTATGTTGCTGACACGGCAAATTTTATTGTCGTTACTCCACAAGCCATAAATAGTCCTTATGGAACAGCTTGGAACTCAGGAGCAAGTTATATGAGTTATGTTCTTAATGCCAGTGTTGATGATGTTGGATTTATTAATGCTCTTATTGATACTGTATCAGCAAGCTATAATATTGACCAAACAAGGGTATATGCAACAGGATTTTCTATGGGTGGCTTTATGTCTAACAGGTTAGCTTGCGAACTAAATAACAGAATAGCGGCAATTGCTTCTGTATCAGGAACTATTGGGACAACTCTTACATGTAATCCGGGAAGAACTATCTCTGTTTGTCATTTTCATGGCACAGCAGACCCAACAGTTTCATACACAGCAAACCAATATGGAAATGACCCTGAAGAGCTTGTGAACTTTTGGTCTGCTAATAATAACTGTGATACAACTCCTGTATATACTGCTCTTCCTGATATTGCTGCTGATGGATATACAATAGACCATTATGTTTATCAAAATGGTGATGATAATACAGAAGTTGAATTTTATAAAGTAAATGGCGGCGGACACGAATGGCTATCCCTTCCTGCTAATGATGTTAGTTATATAATAGAAATTTGGAATTTTTTTAATAAACATAAATTAATACCAAGCTCTTATATTAATAATATAGCATACAAGTCAGATATTAAAATTTATCCTAATCCTGCTATTGATATTGTAAATATTTTAAATCTCAATAAAAAAAGTGTATATATAATAATTACTGATATAAAAGGAACTGTAATTTATCAAGAGCAGATAAACAGAAAAGATAATGTTTCAATTAATATATCAAACTTTTCAAAAGGAATTTATTTTTTAAAAATAATAACTGACAAATATTCAGATGTTAAGAAGCTGATAATTGAATAGGATTAATTAAGGTTCTCAGGCACTAATTTAGTGTTTGCACGAAAACAATACTTTTTGTCATTCTGAACTTGTTTCAGAATCTATAATAATACCGAACCGCTTTCAACTAAGCGAAAATAAATTTTCGCAAGTTTCAGTCGTTCGGCATTAACTCAACCAAACTATCAAAAATGATATTCATCAGGCAACTGCCTGATAGCGGTTTCGTATAACTTGATAATCAGATTCCGAAATAAATTCGGAATGACAATATGAGAAAATATTATTTGTTTTCGTGCAGGCACTATTTATCAGCTTTAACGGTTTTATTTCACTTTATGGACAGAAATTAATTAAAATGTTATATAATCTACAGGATTAACAGGCATTCCGTTATACCACAGTTCAAAATGAAGATGAGGACCTGTTGATAGTTCGCCAGAACTACCAAGTATAGCAATAACTTCACCGGCTTTAACAAAATCTCCTTCTTTTTTTAATAATGCAGAATTATGCTTATATACTGAAATAATATTATTCTGATGTTGTATAGCAATTGAATAACCTGTATTTAATGTCCATACAGAAAAAATTACCACACCGTCTAATGTAGCTTTTATAGCTGAATTTTTACCTGCAACAACATCAACACCATAATGCTTATCTTTTGGATTGAAATTATTAGTGATAATACCTTTTAATGGAGTAAAAAACAAAAAATCTTTTATAGAATAAATAGAAGAGCCGGATTCTTCATTAGCAGATAAATTATACTGATTATACTGGTCTATATTTTCAATTTCTTTTCTTAAAAGAGAATCTTCTCTTGATTTAGACAATGATATTGTATCATAATTTTTATTAATTTTAATATCTTGTTGAACAGAGTCAATAATATCTTTGCCTTCAATAATATTTTTAATATTATTAATATATAAATTTTTCTGCCTAATGTTAGCAATCAAAGAATCTGTTGTTAATGCCAACTCTCGTACTTTTTTATCCATATTTACATTAGCGTATCCGGGAATATACTCGCGAAGAGGTGTGAAAGCTATTATAAAGATAGTTGCAATTATCAAAATAATAACTGATATTCCTCCAATTACAAATACATTCATTCGTGATAATCTAAAAGATAACTTTTCTTCAAAAGTATCGTCCTGCATTATCACAAACTTATACTTGTTTTTAAAATTACGGAAAATTTTATTTTTCTTATTTTTTTTATCAACAGACATATTTTAAAGTTTTATCTACTTTACTTGATTAATGCATAAATTTTTGGAATATATATATCATTAGCCCCGCTCTTAAGGATATGGCTAATGATAATAACATATAATTTAATTTATGAATAATTCAAATTTAGGCGGACAAATTTACATAAATTATCACTAGTGTCTGACTAAATTTAAAAAATTAGATAAAATCGTTTCTAAATATTATGAGCTCCTTCGCTATTGCTCGGAATGATAGTGTTATTTAGAGTTCAGGATGGGGTTAAGGACGCGTTTTACCCGTCCTTAACCTCACCTTCCCAACATAACGAAGTTGTCATTCCGAACGGAGTGAGGAATCTACTATTATAAATTCTAATTTCATTTTTAGTCGGACATTAATGATAAAAAATATTATACACAGAGTTAATAAAAGAAAATTTCTATTATAAAAGATTTTAAAACAGAAAAGTCAATAAATATAATATAAATAAAGAAAAAATGAAATATTTTTGCAAAAAAAAAGTTATTATTACAAAATTTAGACAGAATAACTCATATATTTAATTCTTAATTTATAAAAAATATTCTGACACAGAATGTCAAAATTTAAGTACAAATATTTTTATCTTATAACTATTTTTATCGTTTTGTTAACGGTTTTGTCTTGCTCTACGAAAAAAAATACCTGGACAAGAAGATTTTATCATAATATATCTTCAAAATATAACGGGTATTTCAATGGTAAAGAAAGTTTAAAACAAGGTGTTGCAGAACTTTTAAAACTTCATAAAGATGATTATACAAAAGTGCTTTCCATTTATAAATATGGCAGCAAAGAAGATGCAGCAACTGTTGCTCCTAAAATGGACAGAGCAATAGAAAAAGCTTCTGTTGTTATAAAAAAACATTCTATGGATATTAGAGGAAAAGAATATTGTAACTGGATTGATGACAGCTGGCTCTTAGTTGGCAAAGCTTACTTTTATAAACAGGACTATAAACTTGCAGCACAAACATTTGATTTTGTATTAAAACAATACAAAAAAAATCCTATTAAATATGATGCACTGATTTGGCTTATTAAAACCTATAATAAACTGGAAAAATTTAATGAATCAGAACTGTTATTAGACCAGTTGGAAAATGAAATAGAAAAATATGATAAATCAAAAACTTCTATTACTAAAATTAAAGATAAATTTAAAAATAAAGGAATATCCAATAAAGTTATTAAAGAATTTCCTTTGTCTTATGCTGACTTTTATATACAACAAGAAAAATATGCTCCTGCTATTGAATATTTATTAACAGGTATTGATATTAATAAGAAGAAAAAAATAAGAACCAGATTAACTTTTATACTCGCACAGGTATATCAAAAAAATGGTGATTTATCAAAAGCATATAGAAAATATAAAAAAGTTGTTAAAATGAATCCTGTCTATGAAATGGCTTTTGCTTCTAAAATTAATATGGCAATGTGCTATGATTTTAGACCTAAAACAAGTAAACAAATAAAAAGCACATTGCTGAAAATGTTAAAAGATGAAAAAAATAAAGAATACCTTGACCAGATATATTATGCTTTGTCAAAAATTTCTTTAAAAGAAAA
>Ga0208905_1000109_pt1 | contig 39466 bp, 31 predicted proteins | sample AntAceMetag02UKS_FD_184776 | JGI IMG/M metagenome (GOLD analysis project Ga0208905, IMG submission 184776) | Saline lake microbial communities from Ace Lake, Antarctica - Antarctic Ace Lake Metagenome 02UKS (SPAdes) (version 2) | ecosystem: Environmental > Aquatic > Non-marine Saline and... | reverse complement strand
ACTAAAGCATAGAAGTTTTCTGGGCCTCGTTAAGCTCCCCCCTGCCGCCCTTCCGGTCGGCCTACGGCCTCCCTCCAGGGCGGCAGGGGGGGACCCAGGGGGTAAACCATGTACCAGTGTGTTCCCGTTGAACCGGGAGAAGGCAAGCAAGAGCCTCCGCAATCATCACGGAGAAAGAAAATTCCGGTGCGCCTTGAAAGAATCCCTCCTTAAAAATACAGTTGAGACCAGATGCGGTTTTGTCAGTCTGGCCGGAGAGCCCAACGTGGGGAAGTCAACCCTCATGAACCGTCTGATCGGAGAGAACCTGGCTATTGTTTCCCCCAAGCCGCAGACGACCTGGCAGGTGGTCCGCGGTATCCTGACCACTCCCAAAGGTCAGATCATCTTTGTCGATACCCCGGGGATTCATCGGTCCCGTGACGCTCTGGGAAGTCAGATGGTATCCGCCGCCCGATCGGCCATCTTTGAAGCTGATCTGAATTACTGGATTATTGATTGCCGGAAAGGTACGGATCTTTCCGGGCCGATCTTCGGCGATCATCTCCCGTTGCGAATCCCCGTCTTCTTACTGATCAATAAAGTGGATCTCTTCCCCCGCCCCCGGCTTCTTCCTCTGATCAACCGCCTTCAGGAACATTATCCCTTCAAGGAGATCATCCCGATCTCAGCTCTCAAGGGCGAGAATGTCGATCGCCTCCTTGAAGTAACCTGGAAGTATCTACCGGTCGGCCCTCTTTTATTTCCCCCGGACCAGCTCTCCGACCAGCCGGAGCGGGAGATCGTCAAAGAATTTATCCGGGAGCAGGTCTTTCTAATTACTCATCAGGAGATACCATACTCCACCGCGGTGACGGTTGAGGAGATGCGCGAACGGCCGGGGAGGAAGAAACTCTTCATCAGCGCGATTATCTACGTGGAGCGGAAATCCCAGAAGGGGATTATCGTGGGAAAGAATGGGGCGATGATCAAGCGAATCGGGACCTACGCCCGGTCCAGAATAGAAGGCCTACTGGGCGTCCCGGTTTATCTGGAGCTCCGGGTCAAAGTGCGGGAGAATTGGCGAAGGAAGAGTAGCAGCCTGCGTGAGTTCGGGTATAATTAGTTTATCCGGGATTTCATAAAATGAAGTTTCGGATAAGGGGGGACAAAGATTATTTTCAGTTCGCTCCCGGTGGATTCGGCGGCCGCTTCCATGCTTTTAAGATAAGGAACTACATGGGGGTCAATGGCCGGGGCGGGGATGAGAAAGAAGATCATCTTTATCCCGTTCTTTTTCAGAAACACGGTGTTCTTTTCGATGATCTTCCCCAGGTCATCTTCCCCCATCAATCTGTCGTAGTAAGGGATCGGCTCATCCGCAGAGATCAGGCCGTATTTTCCGGAGAGGATGGCAAAAGGCCAACCCGCCTTTCGGGAAAGCTTGGAGACCGTTTTGATTCGTGACGACCGGTACCTTTGAAGAGCCGGGAGGAGTCCTTCCGCCTGGTCTTTCTCCCGGCAGCAGATGGTGCATATTAAAATTTTTCCTGCTGCGTTCAACCGGAGTGGTGAAAAAATTTTATTTTTCACGGATCAATCCTAAGCACAGCCGCAGCTTTTGTTACAGGAACATTTTAATCATCAGGGTAGCACTGGTCAAATAAAGAGCGATCCCCAGCACATCATTCAGCGTGGTGATCAATGGACCGGAAGCGATGGCCGGATCGATCTTCAGCTTGTGAAAGGTCAGGGGGATGAGAACCCCGGTCAGGGTGGAGAAGGTAACGGCCAGGAACATCGAGAAGCCTACCAGAGTTCCCAGGAGAAGGGGATGCTCATCTCCCCAGAAGAAGCCGATTATCGTCAGTAGCGTTCCGCAGGCCAGTCCGAGCCAGAGAGCGACCTGCACTTGTTTGACCACTTCCTTCCAGAGATTGGATGACTTCAAGAGCCCCAGAGCCAGCCCCCGAATGACGATGCTGGAGGATTGAAGACCGACGTTGCCGCCGGTGGCGGTGATCATGGGAATAAAAGCTACCAGTGAGATTACTCTCGCAATCGTCAGCTCGAAAGAGCTGATCACCAGGGCGGAGAAGAAACTCCCCACGATACAGATCAAGAGCCAGGGAAGGCGGATTCGGGCGATCCTAAACGGAGAGGTGGCCCGGAGTTCTCCCTCATCGGTCCCGGCCATCCGATAGATATCCTCGCTTGTCTCTTCATCAATGATGTCGATCACGTCATCGGCTGTAATCCGCCCCCGGAGGACGCGGTCGGCATCCACCACCGGAAGTACTGAGAGGTCGTATTTCTTCACCAGCCGGGCCGCCTCTTCCTGATCGGTCTCAGGAGTAACAGTCGCTATCGGCGGCTGCATAATCTCCTGGAGAGGAGTCTGCCGGGGTGAAGTGAGGAGGTCCCGGAGCGGGACGATTCCGAGCAACTTCCCCCGGGCATCGACCAGATAGACCGAGTAGAGCGCCTCTTCAATGGTGCTTTTCTTAATCAGGTTGACTGCCTCTGCCACCGTCATCTCCCGATCGATGGAGATCAGGTCGGTATCCATGATCCGTCCCGCGCTGTCTTCCGGATAGGTCAAGATCTGCCGGATCTCCGAAGACTCCTGCTGAGGAAGTTCCCTCAGAATCTCGGGTGCCTGGCGAGGCTTCAGCTCCGAGATAACCTCGGCAGCTTCTTCCGGGGCCATCTTTTCAATGATGTCCCCCAGGAAATCGGGTGAGAGTTCCCGGATCAGTTCGGCGCGGATGGTCGAAGGGATAGTATCGAGGATCTCGCCGGCGGTCTTTAAGGGAAGGTGACGGAGGATCTCCAGCCGCACCGGGGGGGCGCAATCAGCCAGCCATTCGGCCAGATCCTCCGGATGAAGATATGAGAGCTCCTGGATAAGCAGCCTGGTCTCGCCCTTCTCCAGGAGATCGAGAAGGAGCTCGCGCTTGCTCGCGGTTAATTGTGATGCGGTCGTGGCCATTTGGTTGGGACTCTCTTCAATTCTTATTATCCCGGATATAATATCAAGGAGGGAAATATTTTGATATTGCTAATTTTATCAGGGAACCATTAGAATATAAGACAAAGGTCAAATACAGGAAGGGGCTTTATGGAAAAAAGAATGATGTCGGTGGTTATCTTTCTGGAGAGCTATATCATCTATGGAATGGTGATGCACTACACAGGAGCCGACCTGGACTCCCTCCTGGAGAGGGAGCGGGATGATTTCCTGGAAGTGAAGAACGCCCGAATCTTCATGGCCGGCGATTCACGGGAGCTCTATACCCTCAGTCATCTGGAAGTAAACAAAGCCCGGGTGGGTATGATCTTCCTTGAGGACTCCATCATCTCCCGGGGGGATTAGCCCTACTTTCAGGATTCGCGGGTAAAATTGGGAATAAGTTAAGGTGTTGATTTGCAGCAGCGATTTCTCAAAATGACCACTTTCTGCTCTCTACCTTGTCACCGGGATATCGCCGTTGGCTCCGAAGTAGTACCGGTTTCCCCCGCGGATCGCCCAGAGGCCGGAACTCTGCCGGAAGATGGCGAGGTCGTCGCCATAGTAGTTGTCGTAGTCAGCCAGCACCGGCTGGTCGGAAGAGGAGCCGAAGTAACACCTGGTTACTCCCCGGATCGCCCAAAGCCCAGCTGAGGCCCGAAAGATTCCGGGGGTGTAGTGGTAGGTCCCGATGAACCAACCAGGAACCGGGGTATCTCCCGAGCCGCCGAAGTAGAGACGGGTTACCCCCCGGATCGCCCAGAGGCCGCTGGATACCCTGAATATACCCGGTTCGCAGGTTCCGTCTCCGTTGTAATCACCCGGGACGAGTACATCCGAGGAAGTGCCGAAGTAACACTGGTAATAATTGAACGCCCACAATCCCGTGGAGGGACGGAAGATGCCCACGTCGGTGGTGCCATCACCGTTATAATCCCCCGGTACGGGAACGTGGGAAGAGGAACCGAAGTAGATCCTGGTCACTCCTTTGATTTTCCATAGGCCAGAAGTGGGACGGAAGATACCGATGTCTGTGGTTGCGTTTCCATTGTAATCACCGGGGACCGGGAGATCTAAGGAGGAACCGAAATAAACCCTGGTAATCCCCCGAACCGACCATAATCCCGCCGCCGGTCGAAAGATGGCAATATCATCATAAGTATCACCATTGTAATCGCCCCCGGCCAGGACGCGGCAGGATGACGAGCCCGGCGGATTGGTGGTGAGCCGGTAACTCTGGTCCCAGGTATGGTCCCCCGGGGCGTAGACCATCCAACTGTAAAGTGACAACGTTGGTCCATTGCCGGGCCAGGGGTCGTTGTAATAGCCAGAACTCCCGGAGTAACCCCGGCCGACCAGGGCGTGGCCCCCGCCGCCGTACCAGGAGAAACCGATCACGAAGGGATGTCCGGCGTCTATTTCGGATTGGAATATCACCCAGGGGAGGGCAGCGTATGATCCGGTTCCATAGATTGCCCCCCAAGCGATCAGTACATCCTCCATGTCTCCGCTTTGACCGAAGATCCAGTTGGCCTGGTTGCAGGAGGAGCCGGTCCCATTGGGCCAGATCACGTTATTGCAGCAGGTGGACTGTCCGAAGCACCAATTGGCCATCGAGCACTGAGTAGAGGAGGTGCCATAATAGGAGAGGATCATCTGGCAGGATGCCGCCCAGCACCACTGGTTTTGTTGCTGGTAGAGCATCGGGACGCTTAAAGTACCGGCGGTGGCGGGAAGAGTTCCGCCGACGACCAGACTGATGATCACCGGTGCCATGACAGAGATAGTCTTCAATGATCTTGTTCCTTATCTGACCGGTTTACTGACGGTTCAGGCTGATATTCTTCTCCACGGCGGACTTTAAAGGACCGAGCATCTGCGAGAGGGTCGTGGTCGTAGAGTACTCTGGGCCGGCCGTCTGATAGTAGCCGGCGAATCCCACCCCGTCGAAGGTGAGGGGCGTAAAGTTCTCGCTGTCCTTCTCCGGGATGGTAAAGAAGTAGGAGGCAGCCTGGTAGATGGCTATCAGTTTCGGTTCGTACCCTCGCGCTTTCGGCCATTGGCGTTTCAGTTTCTGCATCTCGCCGGCCAGGGACGACTTCCCCAAAGAGACCGCTTCCCAGCCATTCTCCATCTCATCAACTACCAGAATACTTCTGGACCGGTCCCCCAAGATGACCGGGAAGTACCAGAGTCCGGCAGGTGAGATCAGTGTGTCGACCGGGGTGTCCGCTCCGGCTTTCAAAAGGGCTGAGGGAGTAATAGTGTAAAGCTGCCAAGGGTCGCCAATACGTGCTTGGGGGAGTTGATCGCCCGGGGAGAAACCAAAGTTACCCAATTCTTCAGGAGGGAGGCTCTTCAGGAAGGGGAGGAGGCCGGCCTCGGCGGCGGCCACGACCTCCGGAGGTGCTGTCTCTCCGAAGGCAACCCGGCAAAATGGGATCAGAAGGACCAGACAGCCGGCAAGAATAAATACTTTATGATCCAGGATATTACTTTTTCTCGTTTTCCCCTCCGGTTAGTTTAAGGATTCACGTAGCCCACAACTTATAATCATTCTCAGACCGCGTCACATCATAGCATAAACTATTTATCGGAGTATGGGAAGTCGGATTTTTATAAAATTGGTAAAATTAATCGCTTTCTCCGTCAGACAGCCCCTCCTCTCCTCTTTCCTTCATGATCTCTTTCAACCTCCGGGACTCCATGACATAGAGCAGTTTGGCTTCCTGGATAGGGCGGGCGGGCGCCCCCCAGAGTATCTGATCTGGTTTGACCTTCTTGTGGGGGGCGATACCGGTCCGGGCGCCCAGCATGACGTTATCTCCGATCTCGACATGGTCGGCAATGCCGCACTGCCCGCCCATGATTACATTCTTTCCCGTTTTCACCGACCCGGCCAGGGCGCACAGTCCCGATATGGCGCAGTTTTCTCCGATATCATCGTTGTGGGCGATCTGAACCAGATTATCGATCTTGGTTCCCTTCCTGATAATGGTCTCATCGAATGTGGCCCGGTCGACGCAGGCGTTGCAGCCGATCTCGACGTTGTCCTCGATGATTACTTTTCCTACCTGAGGAATCTTGACCTGGAGCCCATTTTCGTCCTGAACATATCCGAATCCATCACCGCCCAAGACCGTCCCGGAGTGGATGATACAACGATCGCCGATCACGACGTCTTCATTTACCGTGACGTTGGGGTAGAGCCGGGTATCAGAGCCCACTTTCGAATTCAAACCAATGAACGTCCCCGCGCCGATGACCGACCGATTGCCGATTGTCACCCCCGCTTCGATCACGGCCCGGGGCTGAATCGAGACCCCGCTTCCGATCTTCGCCTCCGGACTGACGGTGGCATCCGGTGAAATGCCGGGAGGGAACTGCCGGGGAGGGAAGAAGATCTGGGCCAGGCGGGCAAAGGCCAATTTGGGGTTCTCGACCCGGATCAGGGGCTTGGATGAGGTCTCGATATCATCTTTACATATAATGGCTTCCGCTTCCGTCTCTTCGGCGGCCTTCAGATATCTCTTCTTCTCAATCCAGATCAGAGCTCCGGGCCCTGCTCCTTCCAGGTTAGTTATGGTACGGACAGTGATTGAAGGGCCCCCGATCAGATCCCCCTTAACCATATCAGCAACTTCTTTCAAGGTCATTTCCATGGGTGACTCCTTTGAACCTAAATTGAGCGGCTTAATTTTTAGTTGAAGAATACAATCCCTTTGTAATACTATAATTTTTTTGATCTTTCAGGTAGCAAGAAATATCAAATAAACAGTTAAAGCACTATTTAGGCGGCGTAGCTCAGTCGGTTAGAGCAGCGGAATCATAATCCGCGTGTCGTAGGTTCGAGTCCTACCGCCGCCATTCCCACCGGGATGATATAGAGAGGAGTCTCAACCTTCAAGCCCAGAATCTCCTCCACCGCTTTATCTTGAAAAGCCCCCACGACCACACTCCCCAATCCCAGCGCCTGCGCCTGGAGAGAGACGTTCTGACCGGCATGGCCGACGTCCATCGGGACGTAACGCGATTCCCCCCGGGATCCATAGCGAGAGGAGGTCCGGTTTACATCCGCGGTGATAATAATAGAAGCGGGAGCGAGAGCGACAAACTGCTGCCCCCAAGCCGCCCGGGCCAGTTGCCCCCTGAGATCACCTTTGCGGAGAAAGGTTACTGTATGGTTCTTCCAATTGTAACGATAAATTCCGGCCGGAAGACCGGTGACGTTGCCGGCCACCAGGTAGATGAAGAGCGGATAGATTCCACCCGCGGAGGGATAGGAACGGGTGGCCCCGGTGAGCCCGTCGATGGTCTTGCCCCCGGCCGCCCACAGCAGTTGGGAAACCTCCTTGAGGGTGAGCGGCCGCGTCTGAAAGGAATGGACCGAGCGGCGGGAGTAGATGGCCTCCTCCAGGGAGACGGTTCCTTTTAATGCCGGTGGAGGAAGAAGAACTGTGGAGGTAGCGGCAGGAGAGATCGTTCCCTCGGCCTGTAAGAAAAACACAGGTGCCAGAATAATAAATACTACTATTATGGGACAGGACAAGCTTGTCAAATTTTCTCCGCGACCGATTTTGCGGTGGGGTTTTATCGATCAATTCAAGCTTTACCGGGCACGTTTCTATTCAGACTTGGACCCGGGTTTTTCGGGGGTAGCTTTCTTTATCTTCTCGATTATCACCTTGACCGCCCGGATCTTATCCATGGCGACACCGGTCTCGATCTTCAGATTGGCGCCATCCACGGTATAGCAAGCCAGAATCGGGAGATCCAGCGCGCCCAATCTTTCTAAAACTTCGGCCTGTCCCGCTTCGGTCTCAGGGGGAGATAATTTTTTCATTATCGCGAGCAGGTAATCTTTCAGGAAACGGTCGATCGAGATGAGGAGAACCCCATTGGCGTCCTTCCGGCAGGGGTTGAGTTCTTTCAGGTCGAAGGAACTCTTCCCGGCCGCTATCAGGTCGAGCCGGGTCTTGATATCGGGCTTTCCGCCCCAGGACATCTCGGTTACCGCCAGTCTGCCGGTGGCCGCGCTTTGAATGATCATGGGGGCTTCCAGCAGGGATAAGCCCCTCTTCTCGTCTTCACTCAACTCTTCTTTTTTTAGCAATTTCTTCAAGTCAAACGTTATTTTGGCGGTGAATATCTCAACCCCTTTATAGGTTTCCGGCTCCTTGATGCCCGCAAGATCGAAGCCGACACCCCGTTCCTGATAGAACGGCATCATGATATCAATACTCTCGAGATAGCTTTTCTTGATGTACTCCCGGTATGCTTTGGGATCGGTAATCTTCTGGACGGAGACCGCCGAGAAGATCGCAGCCGGGGAGGAGGAGATCGAGAACGCCATCTCGTCGCCCGAGCAGTTGATGAAGATCTGAAGATTTTTCAGAAATGTCTTTTCAAACGCGGCTAGCTGATCGGCAACGGTTTTTTCGTCTTTCCCTGTGTCCAGTTCTTTAAAGACCCCGCCGAATATATCGAAGAGCTTCCGGTAAAGTTCAATCAGCATATCCTGTCTCTGAATTCGTCCGTCGAAAACCATCCAGGAAGAATCGTCGAGATAACGGGCCAGGGAGAGTTCTCCTTTCTTCTGCGCTTTCAGGAACTCCTCCAGCGAACTATCCGGCTCCGCCTCGATCAGTTCGTACAGCTCAACCCCATCGCCGTTGATGGTAAGCCCGATGGCAAAGGTCCGCACCTGGCGTCCATAATATAGACTAAGATCAATATAAGAATTGAGCAACTCCCTGGCAACGTTCTCTCCCAGAGGAGAAGGAGCTTCCGCGGCCGTCATCTCAAACTTCTCGAGTTTTTCCTTAGCCAGCGGCTCCAGGAAGTCAAGCAAAGGCTGGACTTTAAGGACGACAGCAAGGGAGCCGTCTACCGGCGCTTTAAAGTCAACGGGGGTAAGGCGATAAAGCTGCTTCAAGATATCCTGATTGGGTGAGAGCCAGGCGGATTTTTTATTGATCGCCACTGATACTGATTTCTTGGAGGTCTTATAAAAATCACCCATCTTTTTCTGCTCTTCCGGAGAAGCGGCGGCAAACGCTTCCGCGTCCAATGTCTTAACCTCCTTGGTATAGACACGAATCCCGGTCTTGTCGTCCTCGGATTGAAGTTTCAAGGTCTTGCTCAGCGCCTTAAGGTATATATCAGGATTAGTCAGTGAGAAGCAGACCGCCCAGGAGTCCTCAGCTTCCGGGCTGAAGCTGACCAGGCAGAGGGGACCATCCATATCCACGCCGGTCAGGTTTGAATTTTCAAGGAGTCCGCCCAGCATCATTTGAAGCCCCATGATGGCGAGAGGCGGGATATCAAGGTTCTGAGAAAACTTCCCGAGGTCGCTGAGCAGCCGGTCGGGATTGGGTACCCAGGCATAACCTTGAACTTTCTCCGGGAGGTTCACCCCCCCCGAGACCGGTACCACAATCGCGATCAGAAATATCAGAGATATAATAGCGCCAATTGATAATCTTCTAATTTTCATTTTACCTTCCTCCGTGGTGTAAAAATGTTGAAACTTTGAGATTAAATTAATATAGTACAATATTACAATTTTTGCGAGGAATAATTTATTTAAGGAGAAGGGATGAAGATATCGATCAATCGGATCATAGTGAATGAAGAAACCAGGATCCGGCAGGACCAGGGGAATATCGCGCCTCTGGAGAATTCAATTCGGAAGGTGGGATTATTGAACCCGATTCTGGTAGATGAGAATGATACCCTGGTGGCCGGTTTCAGGCGCCTGGCCGCCTGCCGGAATCTCGGCTGGGAGGAGATAGAGGTCAATGTGGTCAGTTTTGACGGTGACCTCCTGAAGATGCTGGACGCCGAAGTGGATGAGAACTTATTCCGTAAGGACTTTACACCGGAAGAGGTCGAGTCGATTGAGAGACGCCGCCAGGAGATACTCCGGAAGCTCCGGGGCAATATCTTTCAGCGGTTCTGGCGCTGGCTGAAAAGTATCTTCCGTCTATGCAAACGTGGGGATGATATAAAACAGGATCGAAACCACGTTTAACAGGACAAAACCGGCCAGCAGACTATAGCTGACTCCCTTCTCCAGACGCGCGGGGAAGAACCGGCACCAGCCGAAGATAAAGAGAATTGCCCAGGCCGGCATTACTATGAAGAGATGTCTTCCCTGGGTAGTGGTGTCGGTTCCTTTAAGACCCCAGAATAAATAATAGGCTCCCAGCGCAACTGCCGCATAGAGAATCAGTATTAGTATACTTTCCCGGGCCCGGGCGTTGATCCTGGACTTTTTCAGGATCATTTTGCTCAGAAAGAGTCCTACCCCCGATAGAGCGACCAGACTGGCGATTTTGAGGACAAGATAAAAGACCGGGGGGAGCTCAAACTTCAGCCAGCCATATTTCAGCCAGAAGCTTTTAAAGAGTTCGGTATGGAACCAGGGCCAAAAACCAGCGGGAAAGTAGGTCTCCCCCCGGAAGTAGGAAGAAAGCGTTGAATAGAGAATATTGGTCCTGATAATAAATACCCGGGCGACCTGGGGAAAATACCAGACCAGGGCAGCATAGGCCATCAGGAATATGGCAATGAGCGCTCCCGACCAGAGTATCAGCTTCTTGAAAGAAAATGCCCGGGGGCGCGGCCGGCCGAGATGGATCAGCATGACCCCCGGCAGTGCCGCCAGCATGATCAGGAACTTATAGTTGACCATCAAGCCAATCCCATGCCAGAGAAGAAGTATTAAAATCCGCTGGAAGGTGAAGCCGGTTCTCTGAAATCTCAGTACCAGGTAGATCGCGCCCGCCCCGAAAAAGTTGACACAGGGATCCGGGCTGACCGAGGTCCCGATTACCATAAACTGGGGAAGGAGAGCGGCAATGCCGGCCGCCGCCGGAGCGATCGGGGAGCTTCTCCCGAAGATCTCCCCCGCGCAGGCCCAGACAAACCCAACGGTCAGGATGCTGAAAAGGAGTGATAAGGCTCGTAATCGGTATTGTTCGGCTTCAATTGATAGGTTAGTTGATAGCCGCAATACCCGGGACGCCAGCCAGTAATAGAGGGGAGGGTTCTTCCCGATCTGGGAAGGAGCTATGAATAAAAACGGTGTCTCTTTGAAAGTAGAAGGGAGTGGGGATGGCTTTTCTACCAGGACATACCGCCAGTAATCATAGCGATCCAGCGAAACAATGATTCTCTCCTGAATTTCGGGGCGAGGATGCGGCGCCCAGGGCGGATCCCCTGCCGCCAGAACTTTTACATACTCAAAATGGGTCGGTTCGTCGGGAGACTGCCAGGGGGGAATGATAATGATGTAGATAATACCCAGAACAAGTGACGCCGATACTATAATCAGCAGCGTTAATTTGTAGTTCATCTTTTTCCCTCAACGTCTTCTTCTTCAACGTCCCTTCCTTTTAACGTCTTTATTCTTCAACGTTCTTCTCAACCTCAATCTCGGTGGGAAGATTGATGTATCCCTCCATCCGCCGCGGATTGCGGACCCGAATGATGGCGGCGTTGTTGATCCAGTCCAGTGTGCGGTAGGTATCTTTCCCGGTAGCGGCGGAAGCGGCCGGATTTAGAGAATATGTGCCATCGGCGAAATTAGCCCGGTGGATAAAAGTAACAGTGCAGTGTTCGCCCCGCCGAAATTCGAAATCCCGCCGGCCGTGCCAGCGCGTATTGGTCCCGAAGATATTAAGTCCCCATTTATTTCTAAAGATATTGCCGAAAACAAATCGTTTCACGTCTTCGTTGAACGAGACATGGAATCTGATGACAATCTCCTCTCCGCTGAAGAAGGTTTCCGTGGGCTCTCCGTCTTTATTAAGAATCTCCAACCCCGTGATCTCAGCCTCCCGGCCCCCGTAGCGGCTGTAGTCGGCCGGGCCTCTTACTCTCTTCCCATCCTCTTTTCCGGAAAGAGCATCCATATCCGGGTGAAGCGTATGTTCTCTCTCGCGCTCGTCGATCAGGGCCAGGTACTGCTTGACAATCTCCCCCGGTTCTCCCCGGGCCAGGAGCCGGGAGTAGTCCAGGATCATGGCCTGATGGCAGATATTCAGAACGCTCTCGATATTGTGAGTAACGAAAACGATAGTCTTGCCCTGCTTCTGGAAATCACGGATCTTCCGGGTACACTTGTGCTGGAAATAAGCGTCGCCCACTGCCAGGACTTCGTCGATCAAGAGTATCTCCGGCTCCAGGGCAACCGCGACCGCGAATGCCAGCCGGACATACATCCCGCTGGAGTAGGTCTTGACCGGCTGGTCGATGAACTCGCCAATTTCGGCGAAAGCGATAATCTCGGCCATTTTTCCCGTGATCTCGGCCGGAGAGAGGCCGAGGATGATTCCACTCAAAAAAGCGTTCTCCCGGCCGGTAAAATCGGGGTTGAAGCCGGCCCCCAACTCCAGGATGGTGGAGACCCGTCCCTGGACTGATATTTCTCCCGAGGTAGGTTCCATGATTCCGGCAATAAGCTGGAGGAGAGTAGTCTTGCCGGAACCGTTCTGCCCCAATATTCCCAGGGTAACCCCTTCCGGGACCTCCAGGCTAATATCCCGGAGGGCCCAGAATTCCCGGTGATAACGCCTGTTCCCCATCCGGATGGCCTCCTTCAAGCGCTGGAGGGGACTATCGTAGATCGGAAATTTCTTGGAGATATTCTTGAGAGAAATTGCAATATTGCTCATTTTATATAGGGTTTATAATTTAAGATAATCCTTCCGATCTAAAATTCCAAATTCCCAGCGTCAGATATCCTGAATAGTTATTTCTCTATAATATTCACCAAAAAATGTTAAATGACATCCACAAATGCTTTCTTGGTTTTATTGAACCACCAGAGCCCGGCCAGGAAGAGTACCGCTCCCAGTACCAGGGTATAGAGGAACCCATTCCAGTCGGGCAGCTTTCCCCGAAGGAGTATCTGCCGGTAGTTATGAATCAGGGCGGCGGCGGGATTTGCTGTCAGCCAGAAGGCGATTCTGCCGTTAAAGGCATTCCGAAGGAGGTCTTCCGTGTAGAAGATCGGGGTCAGAAACATCCAGCAGAGCGTTCCCAGTGCAACGGCCTGCCTGATATCCCGGATGAAGACGGCGACACTGGCAATTATCCATCCAAGACCCGCTGTCAATAAAACTTGAGGCAGAAGAAGTAGTGGAATCAGGAGCCAGGTCCATGATATACATCGTCCTAAAAACAACATACCCAGCAGGAGCACCACCAGGCCGACACATTGATGAACAATGGCGGCGAGGACTACCTTGAGAGGGAGTACTTCACCCGGGAAAATTACTTTTTTAATCAGGCTGGTATTTTCGAGCACCACGGTCGTACAGCGATTCAACCCCTCGCTGATCGCCAGCCAGACCACGATGCCGCAGAATACTTCCAACGCATACGCGGATAACCTGGGATCATCTTTCAGTCGCAGACCGAAGATACCCCCAAAGACGACAGTATAGATGATGAGAAGAACAATCGGTTCTACAATCGACCAGATAATTCCGAAAACAGATCCTTTATACCTACCCAGGATGTCCCGGCTTACCAGGGCGTAGAGGAGATATCCCTGTTTGATAAAAGTGTAAAACCCGGTACTAAACATAGAAATCCGCCTTCTCCGACATTGTTCAAAAATAGGAGCCTATTCGGGAATACGAACAATACCAGATCAGGGTAAAGAAATCATTATTTTTGTATTAAGACTTTATCCGATTTTTAAGAGCTCAATTAGCTAACTGTTTATATTGGAAGAATTGGGGTATGCCCTTCAGTGATGTTAGTGCTACATATTGTGTTTCTTTGGTTTCGGGCCGCGGCAATGCGTTAACATATCCTTATAGGGGTAACTTCTCAATGAGTTGGGGTAGATTGCATTTACAACTATTCACTGGATTCCTGCTTTCGCAGGAATGACGGGCGCTTACATCCAAATGTCATTCCGGCGAAAGCCGGAATCCAGACATCTTACCCTGAGTTATTGAGAAGTTACTTATAGTGCACGGCCTCCACTGCGACGGCCTGTTGAGCCAAGCGATATAACAGCATCCCGGGTAGTCTCTCATGGCCGGTAATGCTATATATTGTATCAACACCAGTCAAGGGCATACCCCAATGGAAGAAAAAGAACTCTGGCCGAACCGATCCTGGAATTGGTAATCTTGATAAAAAGACAGATGGAGACTCCCGAGATTCTGGAAAAATTAATCGGCAGTGAGGAATATTTTCGGAAATGAAGCAGATTAGCGTAATTATAGCAAATTACAACGGGGAAAAATATCTGCCGGCATTGCTGATGGATCTTATCAATCAGAGTGTGGATGACTTCACCACTATAATAGTAGACGATGCCTCTCAGGATGATTCACTGAGCATTATCAGGGAGATAGTCGGCGACCAGCCCAGGTTTCAGGTACTCGAATCCGCGATTAACCGGGGATTTATTGAGTCCTGTTATGCCGGATTAGATCAGGCTCCCGGAGATTATCTATGTTTCTTAAATAATGACACCCGGCTTGATCGATATTTTATAGAGAGGAATCTCAAGATTCTTGAAGAGAACCCCTCGATTGGGGCGTTGAGCTGCCGGATTGTGGATAAAACCGGGAACAACTGGTTCAGCGGAGGAAAAATTGTTCTGGGAATCCCCCGGATTCTGACCGATGATTTTCGGGGAATCAGGGAGGTGGATTGGATAGCGGCAACGGCGGTATTTTACCTGCGCCAAGTACTGGAAGAAGCAGGATTCTGGAAAAAAGAATACCAAATGTACCACGAAGATGTCGAATTATCCCTGAGAATCCGACGCGATACAGAATATCGACTCTGCATCTTCTCGGATCCTCTGGTTCAACATCTCGAACCGGGGACAAGTCAGTCAACCTACCGTCACTTTTATTACCATTTTCGCAATCTAATTCTTCTCCAGAAAGAGTATTTCCCCCGGAATATCTTCCTGACTCTGTTGCTATATATCCCGGCCAATCTGATCCGAGTAATTTTCAGCAGAGAAAGTTGGGAAGGGAAGAAAGGTTATGTAAGCGGTTGTTTCAGTGGAGCTTTATCAGGACTTCTGCCGAAAATATGCGCGGGGAGAGAAATTAAAATCACAGATTAAGGGGTTTTACCTTCCTGTGATATGCGAAAAATTTTCGAGTTAAGCAATTCTTGACCGATAATTTGGGCGGCCAGCTCATTTCCCGCGATATTCCAGTGCGTGTCGCGAGGCTTATACAGGTTTGTCCGGAGAGATGCGTCACGGAAAGCCTTGAGTAAGTCAAGGTAGTTTATACCAAGGATCTCCAATTTTTCGGCCAGTTTTTTATTTGGCTGTGACCAATCCCATCTGTTCGGGTCGGGCATCCCGCCGACAATCATCTTCTGCAGTTCGGGATTGACCTGCATCTCATCAGGGATGATGAGCACAAAGAGGCCAATGTTTCGTCGGTCGCAGATCGATTGTATCTCTTCCAACTCAGGGACAGTGGCATTCAGTTCGTCAGTCAGTCTGCTGTTGTCACTGCGGCAGATATAACTCCTTGTTTTCTCGATTTTGAGAAATGCTTCTTCGGAGAATGTTGGAGCCTGGTCGATATACTCATTGGCTCCGGCCGCATCTTGTCCTTCGTAGTGTGGTTTCACGCTGGCCAGGTAATAGATGAAGGAAGTGACAAAGGAGTATTCATACCACTTGGTTCGCTCCCCGAAATTTCTAGAAGCGCTGAAAGCAGCGCCTTCAGCAAAGTCATTGCCTACGAAAAAAGAAACAATTACCAGGTCGGGCTTAAGCGCGAGGCCTTCCGTCACCAGTAAGTTGAGATAGGCAGTGGGGCCGACACATGGAATCCCCATATTTATAACTTCCGCGTCTAACCCCGCCATACATAAAATTTCTTCCAGTCTTGTGTAATAGTTGTATCGATATGGTACTATGCCGTAAGCGAAAGAATCGCCGAGTCCGAGTACTCGAATATCCGCTCTCTTTTCTTCCGAGAACTCCACATCTTTAAAGCCTTTTGAATTAAGGTGGAAATCCCAATCTTCCGCCAGTGGTCTCCCCCGGAAACGATTATAGCTTTGATCGTAAAAGCAATAAAGAGGCTTAAAGTGATGAAAAACGCGTAACATCACTTCCGCCAGCGCTAAGGTTATAAGCAGTATCCCGATGGTCGTCAGTGTCCATTTGAACATCTTTTTCAGGTTCTCTGTCATCTTGTGTGGGTAGTTTGTGTCGCGGTATCTTGAAATCCGCGCAGATAAAGCTCTCCTATAAAAAAATAATAGAGACGTCTGGGGAGGCGTATTTTTAAGGAGTCCAAGCGACTCGCCGGCGGTAGTAAAACAAGCAGAGCGAGCTTCTTCAGAAAGGTGGGCAGCAGTGGTGATGCCTGGGGGGTGAAGCAATCGGTCAATTCCGGTTGCTGGGATAGAAATATTGAGCAAGTCCGACCGACTATATATTGCCGGTGTAAAAAGGTGGCCATGGTAGTAGCATGACGGTGGTGGGTGCGAGCCGCTTGATGATAATAAATTCGCATTCCGCTCAAGCTCAAACGATAGCCCACTTCTAAGTCTTCCCATCCGTATTCCGTAAAAATCTCATTAAAAGGCTGATCCATCATGTATTTTCTGGGCAGCGAAATATTACTCGTATAAAAGCAGGTGAACGGCACTTCATCACCATCCGATATAAGCGCGTAACCAAACTGCGCGCCGTAGCTGTTAATGAACCGGAGAAATGGAGTCACTTTCATCTGTTCTTCATCCCACTCTGTCAACCCTAACACGGCGCATCCGTAGCCTAACGCGTTCTGTCTCGTAAAATGGCTTTCCAGCCAGTTGGTTTCGGGTATGGTGTCATCGCCTAAAAAGGCTATGAGATCAGAAGTTGCTGTTTTTATTCCCCGGTTGCGCGCCGTGGCTTGGCCCGCGTTACGCTGACGCAAAGGGATGAAACGGAAAGGTAATTCATTCCTACGCTGCCAGCTTTGGATCATTTCCCAGGTGCCATCGTTGGAGCCATCGTCGATGACAATCACTTCATCAGGGAGCTTGGTCTGAACGAGCAGGGCGGACAGCGTGGCATTCAGAATATCATGTCGATTATATGTTGGGATTATAACTGCGATGGTTTTAAAAGGATCTTCCCGCATATCATGGCCTACGAATTCTATGCGAGGGAATGCCCAGAAACCTGGAGGGGGCGGCTTAAAATGTCGAAGCTTAAGGCTTTTTGGTTTGTTCGAAAGAAGCCGTATATTCAGAATCCCGTTGTCATCGCATTGAACATCCATCAGAACAGTTTTGATTACATTCGCTGGAATGGCATAGTTTGCCCTCAACCCGTTACATTCAATACTCAGGCGCCCGGTTTGTTCTTCCCCCAACCAGTGCAAGGCATCTACTCGTAATACCCCCCTAACATGAGGGTGGACTTTAAGGAAGCACGCGGCCGCAGTCGTCGCGGGCCGCACCGTTCGGCCGGCGCACTTTTGCACCGGAAACCACCCGGGCCCTAATCGCCCTCTTGCGCTATCCCGGGCGGGGGTGAGCCCGGGGGAAGATACCCAATGGCGCTTGCCCCAGGCAAGATCACGGCGCGGCAATTCGGGCCGTGGTTTTGGTGATAATCGCCCCGTATCGATAAGACCCGATTGGAACAACTCCCGATCCGGTATCTTTCGATTTTTCTGGATGTGGCGGCGTTCACGAAGTGTGTCCGGAAGACGGCGAATATTCCAGGCCCAGATATGATACAATAGGGACACTCGCAATCTCAGCAATAAGCTGGCCGTGAAAACCCCGACTGCCGCCATGGCGTGCATCCATTCATAATTCTTGAGCAAGGACCTTACATTATGACGGAATCCCATCATTTCAATCCACATCTGTCCCCCATGATCTCTGGTTGTACCCCCCAGGAGGTGCTTGACAATCGAGTCGCGTGAGACAAGCACTTTTAAACCCATCAGCCAGAGCCGCCATCCAAGGTCAACGTCTTCGTGGTACATAAACATCCGCCGGTCAAAACCGCCGAGCGCGAAAAAAGTGGTTTTGCGAATCATCATTGCCGCCGCGGTCGGAAACAGTACCTCCTGGTAAGCCGGCATTGAGGCGGCGCCTTTTGGTAACTGCATGGCATGACCAAAATCAGCATCTTGCCCGAACCCCAGCCAGGTCATTGTTCCGCCCCGCGCATTTACAATTCCCGGATGGTCTCGAAGTTCCAGGGTTGAACAGACGGCGCCCAGATCAGGATATTCTTGGAAAGCTTTCAGGAGGTATGTCAGCCAGCCGGGTGTGACTTCCGTGTCATTATTCAAAAATACCAGGAACTCACCCCGCGCTTTTTCCGCGCCCCGATAATTCGCGGCGCCAAAACCGAGATTGGTTGCTATCTCCAGCAGACGTACTGCGGGGAATCGCTTCTCTACCCACTCTCTGGAGCCATCCCGAGAATGATTGTCCACCACGATCAACTCTGATGCAGATGATTCGGCGGCCAGCAGGGAGGGAAGGCACTTTTCCAGGTGTTTAAGTCCATTATAATTGACAATAATTATGGACACATTTTCTGGGTTGAAGATGGACATATATAGACTCCGGGTAAAGAACTCAATAAACTGCCGGTTTTGAGTTAAAATCGGTTGATTCTAAAATTATATCTTTTCTTATCGTGTTATTTTGTCTTTAATTATATATTACTTCAAGAGTATTATCCTTAAATCTTATTTACAATTACGTATTTTTTGTAACTTCTCAATAACTCAGGGTAAGATGTCTGGATTCCGGCTTTCGCCGGAATGACATTTGGATGTAAGTGCCCGTCATTCCTGCGAAAGCAGGAATCCAGTGAATAGTCGTAAATGCAATCTACCCCAACTCATTGAGAAGTTACTATTTTTTACATAAGGCGGGATGGTGAAATCAACCTCCTTTTTTCCCTATTTATTTGATAAGATGCCGGAAGCTCGCAAGTTAAGATAGAATAGATGGAAAATCTTCAATCTAAAATGTCGTTTGATCTGCTCCAACGCTACCGTCTATCATCGGAGTTGATTAATGCAGTCCGGGGAAAAAAGCCTCTTCGTATCCTGGATGCCGGCAGCCGGATAGGGTATTTGAAGAGTTTCCTGCCGGAAGATGTTATTGTTAATCTGGATATTGGCTTTTTCTCGGGGTATTCCCAACTGGTAGGGGATGTTTTGAGTCTGCCTTTTTCGTCGGAAGCATTTGAGTTTTCTCTCTCACTTGACGTACTCGAGCACGTTGAGCCCTCCTCCCGCCGTGATCTTCTCAATGAGATGGCCCGGGTCAGTCGGGATTTTTTCATTGTGGGCGCTCCTTTTAAGGAAGAGCAAGTTGAAGAGGCCGAGAAGTTGGCCAATGATTTTTTTCTAAAAGTTAGCGGAGCCGAGAATGAATTTTTGTCCGAGCATATCCATTTCGGCTTGCCGGAGCTTGATAAAGTTATAAACTGGGTGGAGGATTCAAAGTTTCAAGCTGTCGTATTACCCAATAATTATCTGCCTCGCTGGCTGATAATGATATGTCTGAATGCCTACCTGTCGCACCTTCCGCGGGCCGGAGATCTGGTTAATTTAATTAATTCACTCTATGACCGGCAGTTTGCGGAGTTTGACAATTGTCTCCCTGCCTATCGCCATTTAGTACTTGTCAGCAAGTCGGGAAGTCTGCCGGCAGAGAAGATTCGTCGCCGCTTCACCTCTCCACCATTGCCCCGGGATTTTCATCGGCGGGCCTGGGATTTTGCCCATCGTCTTTTAGATGAGTTATCCGCTCATCATGAAAGGGTGCTGCTCACGCTCCGGGAAGAAAAGAATAAGCTTGAGAAGGAGTTATATGAAGAGCAAGAGAGATATATCAGGACCCGGATGGAATTAGAGGGGATCAAAGGGACTTTTGCATATAAACTCTATCAAAAAACCATTGGTCGCATTTTTAATAGATCAGTCAATCCATGATTACTGAAAAAAGTTCAGTGCGCCGGCCCCTCCTCTTTCAGAACGATGAGCAGTTTACGTAATCTTATCTATAAGATGAACCACTCAGCCAGGGTCCGAGATATTCGCGCAGCCTCCCCTCCAGCGAGATGGCCTTGAATTCATTGAGCCTTCGATACTGCCCCTCGATGATCTCCCGGCGGAAGGCCGGATCATTACAGAGGAGTGCTGCCATCTCGGCAATCTCGGGGTAATTCTTCTTCCGGATCAGGACCCCGGCGCCGCTCAGGGTATCGGGAACGGCGGCGGCGGCGTAGGCCATGACCGGGATGCCGAAATGCATCGCCTCCATTAGAGGCATGCAGAACCCCTCATGCTCGCTCAGGCAGAGATAGACCGAGGCCAACTTGAAGTAGGCGAGGAGTTCGGCGTTGGTGACGTGACCGGTAAAGACGACGTCCTTAAGTTCAAGTTCCTGGATGATCGATCTCAGGTAACGGAGATAGGTCTCGCTTCCCTTGTGGAAGCCGACCAGGAAGAGCCGGGCTCTGGGCTGGAGCAGATTTTTGTAATAAAAGAATACCTGGAGAAGGTCCTCGAACCTCTTGTTGGGAACAATCCGCCCGACGAAGAGGAGGTTTCCTTCTCCGGCCCGATGCTTGAGAAGAACGCTTCGGGACGGTTTCTCGGAAAGTGTAGACCAGTCGTTGATCAGGGGGATCACTCCGGTCCGGGAGAAGCCGGCCTCCTCCAACTCTCGCCGGTTGTACTCTGAGACCCCCAGGGCAAGGTTGGTCACCCCGGCCAATTCTTTGAGCTGCTCACGTCCCTCCCGGAGGAAGGCGGCTGTCCCGGGGAGGATAACGGCGAAGTATCTCGCGGGGGTAACGTTGTGATAGATGACAACCCTGGTATCGGGGACGGTCCGGAAATAACCGGTGACGGCGGAGCCGATCGAGAAATGATAGATCAGGATATTCCCCTTCGAGCTGCACTCCCGGTGCTCGCTGACCGGCCGGCAGAGATGGCGCGACCGGTCATCGACATTGGAAGGCTCGACAAAGATATCGGACCCGCACCCCCAGCTCCGGAAGAGCTTCTGGAGCTCGAGCGCGTAGTTGCTGATCGCGTCCCCCGGCATGAAGCCGGCCAGTATCTGATCTATTCTCATCTTCTTAAGTTCGGAGTTGGAAGTGACTAAAGTTCGAAGTTGGATTTCGTCATTTTATTTATACCTTCTTCCAGCCGGTCCAGAACCTCTTCCCAGGTAAAGTTTTTCTCGACGTAACGTCGGCCGTTCTCCCCCATCAGATTCGTCCGGTCGGGATGATCGAGGAAGTAGAGAAGGCATTCTTCAAACTCATAGTAATCACGAAAATACAGCCCCCCCTGCGAGCGGAGACAGTGATCCCGGGTGACCGGGCAGAAGGCATTGACCAGGGCGGGCTTCCCGGCCCGCCAGGACTCCAGCAGGACGATCGAGAAGCTCTCGTTGGTCGACGGCTGGCAGAAGATCTCCGAGGCGGCGTAGCAGTTCCACTTCTCCTCCACCGGGAGGTAACCAAGGTCCCGGGTCCATCTCCTGGCCTCCTGGTCCAGGGAGACATCTCCGGTTCCCATCAAGAGGAGCTTCAGGTCGGTTCCCTGATGCTGTTTGAAGAGACGGAAATATTCGATCAGCAGCCCTGTATTCTTCCCCCCCTCCCGCCGCCCGGCGTAGAGGAGATAGGGCGAGTCGATCGCAAATTTCTCGCGGAAGCTCTCCGGCCGGAGTTGGCCCGGGAGTTCTATCCCCATACCGACCCGGCAACTCCTCTCCCGGTCGATGGCAAAGATCCGATGAGCCAGAGCCTGCTCCGATGCGCTGTTGAAGAAGACACCCCCCGCCTGCGAGAATAGATCCTGGAAGATCTTCAGATAGGCGTACGGCTCATCATGGAGACAGGGAACCAAGATTGATCTTTCGGGCGCGATCTTCATGCCCCGGTAGGTGATTCCGAAGAGATAGGGAGCGAAGATGAAGAGATCGAACTCATCGCGGTGCTGATCGATGAAATCGCAGAGCGATTCACTCCGGGCCACGGCGTCGATCCATTCTTCCTCCTGGGCCCGGGTCAACGGCTGGCCGTGGATGATCTTCTCCCCGAAGAAATCCTGCTTCTCGCGGTCGTGGGAAGTGATCTCAAATCGCCGGACCTTGATCCCGTTGACGGTCACTTCCCCCGGAGGAAGTTCGTTCTTCCAGGTAGTGTGGTCCCGGGCACAGGTGGTCAGCACTTCGGAGCGGTGACCCCGGTCACGCATCCGTTCCGCCCAGCTCTGGATCAGGTTCTCAGCCCCACCGGCCGCCCCCGCCGCGTAGCGCGGGCAGACGTAGGCGATCTTCCAGTGTTGTTTCATAAAAATAATTACAATTCAGACCGGATTAACCCCGATTTATCAGGGTTAATCCTGTCTAAGATGGCCGATCTTCTCTTCCAGGGCGGCCAGTCTTCGCTCGTATTTTGCGTCCAGCCCCTGGACGATGCTAGCCATCCGGGCGTTGTAGTCTTTCTGCTGGGAGAAGAGGCGGAAGGTATAGAATTTCAACAGCTTCCAGATAACTTTTTTCAGCCAGACGGCCGGCCGGCCGATGAGAAAGGTCTTGCTGTAGATCTCGAAGTCGCCAAGATCAACATCCGCCGCCCGCCAGATGGTCTTCAGATAGTAATTAAGGTAGGCGTCGTCACTCCTGAGATTATTCATCTCGAGCGCGAGGGCTCCGGAGAGGTTATACCGCTCATAGATTCCCGTTCGCCGCTTTTCTTCCACCCGTTCGCAGACCCGTTCCATGATCGTCTCGACGTCAACCCCGGATGTGTTAATCTCAAATACCTCATTTTTCATATCAATCTTCTCCAGATGTCTTGGGGTCAAACCTTGATTTAGCATTTAACGCCTCCTGCTCCCCCATCATCCAGGTGACTGGGATACTGAAGACCCCTTCTCCCCGGAAGGAAGAGAGCACGGTGAAGGGATAAAAATATTCCTGTCGGTGATAATTGGTGAGATGATCTTGTGAGTGGATCGAGAGAGAGAGGTAATAGTCGCCGGTCAGGAGAGGGAGTGAGGCGAGGCGGAATCTCAACCGCCCCCACCCTTCGATTGAGGGGATCCGATAATCGCCGATCTGGGTGTTGCTCCCGAAGCAGAGTACTCGATCGGCGTCATGGATGGCAAAGCCGAAGACGGGATATTCGATCCGCTCTTTCGAGAAGAAGTCGATTGTAACGTTCAGGTCGTCACCCGCCCTAAGATTAGCGGTCGGTTTCCCCCGGCCGTCAGTCAGGGTGACAGACTTGATCTCCACCTCCCGGCTCCCCCATTCGTGGGTAACGCCAAGCCCGGCCCCTCCCTGAATAAGTTGAGCCTGGACGTCCTCAATGTAGCGGTTGATGACTTGATCGGTCGTTCCCTGGCGGACTACTTCTCCCGCCCGGAGGTAGATCACCTGATCGCAGAAGTTCCGGATTAAATTCATGTCGTGGGAGACGACGACGATCGTCTTCCCCCTCGACTTGAACTCCCGCATCCGTTCTCCGCTCTTCTTCTGAAAGGCTTCGTCGCCCACCGACAGAACCTCATCGACCAGGAGGATCTCCGGATCGGCGGCCACCGCCACCGAGAACCCGAGACGGACGGACATCCCGGAGGAGTAGAACCGGAGCGGGGTCTCGATGAACTGCCCCAAACCCGAAAACTCAACGATCCGGTCGAACTTTTCTTCGATCACGGAGCGGGGAATTCCCATAATCGCCGCGTTGAGAAAGATATTCTCTCTACCGGTCAGATCGGGATGAAACCCGGCCCCCAGTTCCAGGAGGCAGCTTACCTGGCCCCGAACTTCGAGCGAGCCGATGGTCGGAACCATGGTTCGGGCCAGGATCGAGAGGAGTGTCGTCTTCCCCGACCCGTTGGGGCCGATCACGCCTATCGTCTCGCCCTCTCCGATTGAGAAAGAGATATTTTTCAACGCCCAGAAATCGTCCCGGGTCTCCCGGTGAAGGATCCGGTCAATGAGGGTCGCCTTGAGGGACTGTCCCTTGGCATGCCGGAGCCGGAACTTCTTCCCCAGATTTTTGACTTGAATTACGTTCATAATAACTATTACTCCATTATTATCGGACCGTATTACCCGCGACCAGAGTCGGAGTTTTCCCCTCTTACTCCCGTTTCAGGTTCTTTTTGAAGCGACGAGATACCACGATATCGAGGAGTTTTGGTTATTTTAGTGGCCGGACAAAAATCATCGATGATCAGATTTTTTATTATGAGGAGAAGAGCCGTAAGATAGATGGGGATGAGTTCACCATAGTCCCTAACTTCATGAATATTGCATCCATAAAGGATCGCGGCCAAAAAGGGAATGGTCACCAGGAGGGATCGGCGTACGAATAAGTTTCCGATTCGATTTTGTAAAAGCAGAACCGGGATCCATATATATCCCAAGATACTCAGCATTAAGGGGTATGGCCCGAAAGCATACGCCCGACCCGTGAGTAACCTGAAGTTCTCATGAAACTGACAGATTGTATCCCTCCCGGGATTATCCCGGTACAGCCATTGTAAAGAGATAATAATAATACACCAAATCACGAATTGAGAGACACAGTGCAACATGATGGTCCGCAACCTATCTTTTCCCCAGGCGGTAAAAAGGTAAACAAAGGTGAGGAAACAGGCGGTTTCCCGATTGAGGGTCGCGGCGATAAATAACGGGTAATAAAAAAACCACTGGCGCTTGTAAAGAAATATTAGGCCCAGAGTGAATAGGAGCACCAAAGGAATGTCATAGGGATACCAAATATTAAGCCGGTCAGGCAATATAAAGGTGAAAACTAGTGGATAAAAAATTGAAAATGAGAGGATGATGTTCGTCTTCAACTTCCGGAAAAAGAATGAAAGGTAGTAACGGAATACGATCACTAGGCAAAATGTCGAGAGAATTTCGATGAGAGCGAAAAGATTAACAGCAGGGGTCCACAGTAACCGTTGATGATCGACGAAACGTCGCATGCCAACAGTGTCGAATACAGGTAATGGGAGATCGAAATGGGAAAGACCCCGGACGATCCAGGGGACTAGAACCCGACACTGCCATGGCCGGCGGGCAGTACCCTGCAAAAGATCATCCATGCGTGCAACGTAGATCATGTAAGTATGAGAAAACCTCAATTCGACGAAGTAGTAAGAAGCCGTGAGTACCAGCAGTAAGAAGAGGAAGAAGAAACCAATGTTTTTGGAACGGGACATATTGAAGAGGGGCGTTGGCATATGGGTTATCTTCAGTTTCAATTATAATGTATGTTCCAATCAAGGTTACGAAGTTTTAAAGTCAAGCAATAAATTTAAGAGTGATTTCTTATCGTTAATTTCTTTGTGTCGTAATAATCACAATTCATCGGCAAAGTATGGTTCCTTCTTAAGAAAGATCAGAGTGCCCGCAATCAGGATTACCGGCGAGAGGAGCAGGGAGAGGAAGAAGAATGGGCTAAATGGTACGGGAATACCGAGGAAGGCATACCGGTAACAGGTCACGATTGAGGCCATTGGATTGATGATGTAGAGATTGAAGACCCAGGGCCCGATGGCTCCCGTCTTCTCCCGTACCAGGTTAAGTGGGTACATAATAGGGCTGAGGAAGAACCAGGCCAGGAGGATAATGGACATGATGTGTTCGATGTCTTTGAAGTAGACATTGAGACAGGAGAAGAAGTTGGAAAGACCCAGAATCAGCGCGGTCTGGAGCAGAACAATCAGCGGCAAGAGGAGGAGACCCGGACCTATTACAAGATGGTAAGATGGAGTAACGATGGTATATATAAACAGGAAGACGACCAGGACGACCAGTGAGAGGAGGAAGTTAACCAAGTTAGCCAGGACCATGGAGAGAGGGAAGACGTATTTCGGGGAGTAGGTCCGCTTGATCAGAGATGGGTAGCCCGTGATGGCATTGACCGAGTCGGAGAGACACATGACGAAGAACTGCCAGACCAGGATCCCGACCAGCAGCTGGGGAAGATCGATCGGAATCTTCAGAAGCGTGATAAAGACGAAATAAATCACCATCATGAAGAGGGGACTTATCATCGTCCAGAAGAAACCCAGCGTTGAGCCCTTATAGCGGATCCTCAGATTGCGGAGAACCAGATTCCGGATCAGGTCCTTCCAATCGGATATATTGCGTAGTTGGCTGAACATAGTCGGTCCTTATTTTTTGATCCGCATCATACCTTGCCTCTTTTGAAAATCAAAGCGGGATTTCCTGATGTAATGCTTCTCCGCTCGGTCCTGGCGCCGGCGGCAAGAGGCGCCGGATGACCTGACCCCACTTCTCCCGGTAGGGAAACTGCTGGAAGTATTCAAGACGCCGGTCCTGGGCCCCAAGGATCTTGTCGCGGAGATCGCGGTCGGTCAGGATCCGGTGAATCAAGCTGGCAATCTCGAACGACCGCTTCTCTCGAAGCAGGATTCCGGCGGAGCCCAGGGTGAAGCCGACCGCTCCCGCTTCGAAGGCCACTACCGGCAGACGGTAGAAGAGCGACTCCACCAGGGGCACCCCCAGTCCTTCATGTTCACTCAGACAGAGAAAGAGCGAAGAGACCCGGTAAAAGGACCGCAGCGCCTCCCGGCTGACCTTGCCGGTGAAGACCACTTCTGAAAGCTTGAGATCCCGGCTCCGCTTCAGCAGCGCCCTGGTATAGACCGGAAAGCGCCGGTCTTCCCCGACCAGGATAAGCCGGGAGTTTTGATTAAAATAATTTTGATAGTAATGAAAGGCACTCAGAATATCTTCCTGTTTCTTGTTGGGAGCGACCCTTCCCACAAAGAGAAGATTGGTACGGCCGTCCCGGTATCTCTGAATGACAGATTCATCGGAGGGCCCGTTTAAACGGTCCCAGTCGAAGATCAGCGGGATGACCTCCGGTTCCGGATATCCCAGCTCGAGCAGCTCCCGGGCGTTGAAGGGGGAGTCGGCCAGGGCGGACGAGACCACTCCCGCCATTCTCGAAAGTCCCCTCCGCGCCTGATGGGCCAGATAAGCGATCTCCCGGTCCCAGGGCGTGAAGAACCGGGCCGGGGTGATGTTGTGATGGATCAGGAGCTTTCGGTCGGGGCAGCCGATAAAGTAATCAGCCAGGGGAGAGCCGATCGCAGTGTGGAAGATGAGGACGTTATCGGGACGGCTGAAACGCCGGTGTTCCCGGTAGGAGAAAACCTCAGCTTCTTGCCCGGGTCGGGTCTCATAGACGAAGATCCGGGAGTCGAATCCCTTCTCCCGGAGAAAATTCCGGAGGGTAAGGGCGTAATTCCCAATCGCGTCCTCCTCCTCAATCACCGGCACCAGTTGATGTACACCCGGGGTTTCTCTTGTCAAACCTTGATTTAGCATTTTTTATTGCTTGCTTTCCTCGCACTTCTTTTATTACGAACTTTTACGATCTGTTCCCATTCCGGAAGATATGCGTTCAACATGCTTTTGAAAAGTTTCCCATGATTAGGGATTCGCAGGTGCAAAAGCTCATGGACTATTACATAGTCCCGAAATTTTTGCGGCTCATGGATAAGGTCGATATTAAAACTCACCCAGCCTTTAGAGGAACATGAGGCCCACTTCTGAACCATCCGCTGAACTCTAATCTGTTTCGGTTCTACTTTGATAATGTTAATCCATCGCTCAACTTCAGCCTTGAGCTGTTTCTTCTCCCGGAGAAGGCGATTCGACATCTGTTTCGAACTTTTCATTTCCTGCGCAACTTGAGTAACTTTTCCGCTATGGGTACCATCGCATCTTTTCCTGTTACTGGAATCAGCAACTTATAAAGTTCCGCCTTTAGTTGTCTCAGTTCCGCTTTGTTGAAATTGTAATTAGGAAATCTTAGAAAAATGCCGTTAATCGGGGAGGCAAGTTCATCGGCTTCTACGATATTCTCTTGTTTTAGGATCCAATAAACAGAAAACGTATTTATATCAAATCCGGTCTGCTTTTGTTGCCGGCGCGCTTCAATAATCTCATTTATCAATTCTTCGATCTTACGGAGTGCAGCCTGGGTCGATATTTGCTGTTCATCAAACGCTTCCCGGATCGTTTCCGCCCTTTCTCCGATTGATCTCAAGTATGGACTCTCTTCTCCTTCGTCGGTTACCGTCTCACCGATACTATTAATCAGATTGATGACCTTGTTGGTATCTGATGTGTCGGCTTTTTTAAGCGCCTTGATGGTGTGCTCGTCAATTCTTACCATCGTTGTCGTTGTTTCTAAGCCCCAGACCTGAGCCTTCTCTCTAACCAGGTTCTCGGTTTTTCTGGCCAACTCTCCATGCAAGATTGATTTTTCTCTAAAGGCGTTTCGGATGATCCGGCAAAGAACAGTCAATAGTCCATAGTCTTTAATGTAATCCCGAAGAACAGGGGATGGGGAAAGGATTTCATAAAGCGTTTCAACTTCCTTATAGAATGAATAAAATGCTTCTCTTTTATATTTGTCTATAAAATCATCGATCGCCCTCTCAACCGTCTTGTCGTCCACCGGGCCGCGAGCTATCGACAAATATCGCCGGGTCGGCCCGGTCATAAGTTCGATAAAACGGGTTTGCAGGACTTCCAGATTTTGAATGACACCGCTTACGACATCCGAATCAAACGCCAGGGCCTTCTCCAATTTTTCAAATATCCCCACAAAATCCACTATCAGGCCGCAGGGCTTTTTGACTTTCCCCTTAATTTCATAAGGACGATTTACCCGCGCGATGGCTTGAAGAAGTACGTGATCGCGCATTGGCTTATCGAGATACATACAATACAAAATGGGGGCATCATAACCGGTTAAAAGTTTATCGGTAACAATAAAAATCTTCGGCTCATTTTGAGATTTTATAAAAAGTTTTCTCGCGCGTTTTCCCTGTTCTTTGGTCTGCTGGTGTTTGTATACAAGAGGATATCTCTCACTGTCGTGCTGAGATGGTGTGTAAATAGCCCTGGAATAATCCGGGGGAAGCAATCTATCCAGGGCCTCTTTGTAAAGCGCGCAGGCTTCCCGGTCCACTCCCACCAGAAAAGCCTTATAACCGAGAGGCTCAACCGTTTCCCGGAAATGCCGGGCTACGAATTGGGCGACTTTTTGGATCCGATCCGCAGATTTTAAAAACCCCTTGAGTTTAACGGCTCGATCCAGAATTTTATTTAAATCTTCTACGTCACTCACTCCTTCCGCCTCGACCAGACTGAGGAATTCCGTTTCTAATTCTTCCCGGGGGACTCTGATCTCATTAGGGGCCAGCGTATAATTAATCGGGAGGGTGGTTCCATCTTTAATGGATTCAGCGATGGGATACTTGTCAAGATAGCCTTTCTCGTCTTCCTTCCCGAAGATTTTAAAAGTTCCTTTCCCGTAAGCGGTTTTATCTATCGGGGTCCCGGTAAAGCCAATCAGAGTAGCTTTCGGCAAAGCGGCCACCAGGTAATTACCTAGATCGCCCCCCATCGAACGGTGAGCTTCATCTATAAGAACAAAGACATTTTTGCGGGTGCATATATCTTCAGGGATCCCGTCAAATTTATGGATCATGGAGATAATCAACCCCCGAAAATCACTTCCGAGCAATTCCCGGAGTCGCGCCTTGCTGGAAGCCAGTTCAATCGCGATATCCCGGGCCGTTAATTCACCTAAAATACTTTCCACCCAACCGGAAAGCTGGCCTTCCAGCTCATTACGATCGATCATTAAAATAACCGTCGCTTCCCCAAAGACGTCCTTATTCTCCAGAATCTGCCGAGCGGCCGTAATCATGGTAAAGGTCTTCCCGGAGCCCTGTGTATGCCAGACCAGACCGGTCTTCCTTTCCGCATCGGCGCAACGATCTATTACTTTATCAACCACCCGGCATTGATGCTGTCTCAGGATCGTCTTTTGCAGTTCATCTTCTTTGATAAAAAATAAGATCCATTCCTTGAGCATCTTCAATAAATGTTCTCGATTGAAGAATCGTTTTATTTTTTTCTCAAAGTTGCCGGCTTCTTCGTCCTTCCAGTTGAATATGTTCTGTCGTTTAAGATTCCAGGTGACTCCATAATAAAAATCGATGATATGAGTAACATCAAATACCTGGGGGCAGGTCAGCATCTCCGGAGTTTCATGGTGATACTCACTGATCTGGAGGAGCGCCTTGTCCATCCCGTCGGTTTGGGCAGCGCTCTTGGTCTCCACAATGGCGACGGGCATTCCGTTGATAAGAAAGATTACGTCGGCGCGGTTCGTCTCCCGACCGTTGGTATACTGCCACTCATCGGTGACGTGAAAGGCGTTTCGATCAGGATTTATGTAATCTATCAGCGTTACATTGCGTCGCCGCTTTTCGTTGTCATCGTAGATGCTCTGTTCCCCCCTCAGCCAGGCGAGGATCTCCGCGTTGCCCTCGATGTTGTTCCGCACCGACTCAATCCGATTGATTACTTCATTCGCGTTATCAGCTGTGATCAATCCCGGATTTAATTCAACCAGTTTCTCTTCCAGAATCCGGTTAAAGAGCAGCCCCCCTTCGCCCTTGCGCAGGGAGAGCGCCTCGGCAGGTGAAAGATACTTCCATCCCACCTCTACCGCATATTTAATAAGCGGATTTTGAACTGTGGCTGATTCTGTTCCTAAGGTTGCTGACATTGATTATTTCCAATTATATTAACTGATCCAATCGTTTCTTCCCTGCGGGCAACGAACGGATTTCTCCCCAAAAAGCGCTATGCCGCGGGAATTCTTCTTTTACTTTTTTCAGCAAAGCTTCTCCCTCCTTCTTCTGGCCGGCCGATTCCAGCGCTTCGATGCAACCGATAAGAACACGGGCCGCCCGCTCATAGGCATTACGGTGTTTTTTCGATACGATGGCGCAAACCCGTTTCAGAGCAATAGATTTAGCGGCTTTTAAAAATTCCCGGCGCTGTTCAGGTGTTACGGGATAGCGTTGAAGGCTTATAAAAAGCAAGTCACTGAGTCTCTTATATCCTGCCGGCACTTTTATAATTTCTCCCTGTAGATCCAACACTAATTCGTCCCGTTCCAGAGCATCTAACCCGGAGAAAAAGCCGGCCATAACTGACCGGGCTTCGGGCTTATCCCCCCCGCTCCCCGCTAACAGAAGAAAAGGATAAACAACCGGGCCCGGGTGTTGGGGGTTACTCCAACCTAAGGGTTTTGTTTTGGATAGAGTGGTTACCGGTGTTTCGTATTCACCAGCCAGGAGTTGAAGAATGGCGGTTAAACGTTTATTCGGTCTTGCTACGCTTTCCTTATACCATTTCCATTCATCATGTAAGCGCCTGTCTATCTCATCATTGTCCGGGTTCCCCGCGCCGCAAAGGAGCATTAATCGCTTGATAGTTGGATCCGACCGCCAGGCGCGACGGCGGCCGGTAATGCACAACTCTCCATCCCCGGCTTCGATTGCCAGCTCCGCCAACTGATCGGCCAGCATCGCTCTCTTGACCGGATCTATAATCCGGTTTACTCCTGTTCCGGCGGCGGCAATGGCTTCCTCCGGTTTCTCTTCCTTAATTAAAGTCAGAACCAGGTCAAAATAAGCTTCCGGGTGGCGATCACCTTCTTCTTCCGCGAGCCGGGCCAGGCCATCTGTCCCTTCCAGGAGGACGACGGCTTCCCGGAGTAACCAGGGAAATAATTTGTCCCAGCCATAATCGTTTTCGGGGCTCTCTTCCCTAAGAGCTCGCAGCCATTCCGGGAGAAACGCGTTCAAAGCCTTAAGTGTTTTATCATCAGCTTCAATAATAGCCCGCAGGCCGACCCGGGAAGAACCCGTGTATTTCAATGCGTGTATTTCATTCAGAAGACAGGCCACGCGTTTGTCAGGAGTCGCCGTCTCATAGAGCGAACAGAGATACCGGGCCTTGGCTTCGTCCACGTCGGTTGCAACCATGGATTCCGGAGGCACGGGACCGCTAAATGTCCCGCTCTCCTCTTTCAGTTCGAAAGCATGCAAGAGAAGACCATACGCCTCCATGGCCAGGGAGCGGTTCCCGCTGAGGAAAACTTCCGCCGCCCGTTCAAACAGGTCATCCATCTCAACTGTCCAGGTCTCATCACCAAAAGCGCGTTCGTCGCCGATTTCAGGGTCGTATCCCCACCCATCGCAATACTCCCCTTTCTCCAGATCTTTAATGAACGCATTAATATCAGATATGAGTTCAGGATCATCCACCGGTTCCGTTACTGACTCATCGGACCCAGCGAAGATAGCCAGAAAGTTCTCCCTTTCCTTCGGGGCCAGCTCTCTTGCATGCCGCAATAGAGCCTTCATTAATTGATCCAGTGTAAGAGAAATTAATCTTTCTCCCAATTTTTTCAGGAAAGGACCCAGAGCAAGCGGCTCTTCCGAACTAATTTTTTTAGCGCTCATTGATATTTAATTTCGTTTATTTTGCTGTACCTTCCCGGATTTGCGCTTTAGGCAGGTGTATAATTCCATGCATAGACGGAGGTTATGGCTATTGCGTCTAAATTATTGCGTCAAAAAGCGCTTATTAACGCAATCTGCCGCAATTTCCTATAGGAGTTCCCAATGTCCTCCTCTTGTTTTTCCAGTCAACCTTACTCTTCCTTCTTTCTTTAGCTCCCTTAGCAATCCATATATCTGATGTCGAGTCAATGATGGAAGGACTTGCTTAAACTCAGCGAGTGTCCCCTTGTGAAAATGCTTTAAGTGTTTGATAATTAATTCCTTGTTGGTTTCACGATCTAAGCCTCTGCGGGTTGTATAATCTCCACGTTTCTTCATTAAGATGTAGAAGCGCTTGGAGAGAATGTGACGCGTACCGCGTCCTCGCCCAGTTTTTTCAATCACTCCGCAATTCAGCAAATGCTGTAATCTAAGAGTTAGGTTTTCAGGTAATTTCATCTCCTGTCGGAGATAATGGAGGGTGAGAAAATCTTCTACTGTGAATGACTTCTGTGTTTCGTCCCCGATTTTTTCCAAGAAACGAAGAAACTCTTGGTCCTGAATAGCTCCATTTAGTGTCAAAAATACCCAGTAATTATCTGTTCCTGTGAAATCAGGCAGGGGTTTCGACTCACGGCAACAGGCCGTATATATTTTATCGAATCCCTGCCCGGCCCGTTCAACAAGACCAGCTTTCGCGAGCGCTTCGGCGATGATTCTATTCCGTGGATGTTGCCGATAAAGCAGATTTTCTTCGCTTATTCCCTCGGGGAAGCCGCCGGGGCTTTCAATTACAATTCGCTTTGGATATTGCCGTATAAAAACAGATCCCTGATGCCGATAATCTCGATGACATGCTGCGTTAAGGATAGCTTCTCGAACCACCTCTTCATTGAATGTTGGAATATCCAGTAAAAATAATCCATCCCGGAAATGTTGAATATCATTTCTCAGATTGATTAATTCCCAGAGCCTGTCGTGAAAGAGGAAGAACCCCTCTCTGAATTCGACCCGCTGTTGGGAGTCGATGGAAGCATCTCTCGACCGGTATTCAAAAATAACTTCAGCATTGGGCAAAAGCCGGGCTAATGATTTTTTTCGTCCCATAAGAATTAAAGCTGCATAACTGATACCAGCGTTGCTAATCAGCTCCACATCGCAAAGAAGCTGTTCATCGGATATTTTCTCCAAGTCACGATTGCCGGATTTTATAACCCAGCGTTTTCTGAATTCCGTTATAGCGTCGGGATCAAGATCTTCAATAGAAGAATAGGGACAAATTTCATGTGAGAAGTCAGGACCCGTCTCATTGAAAATACGCCTTAGCATATCCGGCAACATGGGAACAAGATCCTCTCCGCGACGCATCCAATACGCTCCTTTGTATTGGAGAGGCGTACCCAGAGGTCGTGAGGGAACATGAAAGATCAAGACGCGTCCATCCGGATGCCGGATTTCTTCCGCATCTATTCTGAGATGCAGGCGCTCAATCAATCCGGATTTTGTCCTCTGAAGATTCGAAAAAGCTAAGGTGCCAACCACCCGCCTTGGCCGTTTATTGGTGATCCCGAGGATCATCCGGCCGCCACCTTCATTAGCCAGAGCACAGCAATACTTCACAAGCCTTTCGAAGTCGAACCTCTGTTTCGCTTCCTTAAACTCCAGATGCTCATCCTCGGAAGACCAGTGCATCAGTTGCTGAAGCAGATTTGATGTGTTCAAGCTTCCACCTCCGAAAGATCAATATCCAAATCCTTCACCCGGATTTCGCCGGTCATCAGTTGATTCAGCATTGTTTTAAAAAGGCTCTGTAAAGCTGATTTCTTGGATTCGTGAAGTTCTATTTTTTTATCCATGGTTTGTAAAATGTAGGCAATCTCCTTTTGCTCAACTTTATCGTGCGTAGTAATAATAGATATCTCTGCAAATTTGCCTTTGCTCAGTATTGGTACAGGACTCGGCGAGGCAAATGAAGAAACATGTGCTGATTTGTAATTCAGAATGTATGTCACAAAGAATGGATCATATTGATCATTAGTAACTATGGCGTTGATTTGCTGGTTGCTTGCTGCTTTTTCGACGACCGTAATACCGACTTTGCCAATAGTTGAACCTATGCAAACGAAACAAACAGTGTGTTTAGAAAGTATGCGTGACACTTCCAAGCCCTTCTCCGAAATCTCTTTCTCCGTGCAATAAATCTTAGTCGTTTCGCCTATATCATTGGGTGCAATAAATTGATACCCTCCCCCCTGGTAATACTCAGGTTTTTTCGTTGGAGGCGTGGTTCCCGTAATAATTTCACCAAGATCATTTATTTTAGCAATTTCCCAGCTCTCCGGTATCTCGCCGATTTCGGTCATCTTTGTTTTTTCGCCGTGGAGGCCACGCGTAAAAACAAACTGCATGGTAGACTTTTTCAAATTGCGCAGCGACCGGAGGATTTTTTCCTGCATCTCAATCGTCCGCTGAATCCTCAACAACACCGTCGCGATCTTTTTCTGCTCAGGTAGAGGGGGAAGATTTATTGTCTTTTCTTTCAGCAATCGGTAATGACGGCTATATCCACGACTATGAATATCAAGGCTTTTCAGATGGAAAAAAAAGTATAGTGGATTGATGTCTTCCTTGGCCTTTAGTAGTTTTGTTCCATCGGCGCCAAGAGCAAATGGAAAATCCACCCATTTAAACACCCGAGTATGATCGCCGAAGATCACATAAGGAAGCCCTTCACGTATCACTGCTTTTTCATCGTTTGTCCACCCAGCAATCAAGTCTTGACCTTGATCAACTATAGGATATTTACCTTCAGATAGATAAAAGTTGGCCTGTACCTGATTTTTACGTTCCACACGAACAGGTTCTATACAGTCCGAGAATGTTTCCTTTTTCCACTCCAATTTCATCGTCTATGTTTCAGTATATCGAGTATTTTTCCCGATAAAAGACGGACATAAGCCGACCAGGGGAGAGGGAAGTACTTTCCGATTTGCGGAAGGGGAGATTTGGCAGACGGCGTCTGCGATATTTCATAACTTATTGGCAACTCGGTTGATATCGATTTCGCAGACAGTGTCTGCGAAATCGGCCAGGTTAGATAAAACCTTCGCATCAATTCCAAGTTGCGTTCGGAAAAGCCTTTACCAAATTGTATCGTTAGATCGTTTGACAGCCTTTTGAGCAACGCTATCCCATACGCTGCCCTCCTTTTGCCGCTTTGCTCAAATTCGACAATCCGTCGACCGATTTCCCAATAAGTCGCCGTCATAATAGCATCGACTGTGCGGACAGAGGTGTGTCTCGCTTCATCGATCAGCTTGATAACACTTTTTAAAACTGAATCATAACCAGATAAAGTCCGTTTTCGGGCTCGGGTTATTTCTTTCTTCTTTTTCATAACATTGACTATTTTTCAATCAGGTTTGTTATAAGATCGATGACAAAATAGTATTATCAACCGGTCACGGATTGTGACCGGTTGTTTCCGTAAAGGAAACAGGTCACAATCTATCCCAAACTGAATTTATCAGAAGCAGCAAATCAGAATTACGCAACGCTGTCGCGTATTTCTCCGGCAACATTCCACGAATAGAGATTTATTCGTTATAATAGATAACCCCATCAGAGGCCCCGGTACCAGGGCTGATCCTCGGGGAGCAATTAACCATTCATTTAAATCCCATCTGTTGGAATACCTTCTTTAAATCCGCGTCAATATCTTTCGCCTGTGCTTCCAGTTCATTGAGTTCTTTCAGAATCTCCGGGATCGGGCGATAGACGATCTTCTCGCTGATATCCACATAGCGGGACGGTGAGAGGTTATAGTCATTCTCGGCCGCTTCCGCATTTGTGATCACCCTGACAAATCTCTCGACGTCCTCTCCTTTGATAAACGCATTTGCGATTTTCCGGATATTTTCATCAGGAATATAGTTCTTGGGCCGTCCTTTTTTGAACTCCCGGCCGGCATTGATGAGAACGATTTTGCCTTTACGCTTAGCAGACTTTGCTTTGTTGAACAAGATGATGATCCCGGCCGCGGTTGTATTGTAAAAGAGATTGTCGGGCAATAGAATTACCCCTTCGATGAAGTCATGTTCCACAAACCACTTCCGGATTATTTTTTCTCTATCCTGTTGCTTGCTTCCGCTGCCGCGCGTCACTGCCCCGGTATCAAGGACTACAGCAGCCCGGCCGGTGGAATGTAACGACGCGACCGTATGTTGCAGCCAGGCCAAATCCGCTTTTCCGGCGGTAATACCGCCATGTGATTCAAAGCGATCGAATGGATCGTTATCATAGACTGAACGGTCGAAGGGTTGATTCCACATTGGATTGGCAACCACTATATCGAATTTCTTGAGACGAGAATCCGATTCCCGGAACTTCGGGTTGGTCATGGAATTGCCCCGAACAATCTCCCCTTCCATATCATGAATAACCATGTTCATCCGGGCAATCGCATAACTCGAACCGGTCAACTCCTGACCGAAGAGTTCAAGAGGGCGGTTGATTTTGATTTCACGCTCCTGGAGAGCCAGTTCGCACTTGATTAACAATCCCGCTGAACCACAGGCATAATCATAGACTTCTTCACCCTGTCCCGGCAGAATCATATACGCGATAAGCCACCCCACTTCAGTTGGGGTAAAGAATTCTCCGGCGCTCTGACCGGAACCCTCAGCAAATTTTCTCAGAAGATATTCGTAGGCGCGCCCGAGAAAATCCGGTTCAACATCATATAATCCCAGCCGGTAACGGGGATCGGATAACGTCTCTATTACGCCGGATAGAGCGGAATCGCTGATCTCCCGGACACCCCCTCGAGTTTCGTTGTAATCGATAATATCAATGACACCGCTCAGGCTCGGGTTCTCTTTTACAATCGAACGCATTGTCAGCGTTAACTGTTCCCCCATTGTCTTCGGCTTGTGGTCTTCCGGCCATTCGAACGTATCTCTTCCACTGACGACCGGCCAACGTGCTTCGGGGGGAATATAGAAACGGACCAGTGTCTTATCCGTTTCAATAATAGAAAGCGCCGTCGCCTTATCGCCATACGTCAATGATAACCGATCTACTTCACCTTCAAAAACATCCGAGAGTCGCTTGATAAAGACAAGCGGCAGGATATAGTCCTTGAACTTGGAGGCATCCTTCTCCCCCCGAATGGAGCAGGCCGCGTTCCATAACATCTGCTCCATTGATTTTGTGCTGAGAACATCATTTTTGGAGATCTTTTTTCTTTTCTTTCCGACCGGTCTTATTCCTGAGTCGGTTTTCATTGAATCAGGCTGCTCGATTTCGGTTTTCTCGATTAAATCCATTATCTTTCTTTTACTTTTACCGCGAGGCACACTCCTGGCATTCTCCCATCGGTTCAGAGTAGCAAATGAAACATTGAGCAGAGCAGCTAACTTTTCCTGTGTTAATCCCAGTTTTTCACGAAACTGGCTGATTACCAAAGGAATATCTTTATCGTCCATTTAAATTTCTCCTTTCATGTTATATACGCTATAGCATATATAACATAAGATTGGACTGATTGTAAGATATTTTAAAGAAATCTGATATGGAAGCCAAAAAGAAAGATTTGAAAATAGAAAATATATTTTAGGGGATGAGGGAACGGAGGCATTGTTGCAGATGCTCTTCGTAGTTGAACTTCTTAATCTGATCCAGGCGACGTTTCTGAGTAGCCAGGAGTTTTGTCATTAAATTTTCATCGTTTAAGATCCGGTTCAGGAGGGAGGCGATTTTTAGGGGGTTCTTCTCATTTAAAAGGACGCCCGCGCCGCCGAGGGTCTCGGGGACGGCACCGGCGGCGTAAGCCACTACCGGGATCCGGTAATAGAAACTCTCCAACAGAGGCACGCAGAACCCCTCGTGCTCGCTCAGACAGAGGAAGAGATCGGCCACCCGGTAATAGGCGCGCAATTCTTCCGGTGTGACTTTTCCGGTGATGATGACGTTTCTCAGGCCAAGTTCCTGAATCCGGCGTTTAAGAAATTTGGTGTAGTTCGGAACATTGTCCGGCCCAACCAGGATGAGGCGCGCGTCGGGACGGAAGACCACCTGGAAGTAATAGAAGACGGAGAGGATATCTTCCTGTTTCTTGTTAGGAGCCAGGCGCCCCACGAAGAGCACGTTGGCCCGGTTATCTTTTCCGTAACGTCGCAGGATAGAGGAGTCGGCGCGACCGTCAAGGCGTGTTTCATTAAGGGGAAAGGGAAGGAGTTCGACCCGGGGAAAGCCGAGGGATCGCAGCTCGGCCGCGTTGAATGAAGAGTCGGCCAGCGCCAGGTCACAGGTAGGGATAAAACCAGATAGCCCCCGTCTCCCTTTCAGGCATTCCAGGTAGGTGAAGAGGTCATATTTAAGAAAATATTCGGCGGGGGTGATGTTGTGATAGATCAGGACCTGCTTCCCGGCGGAAGAGCGGAAGAGTTCGCCGACATCGGAGTTGATCGAAGCGTGATAGAGAAGGAGATCGGCCGGTGAGTCGTCCCCCGGAAGGCGCGTGGCCGGGAGGGCCGCGGTATTACTCCCCGGGGCCGTGATCCCGGCGAATATCTCCGAGCGATATCCCCAGCGGGAGAAGATCCCCCGTAAAAGCAGCGCCATATGTCCCTGGGCGTCGGATTCGTCAAAGACACTCAGTAGTTGATGGATAGCTCCGGTCATGGTCTGGTCTGCGAATGCTCTGATTGTTCCCCCCTACCTCGGCTACTTTTTAAACTACTAATTATACTTTAATTTAATGTGATGTGTTTTTCGAATAAACTCTAATTAGTGTTTGAACGAAAAGTCCTTAATCACAGATTTTCTGTCATTGCGGGGGAGGTGCGACCGAAGCAATCTCCTTTAAAACCAGAAGAGATTGCTTCGTCGTTTGTCCCTCACTCCTCGCAATCAGACTGTGTTGCAATTGAGTTATGTCCAGCCAATAGGTGGAGACATTATCAGTTTTAGGATAATTAAATGATATCCACCCGACTATTTACATTTCTCATAGGGTAAATCCCTTTATTGTATCGAA